>ULZH01008557.1_pt1 | contig 14404 bp, 10 predicted proteins | sample 1962951 | NCBI WGS metagenome assembly ULZH01 (sample SAMEA4835884, study PRJEB28245) | human gut metagenome | biome: gut microbiome; material: fecal sample | place: Denmark | collected 2008
CAAAAAGTTGCATTTATAAGTTGAACTCAAGAACTCTATGGTGGCGCGAATAATTATATGACATGGGAAATAGAAACGGATGTCGTATATAAACCGTGGCGTTTCATTGGAGTTGGAGCAGGCTTTCTTTTTACTCCTCCAATAGATGGAAATAAGACTTATTCTGGAGGAGCAAGAGATAAAAACTTGCGCTGGCAGATTGAGGAAAACCGTTTGATGTATTTGTTTGCGTTCCGGTCGGGAGTTTATCTGTATTCGCCTCCTGTTTATCTGAATCATGACCATGATGTGGCATTATCGTTTCGTGTGTCTCCTGGAGTTACCATTCCTTTGCCTCCCAATTTAAGTACTAGTGTAGATTATGTTCCGAAGGATGCGATTATCCATGTACCCGCCACTTCAGGAGAAGTCAGTAATTCGCATGCGAAGGCATGTTATTATCATGTGAAATTTGCTATGGCTTTGGAAGTGGAACGTGTATCGGTATTGCTTGGGTATACGACCTCTAATTATGATTTATACGGAGGAAGCCGTAATATGATAGTCGAAGGACAAAAAATAGAATTACCTCGAAAAAAGCAGGCAGGAACTTTCTTTATCGGGCTGACCTACGATTTCTGATACATATTGAAGAAAACAGGACCTCATACCCCCTTTTTATAAAAATACCCCCGCCATAAATTTTTATAGCGGGGGTAAATTATACATTATGGAAATTATCTGCGGTAGAAACGCAACTCATTTTCCAGACTTCTTACTTTATTTTGCAAGTTGTCTATTTTTGTCAGCAAGTGGCGGATAGCATCGATTCCTTCTATATTGATGGACAAGTCATAATATAAATGAGTATACCTTTCCAGTTCATTCAGCTGAGAAGCCGGAAAATAACTGGTATCATCTATTACTTCGATATCTATCAGACCGTCTTCACCTAGCATGAGGATGAAGTCGGGTTCGATATTGCAATGTGTGCAATAGTCGTTTATGATGATTAAATCGTTCTGCATAGTCGTACGGTTTTAAATTATCCTTGCTGCAACTGTCGGAACAGGTCTTTCTGCTTTTCCGTCAGTGTAGTAGGAATTGTTACATGATAAGTTACAATCAAATCGCCTGTGACGCCTTCCTGCTTGTATACAGGAAATCCTTTTCCTTTCAGACGAACTTTAGCGTCATTCTGAGTACCCGGACGAACTTTCAGTTTTACTTGTCCGTCTAATGTGTTGACTGTAACTTCACCTCCCAGTACGGCAGTGTATAAGTCGATTGTTACATCTGTGTACAAGTCATTTTCTTTCCGTTTAAAGATAGGGTCGTCAGGAATAACGAAAGTGATATACAAATCTCCGTCGGGTCCTCCGTTTGTTCCTTTACCTCCATGTCCCTTCAGTTTGATAACCTGACCGTCTGCTACTCCGGCTGGAACTGTAATACGTAATGTTTCACCGTTGATGCTGAATGTTTGTTTATGAGTGGTTGCAGCCTCACGTAGAGACAACTGTAGAGAAGCTTCAATATCTTGCCCTCTGAATCCGCCTCTTGCATTACGTCCTCTGCCGGCTCCATGCCCGAACAGTTCTTCGAAGAAATCAGAGAATCCACTGGCATTTCCACCAAATCCGTGCATACCTTCTCCTCCGAATCCACTTGTAAAATGTTGTCCGTCGGTAGAATACCAATATTCACCGCCGTTACCTGTACCGCCTTGAGCACGATATGCTTGCTGTTGAGCTTCGAACTCGTCGGCGTGTTTCCAATTCTCCCCGTAAGCATCGTATTTCTTACGCTTTTCAGGGTCGCTCAGTACCTCGTTAGCTTCGTTTATCTCCTGAAACTTGTCCTTGGCCGTTGGGTCATTCGGATTTAAGTCCGGGTGATATTTGCGAGCCAGCTTACGGTACGCTTTCTTGATTTCGTCTTGAGTTGCCGTTTTGTCAACTCCAAGAACTTTGTAATAGTCTATGTAAGCCATACAGTCTGTTTTTTTATTTGAGAATGAGGCAAAGAATGTGCCAGATAGTCCGTTTGTTAACAGACTTTTAACCATATTGAAAGGTATTTATCTTTTTGTGGGTTTTGCAGGTGGTAAAGTTCCATTATCTTTGTAGTTACTTATTGGATATACTATGAAAATGTGACATTTTGTCGTTTATATATCACTTAACCCGCTAGATTTATGATGAAACTATTTACCAGTTTGATGCTTGTTTTTGCCTTAGGCGTTACAAGTCCTGCTTATGCTTCGCAAGACGGTGAAGTAACTTTGAAACTTATTGAAACGAGTGATGTGCACGGATGCTATTTCTCCTATGACTTTATAAGTATGAAGCCTCGCAAAGGAGGGCTGGCTTGTGTCAGTTCATTTGTAAAAGAACAGCGTGAGCAGTATGGAGATGGAGTTGTTCTGATGGATAATGGAGATATTTTACAAGGACAGCCAATTGCTTATTATTACAATTACATCGATACAACTTCTGTTCATGTAACTTCAGCGATGCTGAACTATATGAAATACGATGTAGGTACTATGGGAAATCATGATGTGGAGACTGGACATGCCGTGTACGACCGTTGGGTGAAACAGTGTGCTTTTCCTGTACTTGGGGCAAATATTGTGGACAATAAAACGGGAGAACCTTATCTTACTCCCTATAAAATAATCGAACGGAAAGGAGTAAAAATAGCAGTTTTAGGTATGATAACTCCTGCCATTCCTTCATGGCTTCCCGAACAGCTATGGAACGGGCTGCATTTTGAAGACATGGAGGATTACGCACGTAAATGGGTAAAGATTATCAAGGAAAAAGAGAATCCGGACGTTTTGATCGGATTATTTCATGCCGGACCTGAAGGTAATAAACTGGATAATGTTGTAGAGAATGGTTCGGGCGATGTAGCAAAAAATGTTCCGGGCTTCGATGTAGTATTTATGGGACACGATCATGTGCGCCGGTGTGAGAAGATTGTCAATGTGGCAGGAGATTCTGTTTTACTCGTCGATCCTGCCAATGCGGCCAGATATGTTTCGGATGTTACAGTCAAAGTGACTAAAGCTGGAGGTAAGCTTGTGCGAAAATCTGTAGAGGGTGCTTTGGCAGATGTGTCCCGCTATGCTGCTGATGAGGATTTCATGCGGGAGTTTGCCGGACAATATCAGGCAACAGTCGACTTTGTATCTCGTAAGATTGGACGTATCGAAGAAACCATTACAACCAAAGATGCCTATTTTGGTCCTTCTGCATTTATCGATTTGCTTCATCAGTTGCAGCTTGATATTACGGGTGCCGATATATCTTTCTGTGCTCCTCTCTCGTTCTCAGCAGAAATCAAGAAAGGAGATATTTATATGAGTGATATGTTTAACTTGTATAAATACGAGAACCTGCTTTATACGATGAAGCTGACAGGTAAAGAAATCAAGGATTTTCTGGAAATGTCGTATGCTTTATGGACTAACCAGATGAAATCATCCGACGACCATTTAATGTTGTTTAATGAAGAAGATAAAGGGTTCGGCCGTTTCAAAAATCCAAGTTTCAATTTCGATTCGGCAGCAGGCATTATTTATACAGTGGATGTAACGAAACCTCAGGGTGAAAAAATCAAGATAGAAAGGATGGCAAACGGAGAGCCGTTTGATATGAATAAAACATATCAGGTAGCAGTTAATTCGTATCGTGGAAATGGTGGGGGAGATTTGCTGACAAAAGGTGCTGGTATTCCCAAGACAGAACTGGCAAAACGTATCGTATACTCCACAGATAAAGATTTACGTTTTTATCTGATGAAACGGATAGAAGAAGTAAAAGTTCTCGATCCGAAGCCGCTGAATCAGTGGAAGTTTATTCCGGAAGACTGGACTGTACCTGCATCGAAAAGAGATTATGATATTTTGTTTGGAGAGAAAAAAGCTGTGGAATGATACCTTGAGGGTGAAACTGAAATGAAATTTAATTCCGGAGAGCCTGAACTCATTCATTCTCTGATGATTTTGGTTGAAGAAGAGGGACGGAATTAGTATTTTACCGAAGTGTTCAGAGATTTATGGGCATGAATGACACAAAATATGCTGATATTTATCATAAAATATCAGCATATTTTTTTATAAAGATGCTGTTCTTTTTTTTATCCTTCTGTAAATAGAAAAATGAAAAAAAATCTTATCGTTGAAAAAAATATCATTTTCATTTTGCAAGTTGAAATAAAACCGTAAATTTGTATCGCTTTTCATAAACAAATTATCGCCGAAATAACTCAGTTGGTAGAGTAACTCATTCGTAATGAGTAAGTCGCGGGTTCGAGTCCCGCTTTCGGCTCTTCAGAAAAAGAGATATACTGAAAATAAAAAGTATATCTCTTTTTATTTTTCTTTATCTCTTTTGAACTCTGTGTGATTTGATAAATGGTTATAAAAAATACTTTTTGTATTGCTATTTTAAACAATCTGTCCTATTTTTGCTGTCAAAATATTATAACTGATACATTTGTTACAACATGAAATATTCTTTTATATCGGCAGAAGAAGCTGCCGCCAGTATTCATAATGGAAACACGATAGGCATAGGAGGCTTCTCGTCTGTGGGAACACCTAAGGCTGTTCCGGCTGCTTTGGCCGTTTATGCCGAAAAACTACACAGTGAAGGTAAAGAGTTTAAAGTTGGACTTATAACCGGAGGAGCTACAGGAAGTCAGGTTGATTCTGCATTGGCACAGGCACATGCCGTAGCTTTTCGTACTCCTTTTCAGTCGAATAAAGAAATGCGTAATGCTATCAATGCAGGAGAAGTACAGTATTATGACGTGCATCTTTCGCAGATAGGTCAGGATGTACGTTACGGTTTTCTGGGAGATATAGATGTAGCTATTGTTGAGGCATCCGACATCACAGAAGAAGGAGATATTGTGCTTAGTACATCGGTCGGAATTTCTCCTACCTTGATACAGGTTGCCCATAAAGTTATTATTGAGTTAAACGAAGCCCATGCCGGCAAGTTGACCGGAATGCATGATATCTATATTCCTGATGCTCCACCATACCGAAGAGAGATTCCGATTTATCGGGTAAATGATCGCGCAGGAAGTATCAGTGTAAGGGTTAATCCTGAAAAGGTTGTAGGAGTGGTTCGCACGAATGAACGAGATCGGATAGCAGCTTTTACTCCGCTGAATGATACTACTAGTCGGATTGGGCAGAATGTTGCTGATTTTCTTTTGGGAGAATATCAGCGGGGAGCCATACCACGAGAATTTCTGCCATTGCAGTCAGGGGTAGGTAATATAGCTAATGCTGTGTTAGGAGCATTGGGAGCCGATAAAAAACTCCCGGCATTTTCCATGTATACGGAAGTCATTCAAAATTCAGTTATCGATTTGATGATGCAGGAGCGTATTCGTTTCGTTGCCGGAAGTTCGTTGACATTGTCTGATGACCGTCTGGATATGCTTTACGATAATATTGACGTGATGAAAGAAAGAGTCTTGTTGCGTCCGCAGGAGATAACCAATCATCCCGAAATGATTCGTCGTTTGGGAATAATAGCGGTCAATACAGCTCTGGAAGCAGATATATTTGGCAATGTCAACAGTACACATGTCTTAGGCAGCAAGATGATGAATGGAATTGGAGGTTCGGCCGATTTTGCACGAAATGCCTATCTCTCCATATTTACTACTCCTTCTACGGCTAAAGATGGACTTATTTCATCGATTGTTCCTCATGTTTCGCATGTGGACAGTACTGAACACGATGTACGCATCTTGGTTACCGAGCAAGGCGTTGCCGATTTGCGTGGCAAGTCACCTTCACAGCGTGCACGTTGTATCATTGAAAACTGTGCTCATCCTGATTATAAAGAGCTGCTTTGGGATTATCTGAAGCTTTCGGAAGGAAAAGGATGTCATACTCCTATGTCATTGCGTAATGCACTGAAGATGCATATAGCGTTTGCTGAAACAGGAGATATGCGGAATACAAAGTTTGAAATGTAATGCTTTATAAAAAATACGGCATTTGTTCCATCAGAGGACAAATGCCGTATACTGTATTTTAGAATTCGAATTTCTCTATCTTCATTTCAGCCAGTTCTTCTATCTGTGGAACCAGTGTCATAAAGTGAGGAGTATGTTCATGAGCTGACAATGCTTCTGCATCTTTCCATGTTTCGCAAATCATCAGTACATCGTGGCGAGTTGCACTTTCGAATACATCGTAAGCAATACAGCCTTTATCTTTTTGAGATGCTGTTACAAGTTCTTTAGCAGCAACGAGTACTGCTTCACGCTTTTCTTCTTTTACTCTGATAAATACGTTTAGTCTGATCATAATATTGTATATATTTATATTGAATTACTATTTGCCTGAAACAGGCAGTTCTTTCTTTAAACAAATATAAAAGGCGAAAGATTATGATATTTGGATATCTTAACTTTTCGCCCTTTACTTACTCCTTATTTATATTGTCTGTATTACCATTCTACAAACTTACCTCTTGCTCTACGTTCTTTCAAGATAGCTGCAAGACGTTTGTTCTTTGATGACGCGATATATTTACGTCCGAAGATATTAGGAATAGCAACACCTAGTGCAATACACATAATAACCAGTCCCGAGTTTACACCACTTTCGATAGCCTTCATCAGCGGGGTAACTTGATCGATTGACTGAACGTTCATATTGATTAAACCGAACAGCATGCGATACATCAATACTCCCGGAATCATAGGGATGACAGATGGGATGGTTAGCACATGGTTGGGCACATGGAACCAGTGTACGGCTTTAATTGCAATTAAGCTAACCAATACAGAACCGGCAAACGAACCGATAACCAGACCCATATCCAGACCAATGTTGTCTGTGCTTGGTCCAAGGTTTACGAAATTACGGGTACATACAGCGAGTATTCCTCCTATAGCTACTACCCATAATAACCGGCGTTGGATATTGAAGATCATAGAGAAGCCCATGGCCGAGATAGCTGCAGCAAGTGCATATTCCCAATAAGCGTGGTGAGGAACCATACTGATAGTCGGGAAGAAGTCGGCGATGCTACATAATTTTACAGCAAAGGCAATACCGAATGCCATAGCTGCCACCATTAACAAGGTATTGACTGCACGTACGATACCTACTTGTATGTAATTGTCGAGCATATCGTCTACAAAGTTAATCAATGGAACCCCCGGCACGATGAACAGTGCGCATGCCAGCAACGGATGCCACGGAGTATTAGTCCATTCGGCAGGAAGGAAGGTAGAGGCCCATGCTATCATAGTAGCAATGAATGCAGAAATGGCAATACCCATATAATGATTCAAGCCCGACTCGTTACATTTCTGTCTTACGCGCATACCGATAATAGCGGCAATAGACGCATATAAGAATGCCATCCAGTCGCAACCGAACTGAATACAGAATCCTCCACAGGCAAAACCTGCTCCGATAGCGACTTGCAGGGGAGTATAATTACGCTTCTTGGTACGTATTTTCTCTAGCTCTTCTTCATACTGGTCGAGCGTGTAGTCATTTTCTATAGCTCTCCATGAGAGTTTGCTCACTTCAGAAATAGCAGTCATGTTTACGCCATGTCCTTCGATTCGCTGGAATTTTGTAAACGAATAATCGCCGTCACTTACATTCACCATCAGCATGGTGAAACTTACGTTAATGTGCAACTTTTCTTCGGGGATACCTAAATAAGCTGCTGTACGCTTCATGTTTCTCACAATTCGATTGGTATCAGCCAAACTCTCTACCAAAAGTTTTCCTGTACGAAGCAAAAGATCAACTCGCCGGTGCAACTGCTGGTCGTGAACCTTTACAGTAGTTTCTAAATGTTCCTCTAATATCATTTTGTTTAAAGATTTTTTTCGGATGCAAAGTTAGCAAAAATATTATTCAGAGGCGAGCTTTCCCGTTCTGAAAGTATGAAAAAGATAGGAAAAACATCATGGGAATCTGAATGTTGGTGTTGATTCTTTTAGAAAAGAACGAGGAAAATATTTTGTATGTTTCTTTTTATAGGGAGATAGGAGAAGAGAAAATGGGGAATAAAAATGTGGCTTGATTGTGGATAATTTCCACAACTTATCAGAAAAATCCTCAACTTCTGTTTATATTCGTTTGTCATGATGCTCTGATTTTCAATATACAAAAATATTTTCGTACCTTTGGCACAGGTATTGCCCTTGTTCCTATGGCATCTAATAATAAAAAAATCAAAAAGAAAGTATGAAACGTTTTTTGACAAGGAAAGAATTAAAGTTAAAAAAGAAGCAGAGTATTTATGCTGCAATCGGCATCGTCATTATCATTGCACTTTATTTGTTTCTCACACGAGAAAAGCATGTTGAGCCTGAAGCTCCAATAGTTTGTGTTGCTCCTGTTCAGCAACAGGATGTAGAATTGTATGGAGAATACGTAGGCCGTATTCGTGCGCAACAATTCGTCGAGGTCCGTGCCCGTGTGGAAGGTTTCCTTGAACAGATGTTATTTGCCGAGGGTACATATGTAAAACGTAATCAGGTACTTTTTGTTATCAATCAAGACCAGTATCGTGCCAAAGCCGATAAGGTACGTGCGCAGTTGAAGAAAGATGAGGCTCAGGCCCGTAAGGCTGAACGTGACCTGGAACGTATCCGGCCGTTGTATCAGCAGAATGCTGCCAGCCAGCTTGACCTTGATAATGCTGTAGCTGCATACGAAACGGCTGTGGCCAGTGTTGGTATGAGCCGTGCTGATCTGGATCAGGCAGAACTTGAATTGGGATATACGATTGTTCGTTCTCCTATTTCCGGTCAGATAAGTGAAAGACACGTCGATTTGGGAACTTTAGTAGGCGGAAGCGGTAAATCGTTGCTTGCTACTATCGTGAAAAGTGATACAGTGCTTGTCGATTTCAGTATGACGGCACTCGATTATCTGAAAAGTAAGGAGCGTAATGTTACATTGGGACAGAAAGATTCTACTCGCTCATGGCAGCCTACTGTTACTATTACTTTGCCCGACAACAGTGTATACGAACAGAAAGGTGTAGTAGATTTTGCGGAGCCTCAGGTTAATCCGAAAACCGGAACATTCTCCGTACGTGCAGAAATGGCAAATCCTGAGCATGTTCTTTTGCCGGGACAGTTTACCAAGGTAAAACTTTTGCTTGATGTACGTGAAAACGCTACCGTTGTTCCACAGAAATCATTGATTATAGAAAAGGGTGGAGCCTATGTTTTCGTAATGCGCCGTGACTCTACTGTAGAAAAGCGTTTTATTGAACTTGGACCTGAATTCCAGAATAATATGGTAGTAGAAAGAGGACTTGCACCGGGAGAAATGATTGTAACTGAAGGTTACCACAAACTGACTCCGGGACTGAAAGTCCGTGTAGGTGAGGCTCCGAAGGCAGAGTCGGAAGAGCAGAAAGAGGATTAACCATATTAACCCATTAAACTTTACGATTCATGAAAGTGAGTTTCTTTATCGACAGACCGGTCTTTTCGGCTGTCATCTCTATATTAATAGTTATTGTGGGTATTATCGGACTGCAAATGTTGCCGATAGATCAGTACCCTCAAATCACTCCTCCGGTAGTGAAGATCAGTGCCTCTTATCCGGGTGCAAGTGCCGTGACTGTATCGCAGGCTGTTGCTACACCGATAGAGCAGGAACTTAACGGTACTCCTGGTATGCTTTATATGGAGTCGAACAGCTCCAACTCAGGAGGTTTCTCGGCAACTGTAACATTCGATATTTCAGCAGATCCTGATTTGGCTGCGGTAGAAATACAGAACCGTATCAAGCTGGCGGAATCGAGTCTTCCTGCCGAAGTTATCCAAAACGGTATTTCGGTGGAAAAACAGGCAGCCAGCCAGTTGATGACCATCTGTCTTCGTTCGGATGATCCGAAGTTTGACGAAATTTATTTGAGTAACTTTGCGACAATCAATGTGCTCGACTTGCTTCGTCGTGTGCCTGGAGTAGGACGTGTGTCAAATATCGGTAGCCGCTATTACGCGATGCAGATATGGGTAGATCCGGCCAAACTGGCTAATTTCGGACTGACTGTACAGGATGTTCAGAATGCTTTAAAAGACCAGAACCGTGAGTCGGCAGCTGGTGTGCTGGGACAGCAGCCGGTCAGCGGATTGGATATTACCATTCCTATCACGGCTCAGGGCCGTCTTTCTACGGTTAGCCAGTTCGAAGAAATCGTGCTTCGTGCCAATGCCGACGGTTCGCTTATCCGTATGCGTGATGTTGCACGCGTTTCACTCGAAGCTTCCTCGTATACTACGGAGAGTGGTATAAACGGAGGTAATGCGGCTGTATTAGGTATTTACATGTTGCCTGGTGCAAACGCAATGGATGTAGCAGAAAAAGTAAAGGAAACGATGGAGGAAATCAGTAAGAATTTCCCCGAAGGATTGCAGTATGAGATACCGTTTGATATAACGACATATATTTCAGAATCTATTCATGAGGTATATAAAACCTTGTTCGAGGCATTGGTTCTGGTTATTATCGTGGTATTCCTTTCTCTGCAAAGCTGGCGTGCAACGGTTATCCCGATTGTGGCTGTGCCCATCTCCTTGATCGGAACATTCGGCTTCATGCTTATATTCGGCTTCTCGCTCAATATGCTTACTTTGCTGGGATTGATTCTTGCCATCGGTATTGTGGTGGATGATGCCATTGTGGTAGTAGAAAATGTTGAACGTATCATGGAAGAAGAAAAGCTCAGTCCATATGAAGCTACTAAGAAAGCTATGGACGGACTGACAGGTGCTTTGATTGCAACTTCAATGGTTCTTGCAGCAGTATTCGTTCCGGTAAGTTTCCTGTCGGGTATTACAGGCCAGCTGTATCGCCAGTTCAGTGTGACTATTGCCGTATCTGTAATCCTTTCTACTGTTGTAGCATTGACTTTGAGCCCGGTAATGTGTTCGCTCATTTTGAAGCCAACCGATCCTAATAAGCCGAAAAATCGCGTGTTTACATTCATCAATAAATGGCTTGCTATTGGAAATACTAAATATGTAGCAGGTATAAAGCGAGTTGTTAAACATCCGCGTCGGGTGATAGTCGGTTTCGGTATCGTAATTATATGTATATTTATGTTCCACCGTCTGGTTCCTACCAGCTTCCTTCCTACTGAAGATCAGGGATTCTTTACCGTAGAGCTTGAACTACCGGAAGGTACTACACTGGAAAGAACCCGTGAGGTAACCGACAGAGCTGTAGCTTTCTTGATGAAAGATCCGTCTGTAGAATATGTTCAGAACGTTACCGGTAGCAGTCCGCGTGTAGGAACCAGTCAGGCCCGCAGTCAGCTTACCGTGATACTGAAAGAATGGAAACAGCGAGATGATACAACTATCGGACAAATCATGCAGGATGTTCAGGATGAACTGAAGCAATATCCTGAGTGCAAGGTCTATTTGTCTACTCCTCCTGTTATTCCGGGATTGGGTACTTCAGGTGGTTTTGAAATGCAGCTTGAAGCTCGTGGAGATGCAACTTATGATGATCTGGTTCGTGCTACCGATACATTGATGTATTATGCTTCGCAACGTAAGGAGTTTGCAGGGCTTTCTACTTCGTTGCAGGCTGAAATACCTCAGTTGTATTTCGATGTTGACCGTGATAAAGTCAAATTGTCGGGAGTGCCGATGGCAGATGTCTTCTCTACCATGAAAGCTTATACAGGTTCGGTCTATGTGAACGACTTTAATATGTTCAACCGTATTTATCGTGTATATATTCAGGCTGAGGCCCCTTATCGTGAGCACCGTGACAATATCGGCTTGTATTTCGTGAGAGGAAGTGATGGCGATATGATTCCGCTGACTTCACTGGGTACAACCGATTATACGACTGGTCCGGGTAGTATTAAGCGATTCAATATGTTTAATACTTCCATTATTCGCGGTACGGCAGCCAATGGCGCCAGCTCCGGACAGGTAATGGAGATTCTGGAACAGATTGCACGCGAAAAGCTTCCAAGTAACATTGGTGTTGAGTGGAGTGGACTTTCTTATCAGGAAAAGCAGGCGGGAGGTCAGACCGGAGCCATTATCGCATTGGTATTCTTGTTCGTATTTTTGTTCCTTGCTGCACTGTATGAAAGTTGGAGTATTCCTATTGCCGTGCTTATTTCACTTCCGGTAGCTGTGCTTGGAGCGTATGCCGGCGTAGCTTTATGTGGATTGGAAAATGATACCTATTTCCAGATTGGTTTGGTTATGTTGATTGGTTTGGCAGCCAAGAATGCCATTTTGATTGTTGAGTTTGCCAAAGAGGAAGTAGATAATGGAAAAGACTTGGTGGAAGCAGCTTTGCATGCAGCTCATCTTCGTTTCCGTCCTATCCTGATGACATCACTGGCTTTCATTCTGGGTATGGTTCCTATGGTTATTGCAACCGGACCGGGTTCGGCCAGCCGTCAAGCTATCGGAACGGGTGTATTCTTTGGTATGATTGTCGCTGTGACGGTAGGTATTTTGCTTGTGCCTTTCTTCTTTGTGATGATTTATAAGGCGAAAAACAAGCTGAAAACAAAAAAAGCTAATTAACAAAACCTGAAACGTATGAAACGAACGAAATATACTTATCGCTTTTTATACATGCTGACAACTCTGTTGTTTTTGGGCAGTTGTCAGTTGGGCAAACATTATACTCGTCCGAAACTGGACTTGCCCGAAACGCTCGACAGCATGAGTGTAGACACTGTTTCCATCGGAGATTATCCGTGGGAACAGCTCTACACCGATACGACCTTGCAAGGATTGATACGTAAGACCTTGTCGTATAATAAAGATATGCTGATAGCCGCAGCGCGCGTAAAGGAGTTGGCTGCAATGAAACGCATTGATTATGCAAATATGTTCCCGGCAGTCGGTGCAAAGGTGTATGCTGAGAAGGAAGCGGAAAATTATGGAGGCAATCATTATAAGTCCGATTATGAGATTGACGCCAAGGCTTCTGTTTCGTGGGAGCTTGATTTATGGGGCAATCTTCGTTGGGCACGCGATAAGAGTCTTGCCGAATTTATGGGATCTGTCGAAAATCAGCGTGCGCTTCGTATGAGTCTGGTTGCACAGGTTGCTCAGGCTTACTTTGAACTGGTTGCGTTGGATAATGAATTGTCTATCGTGCAAAAGACAGTAGATGCTCGTCGGGAAAGTTTGCATTTGGCGCGCGTGCGTTACGAAGGTGGACTGACTTCTGAAACTGCTTTTCGTCAGGCACAAGTGGAGTTGGCACGAACAGCAACATTGGTCCCTGACTTGGAGCGTAAGATTTCTCTGAAAGAAAATGAAATCGCATTTTTGAGTGGCGAATATCCACATCATATCAAGCGTTCGGTGTTGCCCGAAGATGTTATGCTTTCTGCCAGTTTACCCGTAGGTTTGCCTTCAGCACTGCTGGAACGCCGACCCGATATCCGTCAGGCAGAGCAGGCTGTCATTGCTGCAAACGCTGCGGTAGGAGTGGCTTTTACCAATTTGTTCCCTCGCATAACGTTGACTGCTACTTATGGTAGCGAGAGTGCTGCATTGAGTGATGTACTGAAATCGCCTTACCATTTGTTGAGTGCTAACATTCTGCAACCGATTTTTGCTATGGGAAAGAATCGTGCGATGCTGAAAGCAAAGAAGGCAGCTTGCGAACAAGCTGCTTATGCATACGAAAAAGCTGTACTGAATGCCTTTAAAGATGCTTATAATGCCATAGCCGAATTTAATAAGATAAAGGAAATCTATGAAACTCGTCTGCGTCTGGAACAGGCATCGAAAAGTACTCTTGACCTTGCACAGCTTCAATATCTGAACGGAGTTATCGGTTATATGGATTTGCTGGATGCACAACGTGGATATTTGGACGCTCAGATAGGTTTGAGTAATGCCGTACGCGACAAGCAGATTAGTATGGTAAATCTTTATAAAGCACTTGGAGGAGGCTGGCAAGAATAACCTGTATGACCTGTTTTTTTACAGTCGGGAGATAAGTTTTTAAAAAAGATGTAGATTATTTTAAGAAACATATTCGAAATATGCCAATAAATCTTTATCTTTGCATCCCGAATTGTGATGTACCCTAATGTGTAGTTTAGTGAAACAGGTAAAGAAAAAAGGTTTTACTCCGGATTCGAGATTGCAGAATTTGATTCAGGCAGTGGTGGAAAACAGAGGTCTTTTCGGGATTTCGTTTTCCTCGAAGCTTTCCTTTTTTCTGAATAATGCTACATTAGGCATTACTCATTCTGATTTTTTCTTTTGTAAGATTTTAAGCAAATGCGTTAATAATAAAAATACCTGGAATTACTTTTCAGTAAGTTCAGGTATTTTTGTATATATAGAGTAGCCAACTAAACGATACGAAATAATATGGAACCGCTAAAGCATGAATGTG
>ULZH01068214.1_pt1 | contig 14068 bp, 10 predicted proteins | sample 1962951 | NCBI WGS metagenome assembly ULZH01 (sample SAMEA4835884, study PRJEB28245) | human gut metagenome | biome: gut microbiome; material: fecal sample | place: Denmark | collected 2008
ACTGAATCAGATAAATCGGAACATAACCATGGTCACATCCTACATCTGCAAGGCAGGTGGTATTCTGAACCAATGCTGCAACTGCCTGCATTCTTTTTGAAAGTTTATTCATATATTACTCCAGATAGTCCTTTAATTTGCGGCTTCTGCTTGGATGACGCAGTTTACGGAGTGCCTTTGCTTCAATCTGACGGATACGCTCCCTGGTTACATTGAATTCTTTTCCAACTTCTTCCAGTGTACGGGCACGTCCATCTTCCAGACCAAAACGAAGGGTTAATACCTTCTGTTCCCGCTCGGTCAGTGTTCCAAGCACTTCCTCTAACTGCTCTTTTAACAGGGTAAATGCTGCTGCATCAGCAGGTACCGGTACATTATCATCCTGAATGAAGTCTCCTAAATGGGAATCTTCCTCTTCACCGATTGGAGTCTCTAAAGAAACCGGCTCCTGGGAAATCTTTAAGATTTCACGTACACGGTCTACCGGCATATTCATTTCTGCTGCAATCTCTTCCGGGGTCGGTTCACGTCCCAACTCCTGCAGTAACTGTCTGGAAACGCGGATCAGTTTGTTGATGGTCTCAACCATATGAACCGGGATACGGATGGTTCTTGCCTGGTCTGCAATGGCTCTTGTGATTGCCTGACGAATCCACCATGTTGCATAGGTAGAGAACTTATAGCCTTTCCGGTAATCGAATTTCTCAACGGCTTTAATCAGACCTAAGTTACCTTCCTGAATCAGGTCTAAGAATAACATACCACGTCCTACATAACGTTTTGCAATACTTACCACCAGACGAAGGTTGGCTTCTGCCAGACGTTTCTTTGCTTCCTGGTCTCCTAATTCCATTCTCTTTGCCAGCTCGATTTCTTCTTCTGCACTTAAAAGAGGTACTTTACCGATTTCCTTTAAATACATACGGACCGGATCCTCAATGGATACGCCGTCCGGTACCGATAAATCAATCTTTTCTACCTCTACCTCGTCTTCGTCATCTAAGATGATATCATCATCAATATCGTCATCATCCATGATTCGAAGCACATCAATGTTATTGGTCTCAAGGAAGTCTAAGATTTTCTCAAACTCATCTGCATCCAGTTCCATGTCCTTGAAGAACTCGCTGATTTCCTGATACTCAAGGCTGTTCTTTTTCTTCTTTGCCAATGCAAGGAGTTCCTGGAGTTTTTCCTGCAATTTTGCTTTTTTCTCCTCAATGCTCATCTTTTCGTCTTTTGCTGCCGGAGCACTTTTTGCAGCTTTTGTTGTCTTTTTCGTAGTCTTTTCCATCTTTTCATCCATTTTCTTGTTCATCCTCTCATGATTCGTCATATAAACGGGACTAAATAGTATTTTGTCCTCAATCTATAGAAATATGCATTTTCTCCATATTCTGCAAGGTTCTCTTATCTGCCACAAGCTGTTGCAAGCCCTGCATATCCGTAGGTTCTAAGTGCGCCGAACGATAGGAGATGCTGTTATCCTTCACCCGCAGAATCGTCTCTTTTAACGCCTTATCCCGCTCTGCAGCAGAATCCACTTCATGGATTCTCGCATGGAAGAGCTCTGCAACTTCCCGCTGTTCCTCTTCTTCTGCAAATAAACTGATAATCTGTGCCGGATTGACAGTACCCGACTTCTTCTGCTCGTATAGAAGCTCTGCCACCTTACGGAAAATGTCTTCCGTAAAATCTTCCGGTGTAATGATATCTTTGATTTTATCGTACAGATTATCATATTCTATGAGCCAGGTCAAAAGCAATTTCTGGGACTGCTTCATGCCGTCCTCTTTCTTATGCTTCTTCTCATTCAGCCCACTCTTAAGCGGTGTCCGCTCTTTTACAAGTCCTCCCTGGGTGCCCAGCTGGTTTACCAGATTCCGGAGTGCTTCAAAGCTCATATGATATTTATCTGCCACAGCTTCCATATAATTGTTCCGTTCCAGTTCCGTGGTAAAATCAAGCAGTTTCTTTGCCACTTCTGTCTGGAATGCGGTCTTTCCTTCCGGGTCCTTCATATCATATTTCTGCTCTAAAATCCTGATTTCAAACATAAAGCTGTTTTCTGCCGCATCAATCCGCTTCTGGTATTCTTCCGCTCCAAGTGCCTTGATGAATTCATCCGGGTCTTTGTACGGCTTCATGTTGATGACTTTGGCTGTCAGCCCTACTTCTTTTAAAATCGGGATTGCACGAAGTGCCGCCTTAATTCCGGCACCGTCGCTGTCAAAGGTAAGATAAACCTCCTTCGTATATCGTTTCAGCAGACTGGCATGTCCACTGGTAAACGCGGTTCCTAAGGATGCCACTGCATTGTCAAAGCCTGCCTGATGCAGCGCAATTACATCCATATAGCCTTCACATAAGAGCATCTGCGGTTTCTTGGTCTGTCTTGCAAAGTTCAATGCATACAGATTCCGGCTCTTATCAAAGACTTTGGTCTCCGGCGAATTCAGATACTTCGGTTCGCCATCCCCCATGACTCGTCCACCAAATCCGATTACTTTATTATGCACATCCATAATCGGAAACATGGCACGATTCCAGAATTTATCATGTCCGCCCCGGACTTCGTCAATGGACACAAGACCGGATTCCTTTAAGATTGCATCATCATATCCAAGCTTTCTTAAATAGCGGTACAAATCATCACTGTATTTATCCGAATAGCCAAGTCCAAACTTCTGCATGGTGGCATCCGATAATTCTCTCTTTTTAAAATATTCATACGCCTGTTTTCCGTGTTCGCTCCGCAGCAGCATATAATAATATTTGCCGGCTGCCTTGTTAATCTCTAACAGAATCTGGCGTTTGTCTGCTTCTTTCTTTGCCTGGGCACTCATTTCCTGCTTCGGCAGTTCGATTCCGGCACGCTCTGCCAATGCCTCCATCGCTTCCGGGAATGAAAAGTTCTCATACTGCATCAGAAAGGTAAATACATTTCCGCCTGCTCCGCATCCAAAGCAGTAATACATCTGCTTATTCGGTGATACGGAAAAAGAACCGGTCTTTTCATTATGGAAGGGGCACAGTCCAAAATACGTGCTGCCTTTTTTTGTCAACCGTACATATCCGGAAATCACATCTACAATATCATTTCTGGAACGTACTTCTTCTATTAATTCATCTGAATAATATGCCATTCCTTAATTCACCTGCCAAGCCTTCGGTACAAAATATTCTGAGAATTTGGCAATTGCATACTGGTCGGTCATTCCTGCGATATAATCACATACTACCCTTTCTTCCTCTTCGCCTTCCGCAATCATATCGGTATACTGTGCCGGCATCGTCATCGGATGTTCCATATAATATGTAAACAGTTTGCTGAGTAATCCTTCTGCCTTTGTCTCTTCTCCTTTGGCAATGGGATTGGTATATACGCTTACAAACATGAACTTCCGTAAATCCTGCATTGCCTGGAAAATTTCATCGGACATAATGATATCCGGCTTATCCATGCTGTTGGTTATAATATCATGAATCAGTGTATCCAGCCGGTCTGCCGAATTCTTTCCCAATACCTTCCGTATCTCGATTGGAATATCTTCTTCCACCATTATCTTTCCACGCACCGCATCATCGATATCATGATGAATATAGGCGATTTTATCGGAGAAACGGACGATTTTGCCTTCCAGTGTATGCGGCATCGTACTGGTCTGATGATTTAAAATGCCATCCCGCACTTCCCAGGTCAGATTCAGTCCCTGTCCGCTTTTTTCCAATTTCTCTACGATACGTACGCTCTGTTTATTATGTTTAAAACCACCGGAGCAAAGTTCATTTAGCACCCGCTCTCCGGCATGACCAAATGGCGTATGTCCCAAATCATGCCCTAATGCAATGGCTTCCACCAGATCTTCATTCAGCCGCAGTGCCTTTGCAATGGTTCTGGCATTCTGTGATACCTCTAAGGTATGCGACATACGGGTACGATAATGGTCACCCTTCGGTGTTAAGAACACCTGCGTCTTATTCTTCAGACGGCGGAATGCCTTACAGTGGAGAATACGGTCTCTGTCTCTCTGGTATACGGGACGTATATCACAAGGTGCCTCCGGATAATCCCGTCCTTTGGAATTCTCGCTTAATGCTGCATAAGGGCTTAACATCTCATGCTCCATGCGCTCCATCCGTTCCCGAATTGTCATATCCTTATCTTCTCCCTTCCTGTCACATCACCATTTCATGATGTAAATGCACTGCCATCATCTTTATCATTATGAGGACGTCATTCGACCCCTGCTATTATAATTCTGTGTCCACCTTCAAATTTCCTTTATTTTTTACAAAATTTCATAATATTTTTTCTAATACTTTCCAATGCGCTTCGAAATCGCCCTTGCTACCTTATAAACCGGATTCTCCATCTTCTTTGCCACCTGTTTTAATTCCTGCCGGATGGCAATGGACTGCGGGCAGTGTTTCTCACATTTTCCGCACTGACGGCATTTTGAAGCGTTGGTCGGATTTGTCTTTAAAGTGGTACACATAATATATGCCTTCATACCGGAATAAAAGCTGTCGGTATAGCGTGTATTATATGCTGCAAAACAGGTCGGAATATCTACTCCATGCGGGCATGGCATACAGTAGCCGCAGCCGGTACAAGGTACCTTCATATGCTGGTTAATGGATTTCTTTACCTTTTCAAAGATTTCCAAGTCTTTCTCTGTCAATGCATCAGCTGTGGCATCCGATGCAATCCTTACATTTTCCTCTACCTGTGCAATATCATTCATTCCAGAAAGCACTACTGTCACCTCCGGATGATTCCATATCCAGCGGAGTCCCCATTCTGCCGGGGAACGATGTGGTTCTGCAGATGCAAATATGGCTTTGGCAGCCTTTGGCAGTGCATTCACCAGCCTGCCGCCCCGCAGCGGCTCCATGATAATCACCGGAAGTCCCTTCGCTGCAGCATATTTTAAGCCTTCGGTTCCCGCCTGGGTATGTTCATCCATATAATTATATTGTATCTGGCAGAAATCCCAGTTGTAAGAATCTATGATTTTCTTAAACTGGGTGGCTCCGCCATGGAAAGAAAATCCGATATTTCCAATCTGACCGCTTTTCTTTTTCTCTGCAATCCAGTCCTGTATTCCAAGTGCAGTCAGACGCTCCCATGCTGCAATATCATTCAGCATATGCATCAGATAATATTCCACATGGTCTGTCTGAAGGCGTTCTAACTGTTCCTTAAAATATCGCTCCATATCACCTTCTGCCTTAATATAATAATGTGGCAGCTTGGTGGCAATTTTTACCTTATCACGATAGCCTTTTGCCAGGAACTTTCCCAGGCATGCTTCACTTCCACCGTAAGTATATGCGGTATCAAAATAATTGACCCCGGCTTCCACTGCCGCTGCCATCTCCCGCTCTGCCTTTTCCTGGTCGATTGCGGTTCCTTTCTTAGAATAACGCAGACAGCCATAGCCTAAGATGGACAGCTGGTCTTTGTTTCCCGGATTTTCTCTATATTGCATGTTTATTCTCCCTTGCACTTGTTGTTATGGCTGCTGCGAAATGGAGAATGATAATAAGGATATCTTACCACTGCTTTGACGGGATGCGCCTTTTGTTCACCTGTAGCGAATACTGCTCCAGCTGCAAGGGGCTCTAAGAATTTTGAAAAAGCTATTTTATATATGGCAAACGGTGCAAAGTCACATCCATGTTCCTCTGCACCTCGCTGGTACATCCCTGTACCAGCGTTGCCTGGTATTGCCAAAATTCTAAGAGCCCCTAACAGCCTGCGCAAATGTATTCGTCTACAGGCGAACAGAAGACTGCATCCTGACAAGCATTAAGAAAACAGACATCCCTATTTATCATTTCTCCATTTCGCAGTCACCGATTCTGCATAAGTTGCCGGGTGATGATATTTTCATACCACCACCCGGCACATATACTGTCATTATAAAGCTATCGGGAAAGTTTTGCAAGAATCACTCCCGCTCCTTTATCTTTTTAAATCCATCGGTCATGTCATAGGATGTAATGTTATCATTAATCCAGAGGTAAAATACATTGCCACTATACATTCCACGGACATTCTCGTAATTGACTCCGTTAATGCCCGGAATTTCTGCCTGTTTCTTAAAGGTTCCATTTTCATAGGAATATATCTGGTAGGTCTGCTTTGTTCTGCTGCTGCTATAATCCTCACAAACCAGACCGATTAAATTCTTATCCTTTGAAATGATGACACTCTTATAATCATATAATGCTTCGCTATAATCTACATCCTTTAATACAAGCTTTGCTTCTTCGGTTACTTCTCCCGGATTTTCTATATTAAACATGGAAAGCTTAATGTTTTCTATATTTCCGGTCTTCTCATCAGATTCATAACCGATGCCCAACAAATGTGTATCATCCCAGAAATGCAGATATTCGGAGAAGCCGGTCACCTTGAGTTCGCCGATAATTTCCGGTTTTGCCGGATCTGATAAATCCACGGTAAACAGCGGGTCGGTATTCCGGTAGGTTACAAAGTAACCAGTGTTTCCCATAAAGCGGGCGGCATAGATTTCTTCTCCCGGTGCAATGCCCGTCAACTGTCCGGTTAATTTCATGTTCTCATCCAGAATATAAAGTGCATTCACCTCATCCTCTGTACTATAATCGGTGGTCAATACCCTGAGATATCCATCACTGGCATTGATTGCAAAGGTATCTCTGACATAACCCCTTACTGCCGTTGCCGCCACACCACTGATTCTGCCCTCATCCAGTGCAAATTTTGCAATATTGGTAATCATTGCTCCATCATAATCTTCCTCATATAAATACAGGGCATCTTTGCTGATATAAGTCTGGGCATATCCAGAGATTACAAGCTTACTGTCCAGCACTTTATCCGGCTTATTTACATCCAGCGAAGAAACCAGTATACCACTTTCTCCTGATGACTCCGGCAGATAAATTTCACCGGCGGCAACCTTTTCTCCATTTACCTTCGGAATCACTGAGGTATATTCCTTTTCTACATATCCCACCACATCGGATGTCATATGATACTGTGTAAAAAGATAGACTACATCTCCGATTTTCCGGGAAGTATTATAATAACCATCCTGGATTAATCTTCCTTCAAATTCCGGATTCCTGCGGTCTACGATACTGTATACCTGAATCTGTGTGGTGCTTTTTCCATTCATTTTATAGCAGAATGCACTGTCTTCAGAAGCATCTGATACAGCAATTTCTTCATCTGAGCTTTCTTTATCTGAGTTTTCCTTATCAGAGCCAGCTTTGCTGCTTTCGTCCAAGGATGTCTCATAGCCCTGCACAACCAGAATCAGCTGGTCTCCATCCACATAAATTTCCATCACCCGGTCTGCTGCGCCACAGTCTTTCGGGAGAAATCGTGTTACTTCTTCTAATTTTCCATCCCGGATATCCGTTATAACAATGTATTTATCCTCTACCGTATAAATGTAACTGCCATCAATTTTAGCAATATCACTCTCGTCTACACCTTCCATCTGCAGATTTGTCGTAGAATAATCTTTTCCGCCTTCCTTGCTGCCCTCCGACAAATCGGCATCGGCACTTCCGTACTCAGCTCCATCACTGTAGTCATATTTGTCACTGCCGGAATTCATTGCTCCCGATGCAGCATCGCTTGTCTCCGCACTCGTTTCCTCTTCTATCCAGTTCTGCTGCTTGTTCTGCTGATATCCCTTAAGAAGGGTCTGATATACCTCCTTATAATCCGATGCAGGATGATACATTGTTCCAAGAGCTGCCACATCCACATACCCTGTTTCACCTGCTTCTCCCACAGTCTGCTGCGTATCTGTCATTGCTACGGAATCCGTCTGCCCTGTACCGGAATTCTTATCGAAACGGGTCACTGTTATATAAATTCCGCTGCATACTACCAGTGCCAGCACTGCCACCATACTTCCAAGTCTGCGCCATGGAATTATTTTCTTCGATTTTTTCGGTTCCAAGTGCTGATTTTCCTGCTGCTGTTTTGCTTTCTGTTCCTGTAATTGTTTTTCTATCTGTTCCGGTTTCAGAGTCTCTGGTATCTCTATCTCTTCCGCCGCTTTTCTTAACTGGGTTAAAATCTCCTGTTCATTCATACCGGCACCTCCATCTCATCTGAATTTTCTGTTGTTTTCCAGACTTTTTTGCATATCTTCCGTTTCTCACTTCCAATATTTCTCCACCATTTTCTTTATTCCCCGGCTCTCTTTTGAGCGGACGGTATTTTCGTTAAGGTCTAACAGTTTTCCGATTTCCTTACTGCTATACCCACAGAATAAATGCATGGCGATAATCATTCGTTCCTCGGAAGGCAGCTCAAAGAACAGGCTCCGGACTGCTGCATGCTCATCCATTCCGGATTTTCCCAGATGCTCTAAAAGCTCCGGTGTCAGCTCTTCCGGACGGGTTGCATACTCTTTTAATTTACGTTTGCACTTATTACTTAAAATACGGAATATCCACGCCCGGAACGCTTCTGTCTTTCGAAGCTCCGCGATTTGTGCAAATGCATCTGTCACGGTATCGCTGACCACATCCTGTGCATCCTGTGGATGCTTCAGCACATATAACGCAAAGCGATACAAGTCCTGATAAACTCCTTCATATAATTGTGCAAATGCACCGGTATCCCCACTTTGTGCCCTGCGCACCAGCTGCAGTTCCTGCTCCATATGCTCACCCTATACCTTCCTAAGTCCTTTCCTTTGACCGGTCTCATATATATAGTGTCGCTGAATTCCATTCTGTTGCATATATTTTAAATTTTTTATAACTGGCTGATTACCAGCACATCATTTTCACGAATCACAGTATTTCCGTTCGGTATCACAACCTTCTCATTCCGCTTCAGAACAAGAACCAGCTTCTCTTCTCCCAGTTTTATTCTGGATAATGGCTTTCCAATCCACTTGCTGTCTTTTTCGATTGGGATTTCTGTCAGACAGATGCCAAGATTTTCTTCCGGAGATAAAGCACTTAAGACAATCTTGTCTCCGGCAAGCACTACCGTGTTGCCATTTGGAATGATACGCTCCTCGCCTCTTAGAATCAGTACCAGTAATAAATCCGGCAGGGAAGTAAGGTCTTTTATCTTGCGGTTCTCCCATGGATGTCCTGCTTTGATGCTGATTTTAACAAACTCCACCGGCATTTCATCGGAGTAGTCACTGAAGGTCTTCATGACGTTGCCATTTTCGTCTATCATGTCAAGCTTCTTTGCCACCAGTCCAAGCAGTGTACCTTGAATACTGATAGAGAACAGGACAATGAAAATAACTATGTGGAACAAATCATTTTTCGTATATGCCGGGCTTACTGTTGCCATAATTGCAAATACTATGGATGCCGCTCCACGAAGCCCCGCCCAGGACACCAGAAGCTGCTGCTTTACCGGGCAGCGGAATGGCATCAAGATAGCAAATACAGAAACCGGCCTTGCCACAAATGTTAAAAATACCGCAATTGCCAGTGCAATCGGCAGTATCTTCGGCAGCTGGGATGGATATGCCAGCAGACCAAGCAGGAAGAAAATCAGCATCTGCATCAATCCGGTGATTCCATCAAAGAAATGCACCAGTGATTTTTTGTGATGAAGTGGAGTGTTGCCAAGGATAATTCCGGCAATGTATGCTGCCAGATAACCATTTCCATTTATCATGGATGCTCCGGCGTAGGATACCAGCGCCATACTGAATACAAATATCGTATCAAATCCATCCGTTGCAAAATTCACTTTTTTTAAAATGAATGCTGCTGCCAGTGCCACAACTACCCCCACTAATATGCCAAAAGTAATCTGTGAGAATATCATGACAACCAGCGAAGAACCACTTAATTCTCCGCTCATTATTGTTAATATAATTACGGTCAGCATATAAGAACATGGGTCATTACTACCACTTTCCACCTCCAACATGGATGCAGTATTGTTCTTAAGATTCAGCCGTCTGGAACGAAGGATTGAAAAGACCGATGCCGCATCCGTAGAACTGATTACAGAGCCAATCAGCATACTTTCCCAGAAATCCATTTTCAATATAAAATGACAGAATGCTCCGGTTGTTACTGCGGTCAGTATCACACCCACTGTTGATAATAATACTGCTTTACCGGCCACCGGCTTTGCCTGTTTCCAGTTGGTTCCAAATCCACCGTAAAACATGATAAAGATTAAGGACACCGTACAAATCTGTTCGGCAATCGTAAAATTATCAAAAGGAATCTTTAAAATTCCATCTGTTCCAAACATCATGCCAAGAAGAATATATGCCAACAGCATTGGAATTCCCAGTTTGTTGGACATTTTATTCAATGACAGGCACAATAAAATCACTGCTGCTACCAGTAAAATATAGCTTGTCATAAATACCTCTCTTTCCTGTTTTTATTTACCTGTTGCTCTTACGTCTTCTTCTATCCCCTTTTCTTTTATTACTTCTACCTATTCCTTCTTTTCTTCTGCCTCCATGATACTTCCTGCCTTTACCAGTCCTCTCTGCAGTGCATCCCTTGCATTTTTCCAAGGCTGCTCCTTATAACGGTAATCATTCTTACAGATGAACCATTCTAAATCATCCCGCACCCTCTCATATCCGTTAATAAAAGTCTTATTTAAAGTCATCAGAAATTCATTCAGGTATTTCTTACCCATATATTCCGGAGCACCGGAAAACAGAACTTTATAATGATTTACACAAAAGCCTTTGGATGCTGCAAACTGTTTGCGGAAGTCTTCTTCTTTTTCATATAAATAGTAAATGGTATTGATATAATTTGTAAAGCTGTGATTAATGTAATCACACACAAAGCACTTTTTCTCTTTTTCTTCCACAAAAGTAATCACCGGATGGACTGGCTGGCTCTTTTTCTTGAAAAGTACGGCTGCCTGAGGCAGTGGTGCTTTCATTGCTTTTTTTAACTCCTTAGCTGTCTTATCCATATGGGTCTTTAACATCATGGCAAGTCCTAATTTATTCGGATATTCATATAACATTTCCAAATGTTTCTGACAGAAGCCCTGTTCATCGCTCTGCTCCCGGATATCTCCCTCCATGTAACTTGCACCCGGTCCAATGGTATAATTGATAGCATTTTCTTCTAATTTCTGATACATTCTGCAGACCGGACATTCGCTTTCCTCTGCAAATGCATCCTGTATTGGTATCGTATAAATCTCTGTTTTCATTTTAATCTCCTTAAAGATACACAAAAGGGTATTCCATATGCACTCCTTCGGCCTGTGGAATACCCTTCTCTTTGCAATTGTATACCGTTTATTACATCATGTTTTTCTCTACTTCTTCTTTCATGGAAGAAACGTTAAACTTACGGATATTTTCATCCAGTTCTGCTACTACAGAAGTAATTCTGGCAGTTGCATTCTTACATTCTTCTACCAAAGCTTCAAACTCGTTCATTGCCTCAGATGTATCTCTGGCACTTGTTGTATTTGTCTCTGCTACTGCAGCAAGCGAATCCATTTTCTCTTCAATGGCACTCTTATGTTCATTCAAGCCACCGACTTCTGAATTGATTCCCTGAATAGAAGTGCTGACACTTTCAATTTCATGATTCAAGGCAGTAAAGATTGTCTCTGTCTCACGAATCTTTGTATTCTGCTGTTCAAATGCTTCTGATACTTTTCCGGTAATCTCTACACTGACATTAGAATTATCAATCAGTTCATTAACAATTTTATTAATCTGCTCTGAAGACTCTCTGGACTGGTCTGCCAAGGTACGGATTTCTTCTGCAACTACGGCAAATCCTTTTCCCTGTTCTCCTGCCCGTGCAGCTTCAATACTTGCATTTAAAGCAAGCAGATTTGTCTGGCTTGCAATTCCTGCAATAATCTCTGTTGCAGTACGAATCTGTAAGGCAGACTGATTGGTTCTGTCTGTCTGGCTCTGCACTTCATCAATAGACTGCCTGTTCTGTCTGCTGATTTCCACCAGCTGCTGCATAATCACCTCTGCTGATTCATTGCAGTCTTTCATTTTTAATGCACTGTCTGAAAGAAGTGTAATATTGCTGGCAATTACTTCAATAGCATTGCCGATTTCTGCTACTTTCTGCTGTACATGCTGTGTTTTCTCTGCCTGTGAAACGGTATTATCTGTAATGGAAGCAACTTCACCGCTCACCTGATCCAACGCTTCATTCATAGTGTCAAAGGACTGGCTGAATGTCGTAGACAGCTCGCTTAATTCCCTGCTGGCTCTACGGATTCCGGTCACAATCTGTGCAAAACTTCTTACCATATCATTGGCAGAGCCTAATAATTTGCTGATTTCATCATTTTTTTCATTATGTTTTGGTTCTTCTAACTGAAGGCTTCCATCCGCAATCTTATCCATACTGCCAATTACAGCTTTCAGTTTTCCGGCAATTGCTACTGCAAGCCACAGGGAACCTGCCACAAATACCGCTAAAACCACAATTAAAATAATCGTTCCCACACCTGCATTTAATGCTGTATTCTGTACCAGATGCATTATGATAATTCCGGCAAGTCCAACCAGAAGAATCGGAAGTGAAATTACTGCAATTAATCCAATTGCCAGTTTCTTTCCTATATTATTTTTTTCTGAAGATTTACGTTTCTCTGCCATTACTGCTCTTCCTCCTTATAGCTCTTATCTCTTATTCTTATGTATTGTCTTTTTATCCGGTTATCTTTAAATAAGCTGCGGAAAATGCCGGCATATCGAGACCACCCTGAAATACCGCTTTTTCTCCGGTCAGCAGGTCAACTGCTTCTGCTGCTCCTGCATCAAAGGATGCATGGAAGGGATTCTCTTCCAGATTGATTGCCACAAGAATCCGCTCACCATCAAAGCTTCTCTCAAATACAATCTGCCGGTTTGTTAAGAATACCTTGCGGTAGCTGCCATAGCAAAGTGTTTTTTCCGATTTATGAACCTTCGCCAGTCTGGAAATATAATCGGTAAGTTCATTCCATTCCGGTGCTTCAAAAGACGGACGGAGTGCTTCATCCCCACCATTTTCTTTCTTTCCTTCTGCAGCCCATTCACTTCCATAGTAGACACATGGGATGCCAGGAATTGCAAACAGCATTGCATATACCAGTGGAAGATGTTCTTTTTCCCTTAAAGTGCTTGCCAGACGGTTCACATCATGATTATCCAGGAAATTCAAAAGATGCCTGCCCTGATACATTCCGCAGAAATGCTGCTCCAGGGTATAATTGATTTCAAAGAGGTTGCGGTCATTAAAGCTGGACCACATTCCCTTATATGCCTGATAATTTGTTACACTATGCAACATATTCTGTTCATCCAAAAGACGATTATAATCACCATGAATCATCTCGCCCAGGAGATAAAAATCATCCTTTTTCGAATCTACGAACTGACGTAATCTTCTTACAAAATCCATATCCAGACTGTATGCAACATCCAGACGCAGTCCGTCAATATCAAATTCTTTTATCCATCCTTCTACTGCTGAAAAGATATGCCGGATTACTTCTTCATTCCGCAAATTCAGTTTTACCAGCTCATTATGTCCTTCCCAGCCTTCATAGGAAAGTCCGTCGTTATAATTATTATTCCAGCCAAAATTCACATTTGTGAACCAGTCCTTATATGGAGAATTCTCTCTGTTTTTCAGTAAATCCTGAAATGCAAAGAAGCCTCTTCCCACATGGTTAAACACTCCGTCCAACACTACTTTGATATTGTTGTCATGTAATTTTCCACATACTTCTTTAAAGTCCTCATTGGTTCCAAGTCTTACATCTAACTTTGTATAATCCCTGGTATCATAACCGTGACGGTCTGATTCAAAAACCGGACAGAAATATATTGCATCCACTCCAAGCTTTACCATATGCGGAATCCAGTCTTCCACTTTCTTTATCCGATGAGCCAGAACACCATCATTTTCTGTTGGTGCCCCGCAAAATCCCAATGTTGAAATCTGATAAAATACACTGTCATATGACCACATAAAAACTGTTCCTCCTGTCTGTCCATCATGTGCTGTGGTTTTTCCGCTACTCGCAGAATAAAGAATGTGCCTTGGCACATTCTCGCGC
>ULZH01061096.1_pt1 | contig 14032 bp, 9 predicted proteins | sample 1962951 | NCBI WGS metagenome assembly ULZH01 (sample SAMEA4835884, study PRJEB28245) | human gut metagenome | biome: gut microbiome; material: fecal sample | place: Denmark | collected 2008
TTGTCGGATGCGATTTTCTTCTTGGCATCGGTGAGCAGCGATGTCACAAGGCGGCGTTGCGCGTTGACCACTGTCTCTACGTTCGGCTTGAACTGGTCAAACATCTGGTCGTCGCCTTTGGCAACCGGACCGGAGATGATGAGCGGCGTGCGGGCGTCGTCGATAAGCACTGAGTCGACCTCATCGACGATGGCGAAGTTGTGTGGACGCTGCACGAGGTCGGCAGGCGATGTTGCCATGTTGTCGCGAAGGTAGTCGAAACCGAACTCGTTGTTTGTACCGAATGTGATGTCGGCGTTGTATGCGCGGCGGCGTTCTGGAGAGTTGGGCTCTGTCTTGTCGATGCAGTCAACAGAAAGACCGTGGAACATGTAGAGCGGACCCATCCACTCGGAGTCACGTTTGGCGAGGTAGTCGTTGACGGTGACCATGTGCACGCCGTTTCCTGTCAAGGCGTTGAGAAACACAGGCAGCGTTGCCACAAGTGTCTTTCCCTCACCGGTTGCCATCTCGGCGATTTTGCCTTGATGAAGCACGATGCCGCCGATAAGCTGTACGTCGTAGTGGATCATGTCCCAAGTCACCTCGTTTCCGCCTGCCATCCAGTGGTTGTGGTAGATGGCTTTGCCATCGTTGATTTCAATGAAGTCTTTGCCTTGGGCGGCGAGTTCGCGGTCGAAATCGGACGCGGTCACTTCGATTGATTCATTTTGAGCGAAGCGGCGTGCGGTGTCGCGCACGATGGCAAATACCTCAGGAAGATATTTGTTAAGCTCGTCTTCGAGCACTTCAAGGATGTCTTTCTCGATTTTGTCGATTTTCTCCCAGTACGGCTCGCGGTTTTCATACTCCACATTCTCGATTTCAGCCTTGATGTCGGCAATCTCTTTGCGTTTGTCGGCAACGCTGTCTTTGAGTGCTGCGCGGATTTTGGTGATGCGGTCGCGCAACTCGTCGTTGCTCAAATTCTCCAACGTGGGGTAAATCTTGTTGATTTCAGCCACGATTGGTTGAATCTCGCGCAGGTCGCGCTGCGACTTGTTTCCAAAAATTTTTTTCAGGAAATCATTGAGTCCCATAATGTATTTTAGTTTTTTGTTTATAATCGTATTGTCGTGCCTCGGGAAATCCACTGTCGCGCCTGAGGCACACGGCGCTGTAGTGCCGCTTAGTCTTTAAGCGACAACGGCATCATGCGCGCGCCGTTGGGCGAGCGTATTCTGAGGATGCGTGCCACGGTGGGCGCCAGCAGCGCCGCGTCGATTGGCGATGTGATTTTCTGAGGCTTTACGCCCGGCGCAATGATGAATGCCGGCGCGCATACAGCGTTGATGTTGACTTGTTTCAGCTGTTGCTGGTTGTTATAGTCGTCGCGCACTTTCCATCCTGGCGCGATTTGCAGAAACACGTCGGCTGTTTCCTGCGACGTGATTGACTTGTGCAGCCGCAGCAGTGTCTCGCTGACAGGATTGTCGAGCACCTCGTCGACGGAGTATGCCTCGTCTACGCCAGCCATACGGCGCAAGAATGCACCCGACACTTTGCGCAGTTCCTCGACTGAAACGTTTTTCTCTTTTGCAAGTTTCTCGTTGAGATAAATTTTCTCGTTGAAGTATCCGTTCACCCAGCTTCCGTTGCCGTAGAGCGCCATCAGGTACATGTTGAGCAGCGACACAGCCTTTTTCGACGAGAATTCGCCTGTCGGGATGTTGAACCGAGGGTCGGTGGCATACATGTCGTCGAAATAGCCTGTCGGCGTCACGAAGATGCAGGCGTTGCCGCCAACGTTTTTCTCAATGGCGGCAAACAGACGCTCAAGCTGATGGTCGAGACGCAGATATTTGTCCTGCAGCTCGATGCGGCTGTCGTTGTCCGACGCATATCTGTAGGGTGCTGCGGTGTATGCGATGTTGAGCATGTCGACCGTGGCGCGTTTGCCCAGAGCCATGTCGTTCAGGCAATTGATGGCCACCGAGGTTATTTCCTCGTTGACGAGAGCCGAACTCTTGAATTTCTCTACGCCGTCGCCGTCCTTGAACGTGTATTTGAAAGGATAGAACGTGCGGTGGAGAGGAATGTCGGGATATTTGTTGATGTCCATGCTCGGACGCCAGGTCAGCGTGTCGAGGCGTGAGCGCAGAGGCATCAGCATGTTGCGGGTCGAGATGGTTGTAGGGTAGTCTTTGTAGAATGTAGACGAAGCCCATTTACCTGTTTTGTCGCTTATCCAGAAAGCGCCGTTGGCAGCGTGTCCTGCCATCAGAATGGCTTGTTGTGCGTCGGGGGCGATGGCGTATACGTCGCCGATGCCGTTGTTGTCCATACGCAGTTCGTCGCTGATGGTCGACACCTTTATCGCCATTGGCGAGAGCGTCTCGTCGGTGGCGTTGCCAATAAATTTAGGGTCGTTGAGAATCAGCGTTACGCGGCGCGCCTCTTCGTTGTAGACTGTGGCGCCTGTGATGCCGTTGACGTTGGGATAAGTGCCGGTGTAGATTACGGCTGTCGACGTCGTCTTGTCGAGCTGTGCCATGTCAAACACCACGTTGTCCAGATGCGCGCCTTCAGCCATGAGGCGTTTGAAGCCTCCGTTGCCAAACTGCGACTGGAGCAGGTCGAGATAGTCGCCGCGAAGTTGGTCGATTGATATGCCCACAATGAGCGTAGGACGCCCCGACGACACCTGCGACAAGGCAGACATCGCCACGAGCGAGAATATCATTGAGGATATCAGTCGGTTTACTTGCTTCTTTTTTCGCATCTCTTATAGTTTACGATATAGCCTGCTGAACGCGCTAACGTGCAAAGCATCAGCGGGAAAAACGCTGCGTTTGCCGTTTGTGGCAAAGCCCGCCACGCGACAAGCAATATCAAAACAAGCGCAAAGTTAAGAAAATGATATGAATATACCCACTTTTTTGCTGATTTTATCCAAATTGTAATTGCCGGGAACAGGCAGAACGGGTTCAGCCAAAAGCCGAGCCAGTTGGGTGAGGTGGCTTCGTGTTCGGAGATGAAGATAAGGAAGAACACGAGGCATCCGGTAAGTCCGGTCAGCGTGAACCACACTGTGTCGAGCCAGCGCATCTGCTTGTGTCGCACCACGCCGAAGGCTGTCGCGCCGGCGATGAGTGCAAATGTCAGCCAGCATATAAACAGGGGCGACAGTAGGAATGGTGTGGGCGGCAGAACGGCGTTCTCGCTGCCTTCCACGAGTGTGCTTGTGCTTTCAACGATGCCCACGCGTTGTCCGGAGGCGGTTTTATAGGTAGCGCCTGCCATCTCCTTCATCAGGATTATTGGGGCAAACATCTGCTGGCGGACGGAAATAGGGTGGTCGATGCCTTGTCCGAGGGCAAGGTCGATGCCGAATTGATACCACGGGTAGTTGCAGTCGTAGTGTGTCATGATGTCGCGGTAGGTGGCGTCGGGGTGTTCCGACGGCGGATAGGAGAGGCCTCCTACGGCTTGCTCTATGAGGTCGCGCGGCCGCGTGGCGCAGTTGTTGAGCACGTAATTATAGCGATATTCGCGGTTTTCGGGCAGGCAAAGCCGTTCAAGTTCGTTGAATAGCCATAATGCCTGTTGTTCAGACAGCCGCAGATGTTGTTCCACGACCTTAGAGCCTCTGCCGGCATATTCTGGTGTGAAATATTCAGTGGGGTATCCTCCTACGGCATAGTCGGTCTCGCCTTTAACAAAGCGGTAGACGAAATGGGGCTGGTTGAACGAGAACAGTCCGAAGTTATACACGCGGTCCATCGTCGCGCCGTCGGTGATGCGGATGGCTGTGTGTCCGTACAGTTCAAACACCTCCTGTCCGGGAAAGCACGTCAGCAGGCTCACGTCGAGACGTTGCGCCTGTGCCGCCACGGGCATAGCGATGCAGATGATTATTAGAGCCAATAACTTTTTCATAATGCAAAGATAGTGCAAGCCGAGAGGAAAGAAAAGAGCTTGCTCGATTTTCTTTCCCGAGGCGCAGCCTATTAAATGTTAAAGCGGGGGCATCCCGCTGTGGAATGTCCCCGCTCTATGCTATGAAAGATAATTCATCACCAATAAGTGAACTCATTTATATCGGTATATGTCGTACCGTTGATGATGACTTTGTCAGGGTCTCCGCTTGAATCCGTTGTGCCTTTGAGGAAGACATTCTTGTTGAACGCAGAGCCGTCGGAGTACCGGCAGTTGATAAATTCAATGATTGAATGCTGCTTCATGCATGACACAGCGTAGTCGTAGTCATAGATGGCGTTGCCCTCGGCGTCTTTTCTGTTAGGGGCTGTCGGAAGCCAGCGGTTGTCGGTGGCTGTGGTGTAGCGGCCAAATTCGCAGTCCTTGAACACGCTGCTGCCATAGCAGCGGGCGTATGGATACCATAAATCACCGTAGTCGAATGTGCAATTCTCGAAATAACCGTCGCTCCATCCCGACATCCATCCGCGGAATGTCGTGTTCCGGGCAATAAGTTTTCCGTTTCCGGGCTGATTTGTGCAGAGTTGGAATTTAGGACCGAAATTGCAGTTCTCAAGAATGATGGTTGTGCCTGGATCCATGGCAAACACACCATAAGCCGCTCTGATGGTAAAGTTAGTGTTTCTGACAGTCAGCGTTTTTCCGCCGTTCAGATAAATTCCGCCCCCTACGTATGAGTGCTCATTAGGGTTGATGATGCCGAGTTTCACATTGTCGAGCACCACATTGTCGCTGTTGATTTTGAGATAGCATCCATCGCTGGCGCCGGCGCTGTCGTCGCGGGCGAGCGTGATGTCTTTGAACGTCACGTTGTCGTTGGGTATCTGGTAGCCGTTCTTTATCTTCAGCACCGAATTTGTTCCGCCAGTGATGACTACGCCTTCGGCGATGTTCTCAGGGATGGCGAGCTGCACGTTGTCGGCGAGTTGCACGTGGCGGTTGTGGTGAGATGCTGCGTCGGCAAGCTCTTCGTCGGTGGCGATACCGAGTGTGCCGATAAATGCAGGCTCAATCACAACGTTGAAGTCGACGCTGTTGGTGAGCAGTGATCCGTAGATGTTGGTGCGGTAGTTGCGCTGCAGCGGAACGCTCGTGAATGTGCGCTTCATCGGTGTCGTACCGTTGGTGTAGTCGAGAGTGACGTCGGCTATGGTCTTGTAGTCGGGCACCAGCACGTAGTTCATCGACAGGTAGTTGTAGGCGGAGCCGGCAGGAAACGCTTCGGAGGTGTCGGGAATGTCGGCATAGGAGAAGGTCACGTCGGTGGCGTTGCCTACGACGCTGCCCGACGCAAGGTTGATTGCCGAATAGGCTTGCGTTGCAACTTGAGTCTTTGTCACGGTGTAGCCCGATGCCGTAGCGGCGGCAAGGTCGTCTGTGCCGATGTTGAGCTGTGCGTACGGACGGTAGAGTTTTACGGTTTGCTGAAGGTTGCCGTTCACGTCAATCTCCGCTTTGGCGAAAAACGCGTCGTCGGCTTCGTTGCTGCACACTGTGGGTGCGAGTGTAGCCACTTGTGTCGTTTCGTCGAATTTCGACCGTGCGCCAACCTCATCTGCGGCAGCCCAGAAGATTACATCATACTTCTTGCCGCTTGCCAGCTGGAGCTGCACGTTTTTTGACAATCCGGTCATTTCTACGGTTTCAGCAGCCTTGCCGTCAAACATTGCCAGGGGCTGCTGTTCTCCTTGTGGATACACGGCATATTTCAGAGATTTGATTTTCGAGGCTTCGCCGAATGCACGTGTGTCTAATTCTTCTGGTAACTGGACTGTTAGCGATACAAGGTTCTCACCTTCGCCCTCGGTGGTGAGCTTAACTTCATCGCTGCACGATAAAAGCAACAAGGGTGTCGCAGCGATGGCAATTAAGGTCTTAAAATTCCCATTCATAATGTATTAGTTTTTTTTAATTTTGTTTGGTAAGTTTATACTACAAAGATACAAACATTATATTCTAAATCAAAAAAAATCAGAAAAAAAATTTCATGGAATTGCAAAAAAAATGAAAGAACCGGGGAACGGATGCTCTGCATGGTCGTCCCCCGGCTCAGTATTATGAGGAAAAAGTGCTATTGACGCTTTCCAGAAACAGTCGCCGTTAATATACGCTGAGCAACTCCATGTCGAAGATTAGTGTGGAGCCGCCGGGAATGCCGGGCTGCGACAGTTTGCCGTAAGCCATTTCCGCCGGGATATACACTTCCCATCGGTCGCCTACGTGCATCTGTTGCATCGCGATGCTCCATCCGGTGATGAGGTCGCTGAGCCGTGCTGCGAGGGGAGAGCCCCCGCGGCTGCTGTCGAATGTGCGCCCGTTGATTGTGCGTCCGGTGTAGTGTGCGGTGACAACGCTGCGTGCCGACGGTTTGCGTCCGTCTTTGTCGCCCGATGCGATGATTTTATAGTAGATGCCTTTTGGCAGCGGTTTCACTCCTGTCTCTTGCGCCTTGTCGGCAAGCCATTGCCGGTTTTTCTCGATGTATTCTCTTTTTGCCATAGTCGGTGTTGTTTTTATTTGAAAATGTGACGTATTGTTTCCAGCGGTTCGTAGAAAATCATGCGCGGACCTGAAAAGCGCATCACCTCGCGCATCTGTTGGCGCATCGACGGCTTGTAGCAGTGCACTGTGCATCGGCGGCACGACGTTTTGCGCTCTCCGAACGGACAATGCTCCAACCGCGACTCGGCATAGGCGAGCAACTGACGGCAACTGTCGCAAAGTTCGCTGTTGCCTTCCTTCTTGCGGCAGTAGAGGCGCACCATCACGCCGACCACGCGTTTTTCTTTTTCGATTCTTGACATATAATTGACGGTAGGGTGGGAACAAAAAAAAGAGCCGCTTGAAAAAGCGACTCTTGCTGTGGGTGTTGACGGATTCGAACCGCCGACCCTCTGCTTGTAAGGCAGATGCTCTGAACCAGCTGAGCTAAACACCCTTGCTTCTCAAAAGCGATGCAAAGGTATGGCGAATTTTTTTATCCTCCAAATTTTTTGCAAAGATTTTTTTTCGGCAAAAGCTTGTCTGATGCTGTATCTGTTGGATAATCAGAATGATAATAAATGAAAAATTTTATGTCGTTACGATGCTTGCAGATTGGTGAAAATATAGTAATTTTGCAGAGTTATTGAAAATATCAATCTTAAAAACAAACATAAATGTCTCTCTCATCACTGACAGCCATATCTCCAATCGACGGCCGTTATCGCGGCAAGGTGGAGGTCTTGGAAAATTATTATTCTGAATACGCGCTGATCCGCTATCGCGTAAAAGTTGAAATCGAATATTTTATCGCCCTCTGCAAACTTCCGTTGCCGCAACTTGCGGGCATTGACCACGCACTCTTCGGAGAGCTGCGCGACATCTACGCCAAATTCTCGGTCGACGACGCGCAGCGCGTGAAGGATATCGAAAGCGTAACCAACCACGACGTGAAAGCGGTGGAATATTTCATAAAGGAGCAGTTCGACCGTCTTGGCTTGGCTCAATATAAGGAGTTCATCCATTTCGGACTCACGTCGCAGGACATCAACAACACTTCGGTGCCGATGCTCATCCGCGACTCTCTCCACGAGGCTTACATGCCTCTGCTCGATGAGATGGTTGGCTTGCTCAACCAGTATGCCGAGGAGTGGAAAGACATTCCAATGCTTGCCAAAACCCATGGACAGCCTGCGTCGCCGACACGCTTGGGCAAGGAAATCCGTGTGTTTGCCTATCGCTTGGAGAAGCAGATAGAGCTGTTGAAGCAGGTGCCGGTGAGCGGCAAGTTTGGTGGTGCTACGGGCAATTTCAACGCCCACCGCGTGGCTTTCCCCGACCGCGACTGGCGTGCGTTTGCCAAGAAATTTCTCAATGAGAGTCTCGGCATCGAGCGTGAGGAGTGGACAACTCAGATTTCAAACTACGACAACCTGGCCGCTCTCTTCGATGCCATGGCTCGCATCAACACGATAATGATCGACCTTGACCGTGACATGTGGCAATATATCTCGATGGAGTATTTCAAACAGAAAATCAAAGCCGGAGAGGTGGGTTCTTCAGCCATGCCTCACAAGGTGAATCCAATCGACTTCGAGAACTCGGAGGGCAACCTCGGTCTGGCCAACGCAATTCTTAACCACCTGGCTGGCAAATTGCCGGTTTCACGCCTGCAGCGCGACTTGACCGACTCCACTGTGCTGCGCAATGTCGGTGTGCCGTTGGCTCACATGATGATAGCGCTTCACAGCACCCTCAAGGGCTTGCACAAGCTGCTGCTCAATGAAGCAGCCATCAGCCGCGACCTCGACAATATGTGGAATGTGGTTGCTGAGGCAATCCAGACCATCCTTCGCCGCGAAGGATATGAGAAGCCTTACGAAACGCTGAAGGCTCTCACCCGAACCAACAGCAAGGTGGACGCCGAAAGCATCGCCAGCTTCATCGACACGCTCAAAGTGAGCGATGCCGTGAAAGAAGAGCTTAAAGCGATTACTCCTCACAACTACACTGGGTTCTAAAGCATTGAAACAGTTGTAGGAAAGCACATAATTAAAAAGAATGTTAAAATTCAGTTTCTGACAAAGCCTTTTTTAATTATGTGCTTTTCCATTTGAAAAAAATGCAGTTACTTTGTCGATGGAATTATAAATTGCAAAATTGATTTAAATCTACAAGTTTTTAAGAATTAAGATTACAAATTAATAGCAAAGATAAAAAAGACGCCGCGAGGCAGTATTTGTATATAAAAAACAATTGAATTTACTATGGAAGAGAACAAAAAGCCGAAAAGAAGACGCATCGGCGAGTCTCAGGAGATGAATGGCGAGTCAGGACACTTTGAGAAGGTTACTTACAATCCGAAAGCTTCGTTTGTGCCTACTGATTCAGCACAGGGTGCGCCTGTGGAAGGTGGAAGCGACGCAGCGCCACGTCAGGACTATCGCAGACCGAACTACAACAATCAGAACAGCTACAACAGTTATGGCAACAACCGCCAGGGTGGTTACAACAACAACCGTCAAGGCGGATACAACAATTATAACAACCGCCAGGGTGGCTACAACAACCGTCAGGGCGGCTACAACAACCGCCAGGGAGGTTACAACAACCGCCAAGGTGGCTACAACAATGCCCAGGGTGGATATTCCGACCAGCAGCACGACGGCGGATACAACAATTATGACAACCAGCAGGGCGGCTACAACAACAACCGCCAAGGTGGCTACAACAACAACCGCCAGGGCGGCTACAACAACAACCGTCAGGGCGGCTACAACAACAACCGCCAAGGTGGCTACAACAACAACCGCCAGGGAGGCTACAACAACAACCGTCAGGGCGGCTACAACAACAACCGTCAGGGTGGCTACAATAACAACAACCGTCAGGGCGGCTACAACAACAATCGTCCGGGTGCAAGTTTCAACCGCCAGGGCGGACAGCGTTTCACTCCACGTCCAAAACAGATTGTCTACGACGTGCCTGAAGTGGATCCGAACGAGGAAGTACGCTTGAACAAGTTTATGGCGAATGCCGGAATCTGCTCGCGTCGTGAGGCTGACGAGCTGATACAGCAAGGACTTGTGAAGGTGAACGGAAACGTTGTTACCGAACTCGGCTCAAAAATCAAGCGCGACGACGTGGTTGAATACAACGACAAGGTGGTTACGCTCGAAAACAAATGCTATATCCTGCTCAACAAGCCTAAAGACTGTGTCACTACAAGCGACGATCCAGACGGACGTCTCACGGTGATGGACATCGTCAAGAACGCTTGCAAGGAGCGCATCTATCCTGTAGGACGCCTTGACCGCAACACTACAGGCGTGCTTCTGCTCACAAACGACGGCGATTTGGCTTCGAAGCTGACTCACCCGAAATATGTGAAGAAAAAAATCTATCAAGTGTGGACCGACAAAGACATCGCTGAAGACGATATGCAGCAGCTTGCTGACGGCATCGAACTTGAGGACGGACCAATCCACGCAGATGCAATCAGTTATGTCAACGACCACGACAAGAACCAGGCGGGAATCGAAATCCACAGCGGACGCAACCGTATCGTGCGCCGTATGTTTGAGTCGCTCGGATATCGCGTGACTAAACTTGACCGTGTGTATTTCGCTGGCTTGACAAAGAAGAATCTGCCACGCGGACGCTGGCGTTACCTTACTCAGGAAGAAGTGAACTTCTTGAAACAAGGATCTTTTGAATAGAATTTTAAATCATACAAAATGAAACGTACAAAAATTTCAGAAATATGGGCGCCTGAGTTGATTGGCACAGACGTTTGTGTGAAAGGCTGGGTGCGCACGCGCCGCGGCAACAAGCATGTGCAGTTTGTGGCTCTCAACGACGGCTCTACAATAAAGAACCTTCAGATTGTCTTCGATATGGAGAAATTCTCCGACGAGGATCTGAAACCCATCACAACGGGTGCGAGCATCCACGTAGAAGGCAAACTCGTGGAGTCGCAGGGCAAGGGTCAGACTGCCGAGGTGCAGGCGGAAACGCTTGAAATCTACGGCACTGCCGATCCTGAGACTTATCCTTTGCAGAAAAAAGGGCACACTCTCGAATTCCTGCGCGAGAAGGCTCATCTGCGTCCGCGCACAAACACTTTCGGCGCGGTGCTCCGCATACGCCACACGTTGGCTTATGCAATCCACAAATTCTTCAACGACCGTGGTTTCTTCTATCTCAACACGCCGCTCATCACATCGAGCGACTGCGAGGGTGCCGGCGCGATGTTTCAAGTGACAACGCTTGACCTCAACGACATCCCTAAGAACGAAGAGGGCAAGGTGGACTATTCTCAGGATTTCTTCGGAAAGCCTGCCAGCCTTACCGTTTCCGGACAGCTTGAGGGCGAGCTTGGAGCAACGGCTCTCGGCGCAATCTATACGTTCGGACCTACGTTCCGCGCCGAGAATTCCAACACTCCGCGCCACTTGTCGGAGTTCTGGATGATTGAGCCTGAGGTTGCGTTCAACGACATCAACGACAATATGGAGTTGGCAGAGGATTTCATCAAATATTGCGTAAGTTATGCTCTCGAGCATGCTGCCGATGATATTGAATTCCTTGCAAAGATGTATGACGAGGATCTTGTTGAGCGACTCAAATCGGTTGTCAACACAGAATTTGTGCGACTCACGTATACTGAGGGCGTGAAAATCCTTGAGGAGTCGGGACATAAGTTTGAATTCCCTGTTTATTGGGGAGCCGACCTTCAGAGCGAGCATGAGCGTTTCCTCGTAGAGGAACATTTCAAGCGCCCTGTAATCCTTACCGACTATCCGAAGGAAATCAAGGCTTTCTATATGAAGCAGAACGAAGACGGCAAGACTGTGCGTGCCATGGACGTGCTGTTCCCGAAAATCGGAGAGATTATCGGTGGTTCGGAGCGTGAGGAAAGCTATGAGAAGCTGAGCCAGCGCATCGAGGAACTCAACATCCCGATGAAGGATATGTGGTGGTATCTTGACACTCGCCGTTTCGGCACTGTGCCTCACTCTGGTTTCGGACTCGGCTTCGAGCGCCTTGTGCTGTTCGTGACTGGTATGACCAATATCCGCGACGTCATTGCGTTCCCACGCACTCCGGGTAACTGCGAGTTCTAATCGCAAGACATGACAAAATAATTTAGGACTGGTTTGAGGCCGAATGGCTGAAAATCAGTCCTATTTTTTTATAAAACAGACTGAATACTATGGGAAAAAGTAAATTTTTACAAGATTTCAAAGCCTTCGCGATGCGGGGCAACGTGATTGACATGGCTGTCGGTGTGATTATCGGCGGTGCTTTCGGTAAAATTATCTCTTCTGTTGTAGCCGACGTGATTATGCCTCCTCTCGGGCTGCTTGTTGGAGGAGTGAATTTCACAGACCTTAAGCTTGAGTTGAAACCTGCGGAGATGGTCGACGGCGTGATGCAGGATGCCGTGACGCTGAACTATGGAAATTTCTTGCAGACGGCGTTCGACTTTATTATCATTGCCTTGTCGATTTTCTTGTTTGTCAAACTTATCGGCAAACTGATGCGCAAAAAGGAGGAGGAGCCTGCCGCACCTCCGGCTCCAAGCAAGGAAGAGCAGCTGCTCACTGAAATCCGCGATTTGCTGAAGAAGCAGAGCGAGAAATAGGTTATTTAAGTTTTTCTTTCAGAAAACGTCCGGTGTAGCTGTCCGGGCATGCCGCGATGTCCTCGGGTGTGCCCGCACACACGATGTGTCCGCCGCCGTTGCCTCCCTCAGGACCCATGTCTATCACGTGGTCGGCGCACTTCACCACATCGAGATTGTGCTCGATGATTATGATTGTATGTCCCTTCTCAATAAGACGGTTGAACGATGCCATAAGAGTGTTGATGTCGTGGAAATGCAGACCCGTGGTAGGCTCGTCGAAGATGAACATCGACGGGCGCTGCTTCTCCTGACTGAGGAAATAAGCCAACTTTATGCGTTGGTTCTCACCGCCCGACAGTGTCGACGACGATTGTCCCATCTTGACGTAGCCCAATCCCACCTGCTGCAGCGGCAACAGGCGTTTCACGATGCGTGTCTCCGTAGTGCCCTTCGATTCGCTGAAAAACTCGATGGCCTGGTTGATGGTCATGTTGAGGATGTCGTAGATGTTCTTGCCGCGGTATTCGATGGCAAGAACCTCGGTCTTGTATCGCTTGCCGTGGCACGACTCGCATTGCAGCGTGATGTCTGCCATAAACTGCATCTCGATGGTTATTGTGCCTTCGCCCTTGCATTCCTCACAGCGTCCGCCCTCGGCGTTGTAGGAGAAATATCCGGCGTCGAAGCCCATTTGTTTCGCGCCCTGCTGCTCGGCAAACAGCCTGCGGATTTCGTCGAAAGCCTTAAGATAGGTCGCCGCATTGCTGCGCGAAGATTTCCCGATGGGGTTCTGGTCTACAAATTCCACGCTGTTGATGAGCGACAGGTCGCCGCGCAGATCGGTGTATGACCCTGTGTTCTCGCAAGCCTCGCCGAAGTGGCGCAGCAGCGCGTTGTAGAGGATGTCGCGCACGAGAGTCGACTTTCCAGAGCCGCTCACGCCGGTCACCACGGTCATCACCTGCAGCGGGAAGCGCACGTCGATGCCCTTGATGTTGTTTTGCGCCGCACCGATAATCTCGATGTAGTTGTGAGTGCGCCGGCGCAGCTTGGGCAGAGGTATTTGCATCTCGCCGGTTAGATATTTTGCCGTCAGACTGTCGGTGGCTTTGTCGAGCTTGTCGACAGGCCCTTGATACACCACATTGCCGCCTCCGCGTCCAGCCAAAGGTCCGATGTCGATAATCCAGTCGGCGGCACGCATGATTTCCTCGTCGTGCTCCACAACGACCACCGTGTTTCCCAGCTGCTGCAGGCGGCGCAACACGCGGATAAGCCGTTCGGTGTCGCGTGAGTGCAGTCCGATGCTCGGTTCGTCGAGGATGTAGAGCGACCCTACAAGGCTGCTTCCCAATGAAGTGGCGAGGTTGATGCGCTGGCTTTCGCCGCCCGACAATGACGACGACAGGCGGTCGAGCGTCAGATATTCCAGTCCCACATCGCAAAGATATCCTATGCGGGTGCGAATCTCTGTGAGCAAGCGTTTGGCGATGCGTGCGTCGGAGTCGTCAAGGCTCAAGGTGTCAAACCATTGGCGCACGTCGCTTACCGGCATCCGCACGATGTCGGCTATCGTTTTGCCGGCAATTTTCACGTATAGAGCCTCGTGCCGTAGACGGCTTCCGTGGCATTCGGGGCACGCTGTCTTTCCGCGATAGCGCGCCATCATCACTCGGTATTGTATCTTGTATTGGTTGTCTTTCACCATATCGAAGAAGCTGTCGATGCCGTATATTCCCGGCGCACCGTGCCATAGCAGCGCGCGCTCCTCGTCGGATAGTTGGTAATACGGGCGATGCACGTGGAAACCGCGTTTGGCAGCGGCGATGATAAACGCACGCTTCCATTCGCTCATTTTCTCTCCACGCCAGCACACGACGGCGTCGTCGTAGACCGACAGCGCCTTGTTGGGGATAACAAGGTTCTCGTCAATGCCGAGCACAC
>ULZH01021550.1_pt1 | contig 13688 bp, 10 predicted proteins | sample 1962951 | NCBI WGS metagenome assembly ULZH01 (sample SAMEA4835884, study PRJEB28245) | human gut metagenome | biome: gut microbiome; material: fecal sample | place: Denmark | collected 2008
ATTTCTTGGTGCAAATCCCCATGGGCGCATCATTTCACGGACAGGTTTGAAATTACTATTTCCGCAGAACGGACACCTCTTAGTATTTTCTTCTCTTAAACCAAACCAACCACATTCAGGACAAGATATAATCTGCTTTACATAATTGGGGTCTTCCGTATAGGCACGTGCAGGTGTCAAAAATTTACCTCGACCTCGTTCACTCCCCGGATAGTATAAGCCACCAATTTGATAAGTTTGTTTATCAACAACAATAGCTCTACCCGGAGCATATTCGCCAATAGCTACATCAAGCCCACGATCAACATCATACAGAATTTTTCCGTACATATCTTGTATGTAAGTGCTCACAACGTTCTTAGGAAACGAATATGTAGGAATAATACCTTCTTCATATAAAGCATCAAGCAAAACCTTGGCAGCATTTTCATCAGAGCCTTCAGCTACACCAAAAAGCTCTGGATGAACATGACATTTTTCTTTAAGTTCCTCAAAAACCTCTTTTAGCTCTTTAACAAACTCTAAATAATCAAAATTCACCCCTATAGGTAAAAGGCTTTTATCATGGTAAATATTATAGGAATCAAGAAAAATTTTAAAGTCATCAAGATAGCTGTCAAAAAAAACAGCTGCTGGAATCCTATCAAGACTCATACAGTTTTCAGTAAGATATTCTTGAAGAAGAACTATAGCTACATGACGCTGTATGAGTTTCTCACTTCGTACATCAATCCATGGTTTTCTAGGATCCCCACGAAACATTGGAATAGGGTTGTTAAAATATAAGGTATCATGGGGTCCATCCTCACAGAATGTAACTATAGTTGACAGACTAGCACCTCGCCTGCCTGCACGACCAGCCCTCTGTTGATAGTTTTCACGCATCGCAGGAATGTTTCGTAAACCAACAGCAACTAATGAGCCTATATCAATGCCAACCTCCATGGTTGTTGTACTACTAAGAATATCGACAGGAGTTTCACCGTCCTGAACTAAGTCTTGAAAACGCAGCTCATATTGTTCAGTCTTGCTCCAAAGGTCATCGCGTTGGTCTTTATGTGAAATCTGAGCAGTATGCTCTTCTGTATCAATAACATGTATAGGTAATCCTTGCAGCGCATCTTCAACAGGATTCCTCCAAAAACTAAGTGCTTCATATTCGTCAGCATCCATTTTATGAATATGAGAAGACCCACAGCTCGGGCACTTTTCTTTTAATGCAAATGGTGTAATTTCAGAGCATTGCTCACACTTATACCATACATGTCCATTGTCAAAGCGTGCTTTCACTCGCGAAAGATCAATGTATAATTTCCCATTGTTAAACAATGCTGAGTCAAGAAAGTTTTCTTTTAAAACTCGTTTCCAAAGCAGTTCTACTTCGTTGCCATCACGCCATCCCATTATTTCTCTAATGACTTTAGAAAATCCCCAATCCTTATCAAGTCCATAACCGCCATAATTAGGTCTAACCTTTAGGCGAATTGTATCATTAATTGTGTGACCAAAAGCAGCAGACGTATCACAAACTGAAAGGATCCACGCATTAAATAACTCGATAAACTCTTCATCTGTAACTTCTAAATTGTTATCACAAAGAGTATCCATAGCATCAAACATTGCCTGATCAGTAGGTTCAATCCAACTCGTGGCCGAATCATACAAGGTATTATAGCCTCCAGCAAACAAACGGAGAAGATATTCCTGCATCTGTACAGGTGCGTTATCAATAGTATATCGCGGTTTATATTCTCTTCCGCGTTTTATATACCTATTATAGTTAGTTAGAGCATTATTACAATGATCAGCAAATTGTGTGCGTTCATCAGCATGGAACATCTGAACATTACGCTGTCCGGCCGCAAGGCAGAAATAATCGTACAGAGAACTCATGGATTGCTCCGCATTTTGTTCTTCCATGGTTTTGATTGCTATTACAAACAACTGCCTTGCAGCAGAGATATCCGAAGTATTCGACATATCTCTAGCCAACTTAGCCGCACGCTGACGGCTATCAGAAAAGAGTAATACCTTACGCCCTTCATTAGGAAAACGCTTAAGATCTCCTTCCTTGCCTGATACTGCAGGTTGCAATTCGAACTGCGACTTTATCAGGTTGAAAAAAGCTTGATTACCGCGAGTGCTGAACGATGTAATCTGCGATGAAGAAAGCTGATGCCTGCAATGAGGACAAATTGAAAATGTAATCAGCTGCGGTCTTCCTTTTGCAGAATAGTTACAATAATATAGCTTTCTGATCCATTCCTTTCCAGCCGAAGAATCATCCCTAAAATTAATAAAACCGCTCTTAACATCAAGATAACATGGCTTTATAGCATTTTTGCCTTGTTTAGCAGGCAGCTCAAAATCTTCAGTCGGAATGAATAAATGTACTTCCTTCATTCTGTGATCCATCAATTGACCAGGATATCGCCACAAATAGACATTTCCATGGAGTTCCGAGTCATCCTCAAGAATATAACCTTTAAAGAACAACGCACCACAACGTCTGTCATTGTAAAGCTCATATACAACACTACCGCAATGAGGACAGATTAAATTACCATCAGACAAAAATACCTCTCCTAATGTAAGCCCTCCTTCCGAATGCGAACTGCTGCAGCGCGGATTTGCACAAGCATAAACGCCGGAAATACCTTTAAAAAGCATATGCATGCGTGCAGGAAAAAGGACAGACCCATTCAGACTTTTTGCAAGTGGTGCAATTGCCAAAAGGATACTCACAGCTTTTAATGAATCACTTTTGTTTAAATCAGAAAAAATACGAGAAGACAATTCTCCCAAAGATACTGCATTACCACGACAGTACTTGATGAGTTCGTGGAACGGTCGATAATAGATAAGATTATCATACATCCAACTGCATATATCTTCTAATGATTCAATACCATGCTCAAAGCCTTCCACTTGGCCCCAAAACTTTAATAGCGCAGAAAGCTTTAAGTCATCCTTATCCTCAAACTGACCAGGATTGAAGCTTAAAAGAATATCAGATGGAATTTCATATTTCAATCGCCCATCAATAACTTCTCTTTCTCCTGTAAGGTAACAGAACTGAGTTGTTTTATCAGAAGCAGTAATTTCATTGGCAAAATTCTTTACTGCATCAATATCTTGCTGATTCTTATTTGGCATACTTGCAGTTGTAAGTATAAATTGCACGCGCTCACGGCTAATCCCTAGTTTATGGAAAAGCCTACGAATCAATAACGCAACCTCGCCACCAGAGGAACCTCGATACATATGTGCTTCATCAATAATAAACAATAACTTATTATCTTCATTTGAAGCCAGCCATTCCCTAGTATCATCCCAAATTTTCCGCTCTCTGGGACGTAACATCATGTATTCCAGCATAGAATAGTTTGTGATAAGAATATCCGGACAGAATTGCTGCATTTCAAATCGTGTTATCAACTCTGCATCCTCAGGATTTGGAATATGCCTACTTTCATGAAGCCCTTGTAGAAATTGATCCATATCAGCCTTTGCAGGAATTTTTCCATCCTTAAGCAGGTAATTGAAAAACTCTTTTTCGGAATCACTTTGAGGAAAAGACATTCTTGCCAATGTTTTTTCCAGTCTTCTGTCCTGCTCTTTAGATGGCATCTCTCCCGGATACGGCGTTCTGCCTGTATACATACCAAATTGTGGACGTCTGGCATCCTCACCGCAGGTGTTTCTGAATATCTTAACAAACCTATTATCGGGATCTCCAATCATTTTTCTAAGACGGCTAACCTGATCTGAAACTAAAGCATTCATAGGATACATAACTATCGTACGAATACCTCTCTTCGCCCAAGATTCTTTTGAATTTCTTGCTTCGCTCGCTATTTTAGCAAGAAGAGGCCACATAAAGCATTCTGTTTTACCAGAACCAGTACCTGTTGATACAAATAAATTCTCGCCTTTTGTTGCAGCTTCAAGTGCAGATATTTGATGTGCAAACGGTGATGGAAAAACTCCAATACCAGCTTCAGCTAACTGTAAAAAATATTTTTTCATCCATGGTTCTAAGCACGCTGTTGCAAGGCCATTGGGTACAGTTACATATGCTGGAGAGGACTCGATAAAAGGCTTTTGATAAAGTAAGCCTTCATCATCAATATGATTGCTTAAGGCAGACAGCAGAATAGGAGACTTCCCGAAATACTGTGATTTAATATAGTTCTCTAATTCTATTCGCAACTGCTTGTGAACATAATTTGCGCCTTGTGGCATCAGCTTTTACCTCCCTTAAATTCATATCCAGCATCAGATAGAATACTTTTTATTACTATAAAGACTTCTCTAGAAAGCTTTCTATTAAAGTCGCTCGGAAGTGTTGTACATGTTTTAGGCCAACTATATAATTTTAAAAAGTTTAGTTCTCGTGGCGGAAGCAGATAATTCATACTTAAATAAACCAACTCTCCATCCTCTTCATACTCTATTGGAGGTAAGGTACCATACGTTAAAAGACAAGCAGATGCAAGCGTTCTGTAGTTATAATTCTCTACCTGCCATTGCGGAAGAGGACTGACTTCCAGTTTAGTACTTGTATAGCGGTAAAGATAGTATAGCTGCGAGCCTGTCCCTTCTACTCGCAAAATAGAAATCGTACCATTTCTATCCGGTTTATCTACCCAATACCCTCGAGTAAATGGTGGCTTTAAACGAAGATACTTAATATTATGTTCTAACGACAAATCTGTTTCCCAAGACGCAGCTGCTACTGTCGAACTCCATAAATCAAGTAGCTTTTCTTGCTCTAGACCAAACATTGATTTTACCCCGTATGAAATTATCTCTTCTCTCTGTTTTGCATAAAAGCCAATACCAGACACACAGGAAATAGCATCTAAAGCAATACCTCTTCGGAATAAGATGTTACCGAATGCTTCCTCATGCTTCATGGCTAAAGCTATTTGATAAGGACGTTGATAAACAACACCTGTTTTTAAAAAGAGTCCTACAATTTCTTCCTCCAGCTCTTCAGGAATATATGGTAAATATGTCAAGAGCTCTGGATACATTGATTTATAACTATCAAGTATACTACGCACCTTACTTTTCAGGTGCACAATCGAAACAGTTTCTTCGTCAGATTCGTCCCAAAGCGAAGCATAGGCCATCATTCCACATATACTATAAACTAACCGGGCTTTCCAATCATCCTCAGATTCCTCTGTTCCTTTTCTTATATTATACCTACTTGCTACCTTTAAAAGCAGTTTATTATACTTATTCATTAGAATTCTCCAAGAACATATTGCAAATCACGTTTAAGAGATGAAGAAATCGTTATACCTTTATGCGAATCAGCAAGAACCTCTTTGAGTTCGTTAATTGCCAAGGATGCATAAGCAATTGGCAATACCCCAAACAAGAACTCTTCATCTTCAGTCAATTCAGGATAAATGTCATGCATCGTTGCTATAATACAGTTAATTCTATTTTTAATTAAATTGCTCAACTTCAAATTTGAAAGAGCCTTCAGTTCTTTACGTGCAACTTTTGACGGAGTATATGCCTCAAAGTCCTCAGCAAAATATCCTCCATCATATTCACCAGTAGCTTTTTCATCTACAAAGAATTCAGTGAACAACGGTAACATAAATCCATACAGGCTCTTTGGTTCGACTTGAATATCTTCCGGATACGGGTGAGTAGCAATATAGAAAATATCTTTTTGAGAAAAGATTTCAGGAATTCTGTTCATCCATTCACTTGTGAATAAATTGTTGATGATAACAATATTCTCACCATCAGTACCTATTTCTTTTATTATATTACCACTATAGCTTCCAGCGCAGCATAGCGTTCCATACTTATTACCTGCAACAACTGCACCAAACACTTTCGCAATATCAATTGCATTGGGGCCGACAAGCATAATTGGCTGTTTTTCAATATATGCAGCACAAAGAAAAGCAGCTAAACCACTTCTATGCTTTTCTGCTACACCAGCCTCGCCTAATTCAAATATAGCAGTATTAATTACGTCCGACCAGGAGTGATGTACTTCTGGAGAAACCAGGTTCTCCAACAACGAAGAAAATTGGTAAGTACTTATGCTTTGAGATGCCAAAGTTGCATCTGCAGTAACAGTTTCTGAAGCTGCAACATTTATAGCCGGTCCACTTACAAATGCCATATTAGCGATAAAATCTGCCGCATTTTGACGCGCTTTTTCAATTCTTTCAGCAACGGCTGCTTCAACATCATCAGCTAATTTTTTCTTTTCTGAAATAATGCTGTCAAGCTGTTCTTCCTCCAATTTAGTTCTAAGATAAGCATCTTCCGCTTCTGATAAATCGTTTGCTGTAGATTCTAACTTTTCTTGAAGCAACACAAGTTTCTTCTGTCCCTCAGCCAGTAGTTGTTTATTTTCAGTTTCCCAATCTGTTCGAAGAAGTTCCTTGGTTTTTTCCTGAAGTTCAGTATTTGCGTAAATAGCAGAAAGAAGAATCTTATCCTCCAGACACTCGCTATCAACATATTGCCATATAACTTTCAGTAAAGTATTTAACAGCTCTTTAGCCTCAGGCTTAGAACAACGACAGGCAGTCTCAATCTTACACGTTATATCAGCAACAGGGATTTCAGCGATAAAATCCTTAAAAACTTCATAGTCATTTACAATTAGTCCTTTGCTTCTGTATGTATTCCAAGAAATTGAATCTAAGACAATACTTTTAGCAATATCAAGCCTACTTTTCAATCGATAAAGCTTACTTGGAATACCAACAAATGCCTTTTTATAAAAGCATACTCCATTTTCCAGACGTATAATGTCATCACTGCTGAATTCATAAACCGGTACTTCTAAGCAGTCTTCAGGTAAAACTGCTATTCCATCTTTAGTATTACACAAAATTCCTACATACTGTCTATTTGACATACGAGCAGCAAACATAACCTTAGAACTATGGGGCTTGCATTCTATTCCTCTTTTTAATATATCAATTAGTTCATCAAGTCTTGATGCTTCGTAAATTTTAATAACTTCAATAGGAATAAGATATTTGTTGAATTCTGACCGTACATAATCCTTTGATGGATAAACTTCACTACGTTTTGCAGACCAATCCCAAATACCATAAGCTCCATCATCAAAATAAATATTTTTACCGAAAATTTTAGTTCTATTAGCAAAAAAAGGTTCTAAATTTTTATTTTGGTAAAAAATAGAATACTGTCCATCATAGTTTAAATCAGCACAACGAATAAGGATTTTCTGCCCTTCAAAATTTGTTTTGACTACACATAGAGAAGTAAAGTTCTCACTACCAATAACCGGGAGAAGTTCCTCATCTGTATCGTCATACTGCGATAAATCACTATAGTCATCAATTGTATTAATGCTTTGATATTCCGCAATTTGTTTCTGCGCCTTTGCCAATGATGATTCCAGCTTAGCTTTTTCCTCTTCAAAACTTTTTATTATTTGCTGGTATTTCAAATTCACTTCACCAATGATCTGCTTATGATTATCTTCAAGCTGTTTAATTTCTTGTTGTTTATCTGCTTCTAAATTTTTTATACACTCAGCCAACTCTGTTTTTTTATTTTGCTCATACTGCTGCTGTTCAGCATCAAACTGATTAAGAACCTTTTGCTTTTCATCTAAAAGTTTTTTACGCTTTTCTTCTTCATCACTTCTAATGCGTTCACATTTTAGGCTCATCATGCATTTATAAATTTCAGAAAGTAAGTCAACATCTAAAGTCTTCCCTGCAAGTTTAAAATATAAAGGAAGACTATTTTCAAAAACAGAATCAAGCAAAGTCATTGTAAGAGCAAGCTCATGAGTCTTCCCTTCTTTCTCCAGCTTATCAATATTCTCTTGCATTCCCTTTAGCCAATTATCAACCCTTAAATTAATAAACATTGCAATAAAAGGATTACTAACATAGGCTTTAGCAATTGATAAAGCTCGTTGTTCTTCCAAAGTTTTTGCCCTGAAACCTGGTTGTATTTTTGAAAACTCTCTTTCATTGCTGATGAAAAGCCCCTTGAATTCCCTACCAGTTATAATTTCACAAAGGATTGCTTTTTCTTCCTTTGTAAGAAGATCAATAAAATTATTCATACTACTTCTCCTAATCATTTACTTTTGATAGTGCGATAAATCTCTTGTAATCTGCGGTAAGATTGCTCATTAATAACACCATTTTTTATACAAAGACGTATCCATTGACATACCTGCGGATAGCGCTGCAGGCCTACAAAAATATTCTTCAAAGAATGTGGTGCTTTAATTGTCTTACCGGAAGCATTATTGATTTTTTGCAGAATTTCACATTCGTCATCAACTACGATAGCTGCTTGTTTTTTTATATCAAGCTGCCAAACGATATCTAAGCCAATGATAACCCTAACACATAAGCCAAAGGCTAGTCCGTATAAATCAATAATTTTATCTGCTTTTATTGTTTGCTTATCTATAATATGATTATTGATTAAAACTACTATTTCTCCATCAAACACTGATTTAAAGCGAAGTGTTTTATTGCGAGGTAGAGTATTTATTTCACCAGAACCAATTGTAACTCCATCAAGATCCGTTACAAAAACTTCCGGTACAAAACCATCCTTATCCAAATCTTCTTTCCAAAAATAGGTATATTTTAGAACTTTACTACGACCAACCGATATTAACTGCTGTCTATCAGAGCAATCAACCTCATATATTATAGGTGTTTTATCCTGTTCATTATTGTAATTGAATTGACGAACCTTCGCTGCTGGAAAAGCCTTTAACGCTGCTATATTACCCGTAACAAGTATATACATACTGTTTTGGTTATGCTTTACTAAATAATTACCCTCGACATATAACGGCCAAACCAGTTGTAAAGAAATAGGATAATCCGTCAGTCTACAATGAAATTCAAGAAAGAATTTAGCTGTATTTTCATTAAAATCAGCTGCTGAAATTACGTAAAGAGTCCAGGTTTGACAACCAATTTGTTTCTGCATGATTTTTTCAATCAACATATCTTTACATGATCTTACGATTCTTGAGCCACGCTTTAACAAATAATACTCTTTTTTTATCTCAACATCTGCATCATACAAGACTTTCTTACCAGAATCTTTCTCAAACAATGTTCCTTCAGGATCAATACCTTTAATCTCCGCTGGCCAAAAATCATGTAATTTATCATTTCCATTCCGAAAGCTAATTATATACTTTTCAAATGGAAATTCACCAATAGGAAGATAAGTAATACTATTGTAATTCAACCGTTCTTTAGAGAAAACATAGCTGATGTCACTTACATCTTTTGGCTTAATTTCTATGCGAAAGTCTTTGCTTAGAGAAATTATAGGTGCTCTAATCAAACCTATTTCGAACCTAAAGGAAGATGCAGATATAGCTGTAATACGTATCGGCAACTCGTAATACTGATAATCATAAGGAATTGAATACCCCGCACCAAATGTACGCTCAGGGCAATCCTTACTTTTTTCATATGCGCTATGTTTAAAATAACGTTTTCGTATATCACCATCAGTAAGTATTACATACTGTCCACAAAGTTCGCACATGAAGAGACCACTATAAGCAGATACAGTTCCTCCAGGATGTAATTTTGCAGCCTCTTCAGCTGTAATAGCTTGCCAGGAGTTACCATGCCACATGCACACATGTGTTAGCGAAGCCATATGCATACCTCCTTATTTGTTAGTCTTATTATCAATACTTCAACAACGTTCAAAAGCTTAGCTAAGTATATTATACTATAAAAATTCTGTTTAGTGATAATAATAAAAACACCGTTATATTACCCTATAATGTCAACCGTAAAGCCAATTATGTCAGTTATATAGTCAAACGCTAGTATTCCAGCAAATCCTTCACAGCACAGCAAAAAATCTTCACCAGCATATTGCAACTGTTAATAGCATAACCAAGCCTATCCTGTGCTTTACTTACATATGGCGCTGAGTATACGCATATCTTCATCAGCAATCCGTCCTCTTATCATATCTTATAAATTAAGTATATTATCATAGCTATATGCAAACAAGCTATTTAAAAAAGCTGATACTCCACAAATCTTACCTGTACGGGTATCAGCTTTTTGTGTTGTTGGCGCAGATTTATAAGTCTGCTTCTCGTGCAGCCTTACTTTTTAACTACATCAGGAAGTTCTTCTAAAACCTTAACATCTTTACCATCTGCATATTTGATACCGACAACATGAACCTCCATTTTCTTGTCATTCATATTCGCAATCAACGCCGTATCTTTATCTATAAACCGATTGAGTTTGTCCTTATTGCTTAAGGAAAGCTTGCTATGGGCAGCGAAAACATCTTAATTATATCTTAAACGCGTTTCCCTGAAAAGCTTCCCGTTGTTATCAACAATGTCAATAAGAACTTAGGCTTCATTGATGTTTTTATCAGTGTTATTCTGAAGCTCAATCCCATAGCTCAGCCAATAAGAAGCAAAGAAAGGATTGCCGTCACTGTTTAATTTTACATTAGCAGCAGTTACAGGGACAGCCTTCTTTAGCTCTGCCACAATACTCTTATTGAGTTCAACCAATTTTTTCTTTTCTGCCTTGTCGACTTCCACCAAAAACTCGACTAAATTAGTAATCTCCTTAAGTTTCCAAGTTCCGTCATTCAATTTAGTCATTTTTACCTTAAGGTCAAAATTTTTATCAATTTTTTTGGTTATAGAGCGTCAAAGCTACTATCGCCTCGTTGTTGTCCTTGCTAACAACTGTAATGTCCTTCAGCTTCGAATTGTCAATGCCGGATTCGTTTTTCATACCTTTGGCAAAATCATCGGCCTTATTATTGCTCTGTGCTTTATTTTCCTTTTCACCCTTAACATATTCGATAGTTTCATTTTTCAAAGCAGCAACAACAGGCAGTTTCAGCATCTGCAAGAAGCCTACCGCCATTGGATTCGACAAGGTTCCCTCGCCCTGAATCTTATCTACAGCCACAACCCCATCATCAAAAGCCTTGGTATAAAGCGTGTCCATATCTACATGCTTTTCAAATGTAGCAACATCATGCTTTTCCACAGACTCCCTGATGATATTCAGTGAATAGGCTGGTGTCTTGGTCCAATACAAGAAGTAAAAAGCAATAGCACACAAAGCGGGAACGACTTATGCCAACGAAACTATGTATTGGATAGGCTATATTTACCGCTACTGGCACTACTATACAGGCGAAACCAGCAAGCAGATTTATGCGATTGCCGATGCCGAGCTTATGGCCGAAAGCTGGCTGGACTTCCACACCCTAGATGTAGAGATGGCAATTGACAACTTAAAAGAAATCTCAGCTGAAGCATAACAAGTAATACCCAAAAGCTAAAAGCCGACCAATAGCACTACGTAAAATTAAAAGCTGATACTCTGCAAGTCCTTGCGACCTGTATGAGTATCAGCTTTTTGTGTTGATTATGCTGCCACTACGGCCAAAACGCTAGTGTTCCAGCAAATCCTCTACATCACAGCCAAAAACCTTCGCCAACCTGTAAACAGTTTCCACGCTCGCCTTATTTATATCCTTATTACGCTGTTCGTACATCTGTATGGAGCGCAAACTTACTCCAGATTGACGAGCAAGTTCCGTCTGTGTCATACCTGTATAACTGCGAAAACGCTTCAAATTTGTTTCAGCAAAATGTTCATGCATAAGCCTATCCATAATATCTGTAAACTTAGTGATATCCGCTTCATGTAACGTGTAATACATTTTCTGCAAATCTTTATAGCTCACCACTTGAAAAATTTCCTTATACTGCCTGTCAGACCACCATTGATAGTACGCCAGTGCCCATCCCATCCAATATTCTGGCGAACGAGCATAATTTATTTTGGGCTCAATATCCAGCACTTTACCAGTTGCCTCTTCCACAATGTTCAGTGCTATCTCTATTCCACTTTTACCAGGAATATATTTAGGGTCAGCCTTAGCCATGCGCCTACCAACAGAACTACACGCAAACATATGCATGAAATCATCACCAGATATGTTACAGCTATTGATGGCATAATCAAAAGCATCGCCAAGCCTATCCTGCGCTTTACTTACATAAGTTTCTGGGTATGCGTGCATCGTCATTACCAACCCGTCCTCTCATAATGTCTTGAATATATAAGCCATCGCTTTCTTCTTCCAACATCTGCTCATAAATCCGATCAGCTTCTTTATTTCTATCGCAACGCTTATCATAGTATTTATCTTTTTCAGCATTGTTATAACCTTCAAAATGCAGCTTGGAAAAAGCATATTTCGACTTAATAACAATCTGCTCGCCAAGTTTGCCCAAACGCATTGCCCTTGCCAGTTGCTCCACAGATATACCATTATTTAAAAATGTTTCTGCATAATCAAAATAAGAATCATCTGCACGATAACCAGTAATAATATCATATGCATTCACATTAACCGCAAAATTATCAATCAGATATTGCTTTGCTCGTCTGGCAACAGGATTCTTAAGCGTAAATAAACGATGTTCAACCAAAACTGCAATCCAATTCAGTATAGTGTATTGTGGACTGTTCAAATGTAATACTTTTAAGTATTCTGTATCTAAGGTATAACGATTGGCATAACCATCATGCAGATCAGATACAGCCCATTCCATCGCTAATGCTTTGCTTTCCGTACAGTAAAAACCTAAGCCAAAATCATTATTACGCTTGCCTTTGCCAAATGTTGGCATTTCTATAATATTTTCTGATCCATGATAAAGCGTGATTATTTTTTTCAATACTATCGCCTCCATGCTTACTAAGTTAAGTATATCACTACAGTGATATTCTTACAAGTAAAAAGAGCCGTCGAAGCAGCTCTCTATCATTTAAGTATTCTCTTTATCTCATCAAGGTTCTCCGCAAAATATACGCCTTTCTGTTTCTCCTCTGATGACAAACCTTTAGCAATCATATGCTGCAAAAAGTGTTTCATATCATCATAATAACCATCAAAATTATAGTAAATGCACGGCTCATCAAGCTGCCTCAGCGACAGCTTCGACATAATCTCACTGACCTCCTCCAGCGTCCCCACACCGCCGGGAAACGCAATGAAGGCATCGCCAAGCTCAATCATCTTCATCTTGCGCTCTGCCATATCCTTGGCAACTATCAGCTACGTCAGTCCCTCATATTGATATTCCTCATCTATAAAAAACTGCGGCTCCACACCGATAACCTTACCACCTGCCTGCAGAACGCTGTGCGCCAGCTAACCCATCAAACCAGTTTTATAACCGCCATAAACCAAAGTATTACCGCTTGCACCAATCCATGTACCAAGCTCGCACATCGCTGTTATAAAATTATGGTCGTTGCCTGTCGATGAGGCAAGATATACTGTGATGTTCATGTTAGGGCCTCCGTTTCAAATAATTTATAAATCGAATAACTTTTTATTAACTTTATGGCATTATGATATAAAATACTTTAGTTGTCACTATAAAAATCAGGAAGGTGAAACTCCTTCCTTAGTCTTGATACAAACGATTAACTTAACGACATACACGGAGGAGCTACTTAATGTATATCAAAAAAGAAATCCATAGCGGATCCGTATTGGAAATCGAAAAACTTCAAAATTTAAAATTCCATTTTAAAAATACCAAACGTGGACCTAAAATCTCTCCTACACCTAACTATATGGCAAAAGCAAATGAG
>ULZH01050953.1_pt1 | contig 13349 bp, 9 predicted proteins | sample 1962951 | NCBI WGS metagenome assembly ULZH01 (sample SAMEA4835884, study PRJEB28245) | human gut metagenome | biome: gut microbiome; material: fecal sample | place: Denmark | collected 2008
TTGCGGATAGGCTCCGTATTCGCAAATTTGTACCGCCTTGCCGTTGGCAAGACGCATTGCTCCCACGTTGTCCGGACGAATTTTAGATGTTGTTGAGAACGGCAAAGCAGGACACCCGGCAACTCGCCGTTCGCTAGGGTTATCGCAGTTCTTGTCGCCGTGAGAATTGACGGTGCGGACGTCTTCATATTCGTAGGAAGACATCGACCAAGCTAAACCAGAAGCCACACCGGCACTGTTTTTGGTGCCGCTGCCCATCATCGTTCCCAAGGCAATTGCAACATCCGAAATGCCTACGGCGGTGCCATACGCCTGTATCACTTCCAACGCATCATTGCCCCAGATGTCTTCTTCCCTCAAAAACGTTACTACCATAGCTGTTTCTCCAGGTGGCCTTGTATAATAAACAGTTTAACAGATTTTTCGCGCCTGCGCAATGAAAAAATGTTTTCAGCATAGCAACACCGTGAACAGTAAGGCGTCTGTATACCCAAATAGTTTTTTATGCCGACGATGCTGTTCCGTTATAATCGACCGTGCCACGGCATGGTTGTACGGTACTTTTTGATTTTGTCTTTTATGAATTCATTGTGCCTGCCTCTGAAGGCAATTGCAAACAGCGAAAAGCAGCCTAAGCCCGCCACGCTTTCATCACTTTGTCCATACTGCTGTTAACAATCGAAATTTCCTGTTGCAGCTTTTTATTTTCATAGATTTTAAGCGCCGATTGATAGTAGTCGATAGCCTCGGCAAAAGCTTTTTTGTCCCTGCTGTTTTTTCCGATGTTATAATAAACGTTGGCAATGTTTTCCTGAATTTTCGCCCACATTACCGGATAAAGCTCTTTGCGGTAAACCTGCTGCTTATTTTTGTAGCTGCGGATTGCCAGCATCGAAATATCGTTGCTTTTGGAGAACAACCCAAGCAGCGACAGATAAAAACCGAGATATCCCTCAATTTTAGACCACAATTCGGGAAAAGTAATCTGCGTGTAGGTCTTTTCCGCCTCGCGCAGAAAATAAACCGCATCTCGCAGCGCCTGAATATCGTTGCTAAACTTCCAGTATTGGAAATACAATTGCGACAATTTGAATGAGATTAGCGCAAAATCGTATGGATAATTGTAATGGTCAAGATACCGCTGCGCCGTACGGTAATTGGTAATCGCCTCGCGGAACAACAGCCAGTATCCGCCCAAATCCTGTTTGAGCGCCAGCTCGTAAAGCTGTGCCAGATTTTTGTATATGCAGCCGAGATGGACATTCTGCATAATCTGGTTTTTATAGGAAAGCGCATTCATAAAAAGCTCTTTTGCCGTATTGAACGTCTTCTGGCTGAGCTCTTTTTGCGAAAAGCTGAGATATATCAGCCCCACTGTATTCATAACGTAAGGCGAATACATCAAGCTGCCGTTCTCTGACGGCCCGTCATTATTAAAATTATTGATAACGCCTTTGAGCAATTTTTGTTTTAGGTGGCGTAAATCGATTCTTTGCTCGCTTATAGAAGCGGCGATAATGCCGGTAATCAGGTTGGCCAGCATTTCCGGGAAAAAGTTGATATGCTCAAAATATTCCGCCGGAACGAACAAGCTTTCCAAGATGGAACTGGAAACATTGTCCCAGTCGGAATAAGCGTTTGCCGTCTGAAAATTCAGACGGATGTTCTCGTTTTCCTGATATCCCCAAACGATAACATCGGCGTTAAGCTTTTGCAAAATCATATTGCCGGCGTCAACCAAGTCAAAAAAATTCCGCCCCTGCAGGTTTAAAAAGCTTTTATTGAAAGGTTCGTCAAAATAGCGGACGTTGAAACTGGGATTTTTCTGCAAAAGGCGCGTCATAGCCAGACCGAAACCGTAATTGCCGTATTCGACAAACTCGACCACAACAATCTTCAACGTTTCTACCTTTGGCAGAATTCGCTTGCTTCCGGTGTTCTTTCCGAACAAAAATTTGATAAAATTTGCCATCAGTGCCGCCCGATTCCCGTTTTATCAGTTTTCCTTCTGCCTTTTCTTCTTTTTATTTTCGCCTTTTTTATCCAAAATTCCTTTTACAGTATTTTTACTCCATCTTGAAAAAGATAACAACTCTTCTGGTTTTGTATCCCCAGATAAGATTGATAAAAACCACAGATTAATGGCCGTGGCAAAGACAGGGAGTGCCAGTCGTTCATGCGCAGCCATTTGAATCAGGGCCAAAACCGCGTCGACAATAAAGATTTTCAAAACGCTGTAGACGACGGCAGGCTCATAAACGCCGTTTTCCGACAAACGGTAGTAGGATGTGTACATAAACGCGCGTTCTTCGCGGTTTCTTTTTATAATGCGGTTGTATAAAGCAATTCCGATTTCAACGGCCATATAGGAAACGGCGATAAACATCGATGCTTCTGAAAATTCGATTGCGGCATTAAGCATAAAGCATCCCAAAATAAATCCGAGCGAAGCAAAAGCGCCGTCACTCATGACAAGCTTTTCCGGTGGCCAGCTTAAGAAGGCAAACGCCAGCATAACGCCGGCATAAGCAAGGGCAAGCGCTCCCGTAAGCTGCGGAAGAATGCCGAAATAGGCCAAAACAGCCGATACCGCCATAACGGTAATGAACTGCATGGAAGCAATGGCGCCAAGACCGTTCATCAGCCCCAGCCCTTTGGAAATTGCAATTAATATCGCCGCAACGGCAATTTTGTCTTCAGTTGGCGAAAGATATTCGGGAAACAGACGGAAATCGTCGGGTTGCATAAAGCTGATAAGCAGAGAAGCCCCTGTGGTAATTGCCCATGTCAGCCACGAAACGTCCAGCAGGTAAGAAAAATAAAGCAGAGCCGCCAAAGCAAAAGAAACCGTAAAATCTGTATAGCCGTAGTCTTTGACGGTATCGTAATAAACCGGTAAGAAATGAAAAATGAGCAACCCGGAAACAAAAAGCAAGCCAAAGACATACCAAAACGGATCAAGCTTGAATTCGTAGTCTTCGGGATAAACGTCCGTTTGAATTCTGCTTAAGAAAAAGGTTCCTGCCGTAAAGCAAATCAGCAGCGCGCCGATTCCGTACAAAAAAGCTTCATTCATCTGTTCCTCCTTCGATTCTTAAGGCTTATGCCAATACCATAACATAATTTTATTAAATCTTTCTTTGCAAACAAGCAATAAAAAATCCGTCTGCGCCAGCCATATTTTCTGCCATCAAGCCTGCTCTCGCCATGTCTTTTCCGGTTTGGTCTGCATCCGGCATATTTTTTTTCGTCAGGTTTGATCTGCCCATATTTTTCTCAGTCATGTTTTCATCTGTGTTTGGTTGTTTGGGCAGAAAACGTTGCGGCAGAACCCTGATAAAGCCTTCTTTGGTTCGTAAATTTTCGGTTCCGGCAAGGGTAATGGGGAAAACTGCAAATTCCTGATGTTCTGTGATAAAATGCTTTATTTGCCGTTCGCCTTCCGCCTTGGCCAGCGAACAAGTGGCATAAAGCAGCATACCGCCCGGTGTCAAAAAATTCGCGGCATGCTGTAAGATACTCCGTTGCAATTTTTCCTGTCGCCGGACGTCTTCAGCCGTTTTAGTATGCATAATTTCCGGATGGCGGCGAAATGTGCCGGTTGCCGAGCATGGTGCGTCAATCAGAATAATGTCAAACTTTTCTGAGGGCGTGTATGATAACGCGTCGGCGCAAACGGTGGTCAGATTTTGCATTAACTTTAACCGCATCATGTTTTCCCGCAAAACGTCCAGTCGTTGTTCCGAAATGTCAACGGCCGTTACGACGGCCCCGCCCGCCAACAGCTGTGCCGTTTTGCCTCCCGGTGCGGCACATATGTCAAGGACATTTTTTCCTTTTATTTCAGGCAGGCATTTGACGGCAAGTGCCGAAGCCGCATCCTGCACCCACCATTTCCCCTCTTCATATCCGGGAAGCTCTGTAACTTTTACGTTGGAAGGCATCCTGACTGTACCGGTAAAGAGGACTTGCCCGTCGTTCAGCGGGTTTACAGTCTGGTCTTTAAGCGTAATGTCAAGCGGAGGTTCATATTCAGCAAATTTTTCCATTGCCGAAATTTCATCCGGGGTATAATCTTGTTTGAGAATTTTCAAAAAATCATGGCTGAAATATTTGTCCCGAGGCAGGGAAAGCAAGCCCCCCTTATTGCGCAGGATATTGCGCAAAACGGCATTGACGAAGTTGGCGCCGAATTTCCCGTTCAGTTTTTTTGCCGCTTCGGCGTAGGAGTTTAAAACCGCGTATGCCGGAGTGCCCATAAACAAAAGTTCAGTCGTTCCCAAATATAAAATACATTCTAAAATCTGCTGCTTCTGCGGCACTTTTTTCTTTATAAAACGTGGTAAAACCGTTTCCTTAATAAAGGTCAGCCGCCGCAGGGCAGTCATAAAAAGCATATTGAAAAAGCCTCTTTTTTCCGCGGGAATACTTTGTTTCAACAAGCTGAACGAAGTATCCCCGTTCAAAATCCGCTGCAGGAATTCTGCATATTCGGTTCTGTTATCAGCCATAAAAAATCCTTTAAATATAAGACATTGCCGTATCTTGTTAAATGTTTGTTAAAAAATAATGTTCTACGTTTAACGCAAGTTTTGACGGATGTAAAGGATAAAAAAGATGGCCGGTCGGCGTTTGTTGTTGTCGATGTTTCTGGGGGCGGTTCTGTTTACGGGAAAAGCCGGAGCGTGGGATGTTTTTAACGTATATGCTGCCAAGGCGCCGGAAGGATGTCTGGATAAAAATATTGCTGTAACCAAAGAAGTGTCGCTGATTGATTTGATTAAGATTGGCATTTGCAATAACCCCGGGTTGAATGTTGATTATATGAGCCTGAAAGGGGCTGAGGCGGATTTAGGTTCAGCCAGGTCGGAATATTTTCCAAGTATAAATCTGTCGGCGGGAGTCGGTAAAGATACCACAAAGCTTCAGGGCGATAACAGTACAGAAAACAGCCCCTATAATTTAAATGCCGGACTGTCGTTACTTTTATATGATTTTGGCGGTCGGTCGGCGCGGATAGACAGTTTTCGAGCTTATCTTGCCGGCGCCGGTTTTAATTATAACAGCGCGCTGCAGGATTTGATATTGTCGATTAATACCGCTTATTTTAAGCTTTTAGGCGCCGGTGAAGATTTGAAAAGCGCCCGGGCAAATGAGGCTATGTACAAAAAATCGTATGACGAGGCCAGCCGCAAATATGAAGTGGGAATGGCTGCATTGAACGATAAGCTCCAGACACAGACCAGTTATGAGCAATCCAAGCTTAAAGTTATTGAAATGGAAAATGCGGTAAAGCAGTATGAGGGGGATTTGGCAACAATCCTTAATTTGCCTCCGCAAACCAAATTTAAATTAAAACGCCCGCCGACTGACCGGGATTTGACGGCGCTCGGAAAGCGCGATACGCTTGATAAGATGATAGAGATAGCCTCGCGCGAACGGGATGAAATCAAAGCGCAGGAAATGAACGTCAATGCCGCCAATGCTTCTCTGCGTGAATTGCGTGCTTCGCGCTACGGTTCGTTTTCGCTGTCTGCGGAAAGCGGTTACAACAACAGTTGGAAACCCGAGCGTTCTTATACTCGTGATAATTCTATAGGCATTAACTACAAACTGCCGTTGTTTACCGGATTTGATACCAGTTATAAAATTGCCGCTGCAAAATTCAAGCGTGAACAGGAAAGGTACGCTTTGGAAGAAAAGCGCAACGATATAAGAAATGAAGTGTGGGGAGCGTATCATGATTATCAGACGTCCGTAAAATCATACGAGGTCAGTAAAAAAGTTTTAAAAAGTGCGGAAGAAAATGAAAAAGTAGCGTTTACCTCCTATGAAATCGGCAAAACGGATATTATAAACCTGTTAACGGCAGAATCGCAGCTGGCTGATGCCCGTGATGCTCTGGTCAATGCGTTCTATACGGTTTTAATCAATAAAGCGGCCTTGTATCGGTCTATCGGGAGATTTTAATGTTAAACAAAAAGCAGATATCGGGAAAAAAGTTATTCGCAACAGCCGTTGTATTGGGCATTGCTTCTTATTTTTTCCTGAAAGGTAACGGCAGCGAGAGCCTGAAACCGGAAAATTTTGAGATGAGCGAAGTCCGCCGCGGAACGCTGACTTATGAGGTAACTGCAACGGGGACGATTAACCCGATTAATACCGTAACGGTTGGTACGCAGGTTTCCGGCATTGTGGAAACGGTTCTGGCCGACTATAATGACGACGTTAAAAAAGGGCAGGTTCTGGCATTACTTGATGCTTCAACACTGAAGGAAACGATGGAAAAATCCTATGCGAGCTATGAACTGGCACAGGCTAAGGAACGTAAGGCCAAATTAAATTATGACCGTATTAAAAAGCTTTATCAGGACAAACTGACGTCTTCCGCTTCGCTGGAAGATGCCGAAATTGAATATAAGGAAGCGTCGGCCAATGTCTTGAGCGCCAAGGCGGACTATAACATAGCCAAAAAGAACTTTGAATATGCGACGATTACCTCTCCTGTTTCCGGTACCGTTATTTCCAAGGAAATAGAACAGGGACAGACCGTTGCCGCAAGCTTTGAAACGCCGACTTTGTTTGAAGTCGCGGAAGACTTGTCGAAAATGCAGATTGAGGCAAGCGTTTCCGAGGCAGATATCGGCTACATAAAGCCGGATATGCCGGTGCTTTTTACTGTTGACGCTTATCCGAACGACACTTTTGCCGGCACAATCCGTCAGGTTCGTCTGTCGCCGACCGAAGACGAAAACGTCGTTATGTACACCGTGATTATTGAAATCGACAATTCCTCGCGCAAATTGCTTCCGGGAATGACGGCGTCGGTTACGGTCAAGGCCGACGAAGCCAAAGATGTGCTGATGATTTCGGCAATGGCTCTGCAATATAAGCCGTCAGCAGCTGTCAAAGCCGCAATGGATGTCAAGAAGATTGACGACATAGCAGAAAATCAGGACATAGTTTATTTGTTTGAAAACGGCAAAATCGTGCCCCGTATCGTAACTAAAGGGTTGTCCGATATGACCAATATAGAAATCAAAGAAGGGCTGAAACAGGGTGAAAAAGTCATTGTTGAAGCGCTCTTCCAGCCGGGGCGCAGATAATGGCGGAAAAAACGGTAATTGACGTTCGGAACGTGTGCAAGACCTACTTTATGGACGGCGGTACCAGCCAGTCCGTTTTGAAAGATATTAACTTTCAAATCAAATCCGGGGAATTCGTCGCCATAATGGGGCCGTCCGGTTCCGGTAAGTCAACGCTGATGAATATTCTGGGCTGCCTGGATAAACCGACGAGCGGAAAGTATATTCTGGAAGGGTATGACATCGCCGCCAAAGACGACAACGAACTGGCGGCCATTCGCGGCAAAACCATCGGGTTTGTTTTCCAAAATTTTAACCTGATGATGAAGCGCACTATCGCCGATAATGTGTCTTTGCCGTTAATTTATCAGAAAGTCGGCGAGGACGAACGTTATAAAAGGGCACTGGAAATGTTGGACAAAGTCAACCTGGCTGGATATCAGGACCGTCCGCCGTCGCAGATTTCCGGCGGTATGCAGCAGCGTGTCGCCATTGCCCGTGCGCTGATAAACAATCCGGCGATTATCTTTGCCGACGAACCGACCGGCAATCTGGACAGCAAAACTTCTGACGAAATAATGGACTTGTTTACGTTTTTAAACCGGCAGGGCATAACGATTGTTCTGGTAACGCACGAAGACGATGTTGCGGACTATGCCACGCGGATGATAAAAATCAGCGACGGGCGGAAAGTGTATGACGGTTTACGCAAAGATTACAGCAAGGAAAAGGAAATAAGATGCTGACAGCGATTTTGAAAGAAGCCTGGATATCCATTGCCTCCTATAAGCTGAGAACGTTTCTGACCATGCTCGGCATAATGATAGGCGTGGCGGCGGTGGTAATGATGGTGTCCGCCGGGCAGGCCGTTCAAAACCGCATCACCGAAACTTTTGCATCTATGGGCAGCAACCTGATTTTAATCGGGCCGGCAGAACTCGTAACCGGCGGCGTCCGCGGGGGCAGGGGGTTGCCCAGCGTAACGGTGGCTGACGTAGCGGCACTGAAAAGCCTGAAAGATGTTGAAGCCACGTCGTACCTTATGAATGCCGCCGTTCAGGCCGTTTACGGCTCCAGCAACTACGGCGTCAGCGTCAAGGGAACTAACCCCGAATATCTAATTGTCAATAACTGGGAAATAGAAGACGGCGTGATGTTTACGGAAAAGGATGTCCGCGCCGCCAAACCCTATGCCGTTATCGGCCAGACGGTGGTGGACGAGCTTTTCGGACTGCAAAATCCGCTGGGGAAGACAATTCGTCTGAAAGGCAAGCCGTTTACCGTTATCGGTACGCTGAAAGAAAAAGGCGACGGTCTGATGGGTGATGATCAGGACAACATTATTCTGATGCCTTCAACCACCGTCCGTCAGCGCCTTGCCGGATCCCCTCGTCCGCAATATACAGGCATCGCTTTTGTTAAGGCGACGTCGGAAGATAAAATGGAACTGGTTGCCAAACGGGTTGAATATATGCTGCGCACGCGCCATCGCTTAAAGGACGGGGTGAAAAATGATTTTACCGTCCGTTTGATGACCGAAATGGTAGAGAAGGTTCGCAGTGTCGGTTTTGTTCTTTCGGCATTGCTGGCGGCGATTGCTTCAATTTCTCTGATAGTCGGCAGTATCGGGATTATGAATATGATGCTGGTTTCCGTAACCGAGCGCACGCGGGAAATCGGAACCCGCAAGGCTTTAGGGGCGCCAAATTCCTGGATAATGATGCAGTTTTTGGCAGAGTCGGTTTTAATTTCTTTTATCGGCAGTTTCGTCGGTATGGTCTTCGGTATCGCCTTTTCGCAAATAGGCGGCCATCTGATGGGGTATAATGTGCCGATATCCATATGGTCGGTTGTCGTTTCGGTAACCGTTGCCGTCATCGTCGGCATTGTTTCCGGATTAATGCCGGCGCTAAAAGCCATGCGCCTGAATCCGATAGATGCATTAAGATATCAATAAACAAAAAATCGTCAAATTTGTACTTGAAATTTGTCTATTTGCGTGGTATTATCCGGAAGAATTTAAACCAAACAAGAGGATAAGATGCTGGAAAATACTGCAAAACTAGCCAAAATAGAAGCCCAAAAAGCCGCTTACCGCGAACGTTGCCGCAATTTTGATGCCTTAAAAGAAGGCTTGATGAACAAATGTATTGCCGAAGAGCTGGATTTGGAAGACCGCCAGCTGGAAAGCGTCTTGAAGTTAGTTGAAACCGATGAGGACAATTATTCATTAAGCCACGGCTATTTCCACGCCTGCACCGCATTCGGTAAAACATACCTTATGATGGCGCTGGCGGAAGGCTACCGCGCCAAAGAGCCGTATAAAAAAATCATCGTCCTGGAAGAAAACGCCAAAGTCCTGGAACAGGTAAAGCAGGATTTTATGGACAAGACCCCGTTTGCCGCAGAAGACATCGGCGCTTTTTACGGTAAGGAAAAATCCGTTTCCGCGCCGGTAATCGTCGCCACTTACGCCTCAATGGAAAAAATGGTAAAAGCCGTCGGCAAGGAAAATATCGGCCTGGTGCTGTGTGATGAAGCGCACCACATTTTGTCCGAGAACCGCCAACGCGTTGCCAAAGAGTTTGACCGCGCATGTTTGTATGGCTTTACCGCCACCCCAGATTATGATGAAGACAGGAATTGCGCCAAAGTTTTCGGCAAGATTATCGATTCGGTAGCCTTGCGTGAGGGTGTGGAGCAGGGGTTGCTCTGCAGTTTCAAAAACGGTTTGTTCGTTTCCAATATTCCGGTGGATTTAAGCGGCGCCCTAAACAACAGCGGCGATTATGACGGCGAAAAGCTGGCGGAAATCCTCAAACAGTCGCATTTAAACGGCATCCGCGAAGAGCTGGCGAATTTCTATCTGTCGGGCGAAGATCCGGACATCGGCACGCTCCGGGGCAAAAAGATGATTGTCAACGCTCCGAACCAGCACGAAGCGGACGAGCTGGCAAAAGTATTCAACCAAACCGCCGGTTATAACGTCGCCCGCGCTTATCATACCAACACCGGCGAACAGCCGCTGGCGGAATTTAATCAGGGCAGATTTCCGGTTTTGATACAGGTCAACCGTGTGACGGAAGGCTACTCCAACAACAAAGTTGAAATCTGCATTAACTACCCGACCGCGAGCAAAGTCCGCTCGGCGCAGCGCGGCGGGCGCGCCCTGCGGCGGGATAAGGAAAACCCCGACAAACTGGCGCTGATAATGGATATTGCGTTTAAGCGGAACAATGAAAAGAGCGATTTGGAGGAGATTCGCGCCAATGGGCAGGTCTTGTTTCAGGATATCGCCGGCGATGTGGAAATGCTTTCGCCAGTCCGCCTTGCCAAAATAGCGGATGAAAGAGAGAGTTCCCGCAAGCGCCGACAAACCGAAAAGGAGGAAAAAGATACCCTCGCTCCTGACCGGTTGTTCAAAACCGTCGTGAACGTAAAAGAATTATATGATATGCGCCTCACTCTCCTGGAGAATGATGAAAAGAACACCCCCGTCCGCGCCAAACTGGCAAGTGATTTGGATATGAACACATTTCAAGGTAGATGGTCATGCCGGCAAAATGGCGCAGTAATAGGGAAAAAAAATAAAAGCGGCTTATTTAAGCAGTTGCAGCAGCAACAGCCGAAGCTGTTTACTTCTGTTCAGGCCGGTTCAACCAAATCTTACGTCATCGCCAAAGAAAACATCTCCGCTTTCAAACAGGCATTGGCGGAAAAGGGTTACGAAGTTACGGATCCAGGAGAACGGCCTCGTGCCAAGCTGGCAAGTGATTTGGATATGCGCACATTTCAAGTGAGATGGTCATGCCGGCAAAACGGCAAAGCGCTAAGACCAAAAAACAAAAGCGGCTTGTTTAAGCAGTTGCAGCAGCAACAGCCGAAGCTGTTTACTTCTGTTCAGGTCGGTTCAACCCAATCTTACGTCATCGCCAAAGAAAACATCCCAGCTTTCAAACAGGCTTTGGCGGAAATGGGTTACGAAGTTACGGATCCGGAAGAGAGAACTACCAATGTTTTCCGCGCCAAGCTGGCAAGTGATTTGGATATACGTATATTCAAAAATAGATGGTCATGCCGGCAAAACGGCAAAGCGCTAAGCCCAAAAAACAAAAGCGGCTTGTTTAAGCAGTTACAGCAACAACAGCCGGAGCTGTTTACTTCTGTTCAGGCCGGTTCAACCCAATCTTATGTCATCGCCAAAGAAAATATCCCTGCTTTCAAACAGGCTTTGGCGGAAATGGGTTATGAAGTTATGGATACAGAAGAACGGCCTCGATCCAAGCTGGCAAGTGATTTGGATATGTACACATTTCAACAGAGATGGTCATGCCGGCAAAATGGCGCAGTAATAGGGCAAAAAAATAAAAACGGCTTATTTAAACTGTTGCAGCAGCAACAGCCGGAGCTGTTTACTTGTATTCAGTCCGGTACAAATCAATCTTATGTCATCGCCAAAGAAAAAATCCCGGATTTCAAACAGGCTTTGGCGGAAATGGGTTATGAAGCCCTTTCCCCGTGGGATAAATTGCATGAGGCGCAGAAAAAAGCCGCCGCTGCCCACACGCCGGCAGAAAAGCAGAAATATTTTGCCGCGGCGCGCCAAATCTTCCGCGCTCTTAATCCGCAGCTGGAGAAACAAAACCTCTGCGCCGCCTGCCAACAAAAAATTTCCGCCGGCCGCTGATATTTCTCAAACGCACAGAATAAGCGCACATAGAATAAAGCGCACATACAAAAAAGAGCCTCCGCCGGGGCTCTTTTCCATATCGCCGCTATCATGACGCGCGCTAAGCCCTTTCGCCACGGAGTCGCTTATATGCTTTTTCATAGCCGATGAGCGGCAGCAATGTTTTCAATTCCGGCCCGTCCGCCAGTCCGGTCAACGCCATGCGTATCGGGTGAAACAAATCTTTCCCCTTGCGCCCGCTTGCCGTTTTAACCGCGTTAATCCACGCGCCGAACGTCGCCTCGTCAAACTCGCCTGGCGGCAGCAGTTTCGCAGCTTGCGCCAAAAATGCCGCATCTTCCATAATCGGTTCAATCTCTTTGTTGCAGATATTGTCCCACAATAAAACGTCTTTCGCCACTTCCAAGTTGCCTTTAACGTCATTCCAAAACGTTTCGCTGACCCCGAAATTGTCTTTCAACGCTGTATACGGCATATTATGTACCAGTTTGGTATTAAACTTTTTCAATTCCTCTTCGTCAAACTTCGGCTGGGCATGGCCGATTTTTTCAAAGTCCAGCGTTTGGGCCAGCTCCTCAAGCGTATAAAACGGTTCGATTGCTTCCGATGTGCCGAGTTTGGCCAAAAAGGAACAAATAGCCATAGCTTCAATTCCCTCTTCGCGCAACTCCAGAACGCCAAGGCTGCCAAGGCGTTTAGAAAGTTTTCCTTCCTTTCCTGTCAAAAGCGGCAGATGAGCAAAAGTAGGTATTTTTCCGCCGACTGCCTGAAACATCTGTATTTGCGCAGCTGTATTCGTAACATGGTCTTCACCGCGGACAATGTGTGTAATGGCAAAGTCAACATCGTCAATAACTGACGGCAGATGGTACAAATAACTCCCGTCTTCACGGATAATGACCGGATCGCTCAATTTGTCTGCATCATACCGGCAAATTCCGCGCACAACGTCATGCCAGACAATTTCACCGCTTTCAAGTTTAAAACGGTAATGAGGCTTCCTGCCTTCAGCAGTAAAACGGGAAAGGTCTTCCGCCGTATAGCGGAGAGCCTGCCGGTCATAAATCGGCGGCAAACCTTTTGCCAGCAGTCTTTTGCGTTTGAATTCAAGTTCTTCCGGTGTATCATAACAAGCATAAATCCGCCCGGCTTGTTTCAGCTTTCCAACCACTTCGTCATAACGGGAAAATCTTGCAGATTGCCTCGCTTCCTCGTCCCAGCGGATACCGAGCCATGTCAGTGCATCTCTTATGCCTTCTTCATATTCCTTCTTTGAGCGAAGTTTATCGGTGTCGTCTATTCTGAGCAGAAGTTTCCCGCCCATTTTTTGTGTCCAAAGGTAGTTAAAAAGGGCAGTACGCGTATTTCCGATGTGCATCCACCCCGTCGGACTGGGGGCAAATCTGACTTTTACATTGTTCATGATAACCTCAGTTTAGCTTATTAAGCGCTGTTATTTAGCTTATTTAGACGCCATCATACTGTTAAATTTTATAATTTCAATCTTAAATTAACGAAAATACGCTCGATAACTTATTTTTTGCTTGCATTTAATGTATATTGCATATAAAAAC
>ULZH01068837.1_pt1 | contig 12940 bp, 10 predicted proteins | sample 1962951 | NCBI WGS metagenome assembly ULZH01 (sample SAMEA4835884, study PRJEB28245) | human gut metagenome | biome: gut microbiome; material: fecal sample | place: Denmark | collected 2008
TCGGCTCGTTTCTGTTCCTTGGCCCCACGGGCGTGGGCAAGACCGAGCTTGCCAAGGCGCTGGCGCAGGCGCTGTTTGACGACGAGAACAACATGGTGCGTATCGATATGTCCGAATACATGGAGAAATACTCCGTGTCCCGTCTCATCGGCGCGCCTCCCGGATACGTGGGCTATGAGGAAGGCGGCCAGCTGACCGAAGCGGTACGCCGCAAGCCCTACTCCGTCGTCCTGTTCGACGAGGTGGAGAAGGCGCATCCCGACGTGTTCAACGTGCTTCTGCAGGTGCTGGACGATGGCCGGATCACCGATTCTCAGGGCAGAACCGTGGACTTCAAGAACACCATTCTGATCCTGACCTCCAACCTCGGCTCTGAGTATATCCTGAACGGCATCAACGCCGACGGTACCATTGAGGAAAGTGCCAAGGAGCAGGTTCGCGCGCTGCTGCGCCGCACCTTCCGGCCGGAGTTCCTCAACCGTCTGGACGAGATCGTGTTCTACAAGCCCCTGACTAAGGAGAATGTGACCAAGATCATCGACCTGCAGATCGCCAAGCTCAACGACCGTCTGGCTGACCAGCAGATCCGCTGTGAGCTGACGCCTGCGGCCAAGGCCGCCATTGTGGACGCGGCCTATGACCCGCAGTACGGCGCCCGTCCCCTGCGCCGCTATGTGCAGCATACGGTGGAGACCATGCTCAGCAAGCGTCTGCTTCGGGGCGACGTTACCCCGGGTCAGACCGTCACCGTGGACGCCGAAAACGGCGAACTGGTGATGAAATAATTCCCCAAAAACAAATGCCCTGTCCGCTGAAAAGCGGACAGGGCGTTTTGCGTTTATTCCAGTTCCGTGCGGAGGGTGAGGGCTTCCGGCAGGTGGAAAATTTCCTTTTTCAGGAACAGGGGATAGAAATATTCCCGTTCCAGCCGTTCAAAGGGCAGCCATTCAAATTTGTGGGTGTGGTGCCGTTCCAACAGGGTAAACTTTTCGCCTTTGGACAGCAAATCCGTGTGGGAAATGTCCATCAGGAAGTACAGGCACAGCTCGTGGTAGTGCAGGCCGTCCACATCCTCCGTGAAAAATGCCTGATTCAGCCACAGGGGACGGATGATTTCCGGGGTGATCTCCAGTTCCTCCTGAACCTCCCGCACCACGGCGGCTTCCGCCGTTTCCCCCATCTGCACCCTCCCGCCGGGGAGGTAATAGTAGGGGGAGCGCTCGTCGTGCATGGCAAGCAGTTTGCTCTCCGAAAGGATGACGGCGCAGACACGGTAATTGAACTTTTCCTTGCCGGAGACAAAAGAAAGGTCTATGCCGCTCATACGTACTGCTGGGTGTTCACATCCACCACGCCCCGGGTCGTCAGGCGCAGGGTGGGGATAACGGGCAGGCTCATGAAGGACAGCGTCATGAACGGGTCGATGTCCGTGCCGACGCCCAGAGCGTGGGCGGCCTTCTTGGCGTCTTCCAGAAGGGTGTTGACCTCCCGCAGGGGCTTGCCGCTGATGATGCCGGCAATTTCCAGAGGAAGCTCGGCCAGCACCTGCCCGTTCTCCACGACCACGATGCCGCCTCGGTTCCGGGCAATGCGGTTGACGGCGAAGGCCATGTCCTCGTCATTTGTGCCGACGCAGATGATGTTGTGGCTGTCATGGGCGACGGAGGTGGCCACCGCGCCGGATTTCAGACCGTAGCCCTTGAGGTAGCCAATGCCGATGTGGCGGGTATTTTTATGCCGCTCTACAACGGCCATTTTCAGAATGTCCTTGGATACGTCCACTCCAGCGGCGTAGCCCGCGTCCTCGGTGATGATCTGCCCCGGCACCATGCCGATGACGCCCCGCAGACGGGTGTTGGCAAAGTCCGCGGGAGAAAGCACCGGCAGGTGGAAGGTGTCGTGGGCGCGCTTGTTCAGGTGTTCCGGGATCTCAGGCAGGGGGAAGTCCTCCACAATGCCGTCGTGGTAGACCCGCTTGCCCCGCTTGTACACCGTCACCACGTGGAAGTCCTTCAAATCCTCCACGATGGCGAAGTCCGCAAGATATCCGGGGGCGATGGCGCCCCGGTTATTCAGCAGGAAGTACCGGGCGGCGTGAAGACAGGCCACCTGTACGGTCATGATGGGGTCGGCACCCATGGCGACAGCTTCCCGGCAGATGTAATCGATGTGACCCTTTTCCAGCAGATCGCTGGGGTGCTTGTCGTCGGTGCAGAACATGCAGCGGCTGAAATATTTCTGGGACTTGATCAGGGGCATCAGAGCCTCCAGATTCCGGGCGGCGGTGCCCTCCCGGATCATGATGAACTGACCCAGCTTCAGCTTCTTCATGGCGTCGTCAATGTCCGCGCACTCGTGGTCGGAGTAGACACCGGCGGCAATGTAGGCGTTCAGGTCGGTGCCGGAAAGACCGGGGGCGTGGCCGTCGATCTTCTTGTGGTGCGCCTGAGACGCAATGATCTTGGCAACGGTGGGGGAGTCGGCGGAGATCACGCCGGGGAAATTCATCATTTCCGCAAGACCCAGCACCCGGGGATGGTCGAAAAAGCTGTCGATATCCCGGTAGTCCAGATTCGCGCCGCTTTCGTCCAGCGCCGACGCCGGGACGCAGGAGGGAATCATAAACTGGGTGTCCACCGGCAGCCCTTCCGTGGCGCAGAGCATATAGTCGATGCCGTCGGTGCCCATGACGTTGGTGATCTCGTGGGGGTCGGTGATGACGGTGGTGGTGCCGTGGGGGATGACTGCCCGGGCAAACTCCGCGGGGGAAACCAGACTGGATTCCAGATGGATGTGGGCGTCGATGAAGCCGGGGCAGACGATCTTGCCGGTCATGTCCGCTTCCTCCCGGCCTTCGTAGCTGCCGAGGCCCACGATCAGACCCTCCGCCACGGCAATGTCGCCGGTGTCCAGCTCCCCGGAAAACACGTTGACATAGGTGGCGTTTTTCAGAACCAGATCAGCTTTCTCCCGCCCGGCGGCGACATCAATGATGTGCAGCTTTTTTAGAAGCTTGCGGTTGATCTTTCCCGACCAGCTTTCTGTATAACTCATAAAATCTGCCCCTTTCCAAGTTTTTGACCAGTATAGCACACCCGGGAGAAAATGTAAATTGCCTATTTTGCGGCTGGGATGAATTGAGACTTGCAAAAGAATGTAAAGTTGCTATAATAGAGAAAACGTATGATGGCGGGGTGTGCCTGCCGGAAAGGAGCGCAAATATGTCTCTGCGGGGAAAGCTGGTGGTCTTCTGGATGAAGCACCGACCCAGGCACATTGCTACCACGCAGATGGTTGCACTGATGTTTGCCGCGATCATTCTCCTGGGGGCGCTGCTGCTGACTCTGCCCGCCGCGTCCCGGAACGGGGTGTCCTGCGGGCTGCGCCCGGCGCTGTTTACGGCCACCTCCGCCACCTGTGTGACGGGACTGGTGCTGTACGATACCTGGAGCCAGTGGAGCGGTTTCGGCCAGATTGTGATTCTGTGTCTGATTCAGATTGGCGGATTGGGCTTCATGTCCGTGGCGACACTGCTGATTTTTCTGCTGCGCAGGAAGATCGGCCTCCAGCAGCGGCTGATGATCGCCCAGTCCCTGAGCGTGAACGATATCAAGGGCGTGGTGCGGCTGCAAAAGCTGGTGCTTACCGGAAGCTTTTCCGTGGAGGCAGTGGGGGCGATCATTCTGACCCTTCGGTTCTGGCCGGAGTATGGGTTTACAAGAGCGCTGCGCTGGGGCATTTTTCACTCTGTTTCCGCGTTCTGCAATGCGGGCTTTGACATTTTCGGCGCCATTGCCCCGGGGCAGAGCCTGATAGAATTTAACGCAGACCCCGTTGTGCTTCTGACGCTGTCGGCGCTGATCATCATCGGCGGCCTGGGCTTTCTGGTGTGGGAGAACATTGCCCGGAAGCGCTCCTTGCGCAAGTTCAGCGTGTACACCAAGCTGGTACTGCTGATCACGGCGGCGCTGCTTGCCGTCGGCTGGGCGGGAACCTGTCTGCTGGAATGGAACAACCCGGAGACGCTGGGCGGCATGACTGTGGGCGAAAAGCTGCTCAACGGCTTTTTCCAGTCCGCTACACTGCGCACCGCGGGGTTTGCGGCGATTGATCAGGCAAAGCTTACGGAAAGCGGCAAGGCCTTTTCCAGCGTGCTGATGTTCATCGGCGGCTCCTCCGGCTCCACCGCCGGCGGCATCAAGACCGTGACGTTTCTGGTGCTGGTGCTGACCATCTGGGCGAGAGCCAGAGGGAAAAGCACGGTCTGCGCCTTCAAGCGGACGATCCCCGACGAGCAGACCCAGAACGCCATGATCATTGCCTTTATCGTGCTGGCACTGGCCGTTTTCGGCGGCATTTTCATCAGCGCCACGTCGCCCATGGACTTTACGGACGCCGTGTATGAGGCGGTTTCGGCGTTGGCGACCGTGGGATTAAGCGCGGGCGGTACGGCTTCCTTAAGTATCCCGGCGCAGATTCTGATCATTATTTATATGTATTTCGGACGGGTCGGCGTGCTGACCATCAGCCTGGGCTTCCTGGCGGGAAACCGGGCGGAGGAGCGGTTCCGCTATGCGGAAACCAATTTGCTGATCGGATAAGGAGAAGAATATGAAGTCTTACATTGTCATCGGTCTCGGCCGTTTCGGCGGCTCTCTGGCGCGGCAGCTGTGCACGCTGGGGGCGGAGGTGCTGGCCATGGACGTGCACAACGACCTTGTGCAGCAGCTTGCCAACGACGTCACCCACGCGGTGGTGGGCGACGCCCGGGACAAGGAAGTCCTGCGGGCGCTGGGCGTGCGGAATTTTGACTGCGCGGTCATTGCCATCGGCGACGATCTTGCGGCCTCCGTGCTGATCACCATGAACTTAAAGGAGCTGGGCGCGCCCTACATCGTCTGCAAAGCCCACGACGAGACCCACCGGCTGGTTCTGGAAAAGCTGGGTGCCGACCGGGTGGTCATTCCGGAGCAGGAACACGCCCAGCGGCTGGCGAGAAGCATGTATTCCCACAATGTGCTGGATTACATCGAGCTTTCCCAGGACTACGGAATTCTGGAGGTTCCCGCCCCCAAGAGCTGGATCGGCAAGTGCATCAATGAACTGAACGTCCGGGCGAAGCTGGGTGTGAACATCATCGCCGTGGAAAACGGGGACAAGACCAACGTTTCCCCCGCCGCGGATTATCGGATTCAGGAGGGGGACGTGATGGTGGTTCTGGGGGACAATTACGCCCTCAGCAGGGTGCAGAAGCTGTGACGGAGCAGAGAATCACCTCCCGGAAAAATCCCCTGTTGCAACAGGTGAAAAAGCTGCTTTCTTCCCGGAAGGCCAGGGAGGAAGCGGGGCTGTTCGCTGCCGACGGGGTCAAGCTTCTGGGAGAGGCCGTCCGCTGGTATCCGGGACTGGACACGGTGATCTTATCCGACGGCGTTCACGCAGACGTGCCGGAATCGGTGCGGCTTTTCCGTGTGCCGGAGGACGTGATGGCATCCATTTCCCCCATGGAAAGCCCGCAGGGGGCGCTGTTTCTGTGCCGCCTGCCGGAAAAGAAGACATATGCGCCGACACCCGGCTGCCTGCTGCTGGACGGCATTCAGGACCCGGGAAACCTTGGAACCATTCTGCGCACGGCGGACGCGCTGGACATTCCTGTGACGCTGCTGGAAGGCTGCGCCGACCCCTACAGCCCCAAGACGGTACGCGCCAGCATGGGCGCGGTGTTCCGCACCCAGCCGGTGAAAGCGGACTGGGCGGAGGTAAAGGCCGCCTGCGGGGTTGCCGGAATTCCTGTGGCCGTGACGGCACTGAGTCAGCGGGCGAAGGATTTGCGCAATGCTGACCTTCGCGGCATGGCGGTGGTCATTGGCAGCGAAGGGCAGGGCGTGCGCCGGGAAATTCTGGAAAGCACCGACGGGGAGCTTATCATCCCCATGAATAAGCGCTGTGAGTCCCTGAACGCGGCGGTGGCGGCGGCCATCGTCATGTGGCAGATGAAGCAATAGAGAAACGGCATAATATAGAGAGAAACAGGTGAGAAAATGCTGGTACACTGGATATGGTTCGCCCATCGCCCCGGGCTGAACGACCGGGACAAAATGGCACTGTTGCAGCATTTTCGGGATCCTGAGGACATTTACTTCGCCGACGACGGGGCGTTTGACGCCATCGGTCTCAGCGAGGAGGCAAAGACTGCCCTTCGGGAGAAAAATCTGACCTCCGCGGAGGAAATTCTGGAAGCCTGTGGCCGGGAAAAGCTCCACATCCTGACCTGTCAGGATGCGGCTTATCCCGCACGGCTCAAAAATATTGCCGACCCGCCCGTTGTGCTGTATTATAAGGGGCGGCTGCCGGATTTTGACGGAAGCCCGGTGATCGGCGTGGTCGGCACCCGGAAGGCGTCGGCCTACGGCCTGACCACCGCCAAGCGCATGGGCTATCAGATTGCTCGCTGCGGCGGCATTGTGGTATCCGGAATGGCCTACGGCATCGACGGCATGGCCATGTCCGGAGCGCTGACCGCAGGCGCGCCTGCGGTGGGTGTGCTGGGGTGCGGCGCGGATATCGTCTATCCCGTTTCCAACCGGGCGCTGTTCCGGGACACGGAGGAATACGGCTGCATTCTCAGCGAGTTCGCGCCGGGGACGCCGCCGGCAAAATGGACGTTTCCCAAGCGGAACCGTATCATCAGCGGCCTGAGCTGCGGGGTGCTGGTGGTGGAAGCGCCGGAGAAAAGCGGCGCGCTGATCACCGCCCGCTTAGCCGCCGAGCAGGGGCGGGACGTGTTCGCGGTGCCGGGAAACATCGACCAGCCGTCCTTTGTGGGGAGCAACCGGCTTCTGCGGGACGGGGCGATCATGGTTTCCTCCGGCTGGGACATTCTGAGCGAATATGAAGCCCTCTTTCCGGATAAGATTCGGAAGGAAGATGCGCCCGCCCACCAGACGGCCTATCCGGACGAGGTGCACAAGGCTGCGGAAGCGGAAAAACCGCTGCTGAAAGTGGCGCAGAAACTGCGTCTTCCCCGGAAAAATGAGAATCTTAAAAAAGATTTAGCCCATCAGGGCATTGACAAGACGCCTTGCGCGCCTTATAGTGACGTAGGCTCGGTCAGGCCGAAGCTGTCGCCGGAGGAGCAGACCATTGTGGACGCCCTGAGCGGCGGCGAGCGGCTGGTGGACGATGTGATCGCCGAAACCGGCCTGTCCACCGGAAAGCTGCTTTCCAGCCTGACCATGCTGGAACTGAAGGGCATAATCAAGCGCCTGCCGGGCAAGCGCATTGTTTTGAGCGGGAAATAGAGAGACGTAACCGCTGAATCTGAAGTAACGAAACGGAGAATTTTCATTCATGGGCAAACCTGAAAATCTGGTGATTGTGGAGTCCCCCTCCAAGGCAAAGACCATTGGCAAATATTTAGGAGACGATTACGTTGTCAAGGCCAGCATGGGGCATCTCCGGGATCTGCCGAAAAGCACCATGGGCGTGGACTTGGAGCATGATTTCACGCCCCATTATATCCCCGTCCGGGGCAAGGAATCCCTGATCAAGGAACTGAAAACCGATGCGGAAAAGGCGAAAACCGTGTACCTTGCAACCGACCCTGACCGGGAGGGCGAGGCCATTTCGTGGCATTTGAAAGAGCTGCTGAACCTCCCCGACGGGAAGGCGCAGCGTGTGACCTTTAACGAGATCACCCAGAAGGTGGTCAAGGAGTCCATCCGCCACCCCCGGGATATCGACTATGATCTGGTTGACGCCCAGCAGGCGCGGCGTATTCTGGACAGGATCGTGGGCTATGAGCTTTCCCCGCTGCTGTGGAAGAAGATACGGCGGGGTCTGTCCGCAGGCCGCGTTCAGTCCGTCGCCACCCGACTGGTGGTTGACCGGGAAAACGAAATTCGCGCGTTCCAGCCAAAGGAATACTGGACGCTGGACGTGACATTGAACCGTATGGGCAAGCCCGGCGCCTTTGTCGCCCACTACTGGGGCGAGGAAAAGAAGCGGGAGCTGGAGAATGAGGCTGATACCCTTGCCGTGATCGGCGACATTGACGGGAAGGAATTCGACGTTACCAACGTCAAAAAAGCGGAGAAAAAGCGCTATTCCGCGCCGCCCTTCACCACCTCCACTTTGCAGCAGGAGGCGTCCCGGAAGCTGGGCTTCACGCCGAAAAAGACCATGATGGTCGCCCAGCAGCTGTATGAAGGCGTGGACGTGGCAGGGGAAGGTACCACCGGTTTAATTACCTACATGCGTACCGACTCTCTGCGGCTTTCCGACGAGGCCATGGACGCTGCCGCCGGGTTTATCCGCAGCCGCTACGGAAATGAGTATTATTACGGCCAGCACCATGTGTTCAAGACCAAGGCAGGGGCGCAGGACGCCCACGAAGCCATCCGGCCGTCCCATGTGGAACTGGAGCCGGAACGGGTGCGTACCAGTCTGACCCCCGATCAGTATAAGCTCTACAAGCTGATCTGGAGCCGTTTCCTCGCGACGCAGATGGCCTGCGCCGTTTATGACACCGTGTCCATCGACACCATGTGCGCCGGGCATGTGTTCCGCGCCAGCCACCAGAGCCTGCGCTTCGCCGGCTTCATTGCCGTTTACGAAGAAGGACGGGATGATGAGCAGGAGGCCGTCGGCTCTCCGCTGCCGGATCTGGCGGTGGGGGAGAAGACGCACCCCTCCAACATCCAGAAGGAGCAGCATTTTACCCAGCCCCCCGCCCGGTATACCGAGGCGACGCTGGTTAAGGCCATGGAGGAAAAGGGCGTCGGACGTCCTTCCACCTACGCTGCCACCGTGTCCACCATTGAAGACCGGGAGTACGTAGTCAAGCAGGACAAGCGCCTTGCCCCCACGCCCCTGGGCGAGATCGTCACCGGGCTGATGGTGGAGCGCTTCACCGATATCATCGATGTGGAGTTTACCGCCAATATGGAGTCCCGTCTGGACGATGTGGAGACGGGCAAGCAGAACTGGAAGGACTTGCTGGCGGATTTCTACAAGGATTTCAGCAAGGAGCTGTCTGACGCGGAGACGGCGCTGGAGGGCGTTCATCTGAAGGTGCCGGAGGAGGAGACCGACGAGGTCTGCGAGCTGTGCGGACGGAAAATGGTGGTGAAAACCGGCCGGTTCGGAAAATTTCTGGCCTGCCCGGGCTACCCGGAATGCAAGAACACCAAACCCCTCGTGGAGCGGATGCCGGGGCGCTGCCCCAAGTGCGGCAGCGGCTTGCTCAAGCGCAAGTCTAAGAAGGGCTACGCCTACTACGCCTGCGAGCGGGGCGCGGAGTGCGGCTTCATGACATGGGACGTTCCCACCGCTGAGGATTGCCCGGAGTGCGGTCAGACCCTGTTCAAGAAATCCGGCAAGGGGCGCATGAAGCCCTTCTGCATCAACGAGAAATGCTCCCGTTTCCTCCCGGAGGACCAGCGGGGCTACTATAAAAAGAAGACCGCCGAGGACGGGGAGGCCACCCCGGAGGAAAAGTCTGCCGAGAAGAAGACGGCGGCAAAGAAAACGACGGCAAAAGCCCCGGCAAAGAAGACGGCAGCAAAGAAAACTGCGGCGAAAAAGACTGCGGTGAAGAAGACCGCCGCCAAGACCACAACGAAGAAGACGACGAAAACATCCTCTAAGAAGGAGAGCAAGGCATGAAGGTAAAAGTCATCGGCGCGGGGCTGGCCGGAAGCGAAGCGGCATGGCAGCTGGCAAACCGGGGCATCGAAGTGGCGCTTTACGAAATGAAGCCCAAAAAGATGACCCCCGCCCACCACAGCGAGGATTTTGCCGAGCTTGTCTGCTCCAATTCCCTGCGGGGCGACCGGCTGGAAAACGCCGTGGGGCTTCTCAAGGAGGAGCTGCGCCGCTGCGGCAGCCTGATCCTCACCTGCGCCGATGCTACCCGGGTGGAGGCGGGCGGCTGTCTGGCTGTAGACCGGGGCGGCTTTTCCCGGATGGTTACGGAGAAAATCCGGAATCACCCCAATATCACGGTGATTTCCGAAGAAATCACCGAAGTCCCCGAGGGGCCGGTGATCGTGGCTACAGGGCCGCTGACTTCCGATGCTTTGAGCGAGGCCATCGGGCATTACTTCGGGGAGACCGGGTATCTGCACTTTTTTGACGCAGCGGCGCCGCTGGTTTCGGCGGAGTCCATCGACATGAATCTCGCGTGGTGGCAGTCCCGGTACGACCGGGGGACGCCCGATTACATCAACTGCGCCATGAACAAAGAGCAGTACGAAGCCTTCGTCCGGGAGTTGGTAAACGCCGAGGAAGCCCCGGTGCATGGCTTTGAGGACAAGAACGTCTTTGAGGGCTGTATGCCCGTGGAGGTCATGGCGCGGCGAGGCGTGGATACCCTGCGCTACGGCCCCATGAAGCCCGTGGGGCTGAGAAATCCTGCCACCGGCCATGAGCCTTACGCCGTGGTGCAGCTGCGGCAGGACAACGCGGCAAAAAGCGTGTACAATCTGGTGGGCTTCCAGACCCACCTGAAATTCGGCGAGCAGAAGCGGGTATTCTCCATGATACCCGGTCTGGAAAACGCGGAATTTGTCCGCTACGGTGTGATGCACCAGAATACCTTCCTGCAAAGCCCCAAGCTGCTGGATAAGTATTACGCAGACCGCCGAAACCCGCTGGTGGCTTTTGCCGGGCAGATGACCGGCGTGGAGGGGTACGTGGAATCCACGGCCTCCGGGTATCTGGCGGCGGTGGCCATGGCGGCGAAGGTACAGGGACGGGAGCTGCCCGACTTCCCCAAGGAGACCGCCATCGGCGCGCTGGGGCGGTACGTCAGCGACGAAAGCATTGAGAATTTCCAGCCCATGAATATCAATTTCAGCATCATCGCACCGCTGGAAAAGCGCATCCGTAAGAAGGCAGAAAAAAATCTCGCCATTGCCGCGCGGTCGCTGGACGTGATCGATAGGCTGGTGGCGAAGGGTATCTGAAAGAAAGAGGTGAAACGGTTGAAGATCATTCTTGACGCGATGGGCGGCGACAATGCCCCCGAGGCTCCCGTTTTAGGCGCTGTGGAAGCGGCAAAGACCTACGGTATCGAGATCGTGCTGGTAGGCCGGGGAGAGGATATCCTTGCGGTCCTCAAGAAGCACGGCATTGACAACCTGCCGGAAGGCATGGAAATCTCCAATGCCGACGATGTGGTGGACATGCATGACGATCCCGCATCCATCATCCACAAGCGGAAGAATTCTTCCATGGTGATCGGCCTGAAGATGCTGGCGGACGGGCTGGGCGACGCCTTCGTCTCCGCCGGTTCCACCGGCGCACTGCTCACCGGCGCGACGCTGCTGGTCAAGCGGGTCAAGGGAATCCGCCGTGCCGCCATGGGCCCCGCCATGCCCAACAAGGCAGGGGGAAAGACCGTGATCGTGGACTGCGGTGCGAATGCCGAGTGTACGCCGGAATTCCTGCTGCAATTCGGTCTGGTCGGCTCTGTCTACGCGAAGAAGCAGCTGGGCATCGAGAATCCCAAAGTCGGCCTTCTGAACATCGGCACCGAGGACAGTAAGGGTACCGCTTTGCAGAAGGAAGCCTACGCGCTGCTGAAAGACGCGGGGGAGAAGGGGCTTGCCAACTTTGTCGGCAATGTGGAAGCCCGGGACGTGCCTTTGGGCGCGGTGGACGTTGTGGTCTGCGACGGCTTCAACGGCAACGTGCTTCTCAAAACCATCGAGGGCACTGCCATGTTCATGGGCAGCCTGATGAAGAGAATGTTCAAGAAAAACCTGCTCAGCAAGCTGGGCTATCTTCTGTGCGCCTCCGGGGTCAAAGACCTGATGAAGATGCTGGACTACCGGGAGATTGGCGGCACGCCGTTCCTTGGCATCCGCAAGCCGGTCATCAAGGCCCACGGCGCTTCCGACGTGCTGGCGTTCCGCAACGCGGTAAAGCAGGCGGCAGATGTGGCCGCGTCGGACATTACCGGGGAGCTGGAAGAGAATTTACAGCGGCTGGCTGCTGAAAAAGAGAAGGTGACGGAGCATGATTAAGGACTTGGAGGCCGTCATCGGCTACCGGTTCCGGAATATTTCCCTTTTGCAGAATGCGCTGACCCATTCCTCCTACGCAAACGAGCGCTGGCACAACAGCCTGCTCAGCAACGAGCGGCTGGAATTTCTGGGGGACAGCGTGCTGGGAATGCTGGTGGCGGAGTATCTCTACCGCAATTTTCCCAACCGCCCGGAGGGCGAGCTGACCCGGATGCGGGCGGACATGGTCTGCGAGACTACCTTGGCGGGTGCTGCCAACCGCATCGGCCTTGGGAACCATCTGCTCCTTGGCCACGGTGAGGAGCAGGGCGGCGGACGGAGCCGGGACTCCATTTTGGCGGACGCCATGGAGTCGGTGATCGCCGCGTGCTTTCTGGACGGCGGACTGGACGCGGCGCTGCAGGTGGTCAGGACGTTCATTCTGGTGGAGGTGCCGGTGACCAAGCTGCACAACGCGGACTACAAGACCGAGCTGCAGGAACTGGTGCAGCAGAAGAAAAATCAGGTGCTGGCTTATGAGCTGGTGGGGCAGTCCGGCCCTGACCACGACAAGCAGTTTTCCGTGGAGGTCTCCCTCAACGGCACGATCGTGGGCAAGGGCGTCGGCAGCAGCAAAAAAAGGGCAGAGCAGGACGCCGCCCGCTGTGCCATCGAGAACCTTTTCCCGGACAAAGCGTAAAATGTCGAAACGACGCGGTCTTTCATGGGCGGTCGTAAAACAGTGAATGGAGCGTATCGGTGCAGATACGCTCCATTTCTTGTGCAAACATGCTATTAACGAGGTACGGCCCCTTGGCTCTCCCTCTGGGAGAGCTGTCACCGCAGGTGACTGAGAGGGCCTTGCAGACTTGCTTACCCTCTCCGTCTTCGCTTCGCTCATACGATTTCTCGATAAAATGGTTAACACCATT
>ULZH01042509.1_pt1 | contig 12637 bp, 14 predicted proteins | sample 1962951 | NCBI WGS metagenome assembly ULZH01 (sample SAMEA4835884, study PRJEB28245) | human gut metagenome | biome: gut microbiome; material: fecal sample | place: Denmark | collected 2008
GCGATGCTCGTTGGGGCGAAGCGGTGCGCCGCTGCAATCGGTGATCAAATGATAGAGATTCCGTTTTCCGATTTCGTTTTGCACCAGAAGAACGATAGAATATCCGCCCTTATCCCGGGATTCCGGCGTGGGGCGCAGGAGACATGTCTCCATCCCATAGATGACCTTGAAAAAGTCCTGTTCAGCGCCCGGATCTATTCCGGTTGCCCGGCACTCCTTGGCTGTTGCGCTCCACAGCGATTTGCAGGCCTCCGCTGCCTCCGGAAAAGCATAGGCAACACCAACGTCGGTGATGGCTACGGCGGACATAGCTTCTTCTATGGCCGCTTTTATAATTTCTGCCGCACTGTTGACGGCTCCGACACTGCCAAGCTTCGTATGGCAGTGCAGTTCCACCCGTGTCCCGGTATCCGTATTGCTGTGATCCATCCTGTATGCACATCCCTTCTCTTTATTTCGTATCAATATTACCTCATGACATCTCCAGTTTTTGTCCCATGTCATGGGGTATTCTTTTTGCAGAATGGAGTGAACAACATATCGTGAAAGATAAACATCAGCCGGCATATATTTTATCCCGCTCTGCTGCCGAAAAGCTGCTGCAGGACGGATTTCCGCGCAACACGTTCGTCATCAGCTTCTATGATCCCCCATCCAAGCGAACCAGGCAGGTATCCCAGCCGCCGGATTACAGGGGAATGCCTCCGGATGTGTTTTATGTGCCTCTACATGACATCGACCTTGAAATTCTGGAGGAATACGGCCTTTCCTATGACACTTATTTTCCGGAAGCGCCCGCTCTTGCCGCATTCATTTATGACGCCATGGAGAACGCAGGGAACATTGTCTGTCAGTGCGAGTATGGGCAAAGCCGCAGCGCCGCCTGTGCCGCAGCAATCCGGGAGCATTTTTATGGGGAGGGCATCGAGATTTTTGCGGATTACCGTTACTACCCCAACCAACTGGTTTACAACAAGCTGAAAGCGGCGCTGGATGCGGAAATGCTTCGCAGGGACGGTGATGGATATGGGCTACGGCAGACGGCAGGAGACACAGCGGAGACTGAAAAAAGTGTACAAAGCAGGCAAGTATGGGATTGACTATATGACATTGGGGAGGCGTGCTGCCTGAATGTGAACGGAGATGTCTTGTGCTGCGGTGACACCATGGCAAGAGGTTATACCATGGGGATATCATCACAAGACACGATCCCCTATTTGTATTGCGACGATTTTCCCTTCTGCAATTATTGGGAGCCGGAGTATTACCCCAAGCCCCTCAGCGGCGCCCAGCGCTTTTTGCGGCCGGTCAGCAACTACCTAAAGGGCAACCACGATATCGAGCTTCCGGTCAATACCTACTCGGTGCGTCCTCAGCAGGTAATCCGGGAAACGCAGCTAAGCGCCTTGTAATATGTGTACACAAATGAAACCCTATCCCTCGTTTCACAGCTTCAAATCACAAAGCACCTCGTCGACTTTATCGCCGTAGCCGGGGTCTGCATGGATTTTTTCCGAAAGCAGCTTCATGAAGCTGCAATTCTCCGGCAGCTCACCGGTGAACAGCTCCGCCCGGTACAGCGGAGAAATCAGGCGATAGAAATCAAACCGATATTCCGTGGCATAGTAGTGCCCGTGCAGCAAGGCACCCTGACCAATGCTGCCATTCAAATTGGGAAACAAACACCACAGACCGCAGCAGCCACTGCGCACCTGAATCAGCAGGCAGTAAAACGGCAGCGGTGTGTAGGGACGGCAGTCGATGCGCAGAATATCCCCCGGCTTGTATGGCGTGGGAAGGATAAGATCGTTGCCGCCAAAAGCCCGTGCACAGCGGGGATTGATACCCGACATTTTCGGCCGCTGTATAAAATACTGCGGCTCTCCCTCCGGCGAAAGAATATAGGTGCGTACCGCAATGGGAAACCCATCTGAGAGTGGTTTTGCATTCCAGTCATACAGCTCCATGGTCCAGAACTGCGTTGTCCAGTTATCGTCGTATTCAGCGCGATAGGCACGGATGGACTGCTGCGCCTCCGCCAGACTCCGCACGGCGAACGGCCCATCCAGCGTGTCTACGCTGCGCTCTTTCTCATTATATCCAAGGAGCTCCACGATGAACCGGAGGCCGGGAAGTTCGGCGCTTTTCAGCGGTTTTCGTGCCGTATCCAAAACATACAGCATTTCCTCCACGTCATGTCTCTCTTCTTCGGATACTTCCGCCTTCAGCCGGAGCAGCAGCTCCCGCTTCCGGTACAGGCTCACCGGTGCACCGCAGATGATCTCGGCATACTGCGTGCAGTTGAGCTTCTCCGGCGGTGCCATCAGGTACTCCCGCAGCTCCGGGGACTCCAACAGGGATAGGATTTCTTTTTTCGGTTCATCGTTCATTTGTCTCGCCTCCTGACAGAGAGTCTATCAAAGCAGGTGAGATAAAAAGAGGACACCGGGAAGAAAATTCCCGATGTCCTAATATGGCCATCTTATTTCTTTTTGTTCTCAACAAAATATGCGTAACTCTTGTGGTTATCCGCACGGTGCTTCTTTGCAATTTCTCCCCAGTCAGCGAGTTCATCTTCCAACGTCTTCCCACCTGTTCGGGCGCAGCATTCTGCGTACTGCTTGTCGTTCAGTTTACTCCACGGCCCAAAGCTGCCGATATTATACGCTTCCATGATATATCTATCCAACGGTATATGGAGTTTTTTAATATTAGCGGCATTCCAGAAGAACTCCGGGATTTTGCTCAAACCTTCGTCATCATCTATGCTCTTAAAAATAACAGCAAAGACTTGCAGATACTTTGTGGTCATATTTACCCATTTCTGCGCTTGACCATAAGACAATCTCTTTTCGGTATAGACTTTCTGCAATTTCCCACATAGCTCGCAATGCCAACTGGTATAATCGCTTTCTGCGTCAAGAAGGTCCAACGCTTTTTTTATTTTTGATGATGCCTCAAACCGAAGTTCCCATTTTTCTTGATATTGATGCTCTGCAAATCCTTTCAGCGTGTGGGATGCCATATCTACATAAGCACGATCAATTGCGGCATCAATTGGGTTCTCCATATCGCCAAAATAGCACTGTAAAATGAAATTATGGCATTTTCTTTCAAGATCATTCATTTTTTACATTTCCTCCCATTATTGATATTTTTCCAGCGCCTGTACCAGCTGGTTTTTTACATTTCCCCGCAGATTTTTCGGTTCCAGTACCGTCACATCCGGGGCGAAGTGGGCGGCGGACATCTCGTTGGTGTAGACCGAAACGGTCACCGATTCCTCTGTTTCGTCAGAAAACACCACATCCTTGCCGAACAGGTCGATCACATCGCCGATCATCGCCCGACAGACCCGGAACACCGCCCGGCAGTTGCCGCCGTAATACATATTAAACGTGCTTTTTCACCAGTTCCCGTACCGGCTGTACGGAATGTGCTGAGAAAACAGCAAGCTGTCGATCAGCAGCCGCAGTTCCCCATCGGTGAATTCCCGGCTGAGGTAAAAATCCGAAAGGATGTAGCTCTCCTCCAATTCTCCTGTCTTGCTGCTGGTCACCCTTTTTAATTCTATCAGACTCTCCTTGATTTTACAAGCAGGCGTGGGGCAAAAACGGGGCATACCGTTTGCTATCATGAGACCGTGCATACAGTGGGTTGAAAATCGGTATTCTTTTGATGTAAAGGATAAGCAACATGAAAAAGGGAATTTTTCGGTGCATGGATTTCGATACGAACCATCCCAAGCTCATAATCGCAGCGGTTGCATGCGACAGAAACGGTTTGACGATTGAAGCGGCAGCATTCAGCGTAAGGCTGAGTGCTTTTTTATTCGGCGCACCCCGGCAGTGCATAAAACGGTGGCGTTTCAGCTTACACGGTCCAGGCGGTTTAGAGCATTTTCAAAAGCAGGTCGCGGCACGTAAGTCCTATGGCACGCGCCGCTATCATGGTGAGGCAATCCTGATTTTTTCTGTGCGGACGAACACCGCCGGTGATATTCGGCTTCGCGTTAAAATCAAATATTTTAAACACACCGTTTTTATCCTCGCGGCAGTCGATGCGTACAAGCCTTTTTTTTAAAGCCTGTGACGCGGCAACACAATCCTCTTTTATTTTAACAAGCTCCTTTATGCCGTCTTTTGCAGACGGTTCGCTTTGTTGATACAAAATCGCAAGTTTCTTTTTTCTCGCTTCCGAATTTTTTATTTCAGCGTTATTTTATCGCCGATACCGTGGTTTTTCAAGGGTATCGTCCTTACGGCAGGCAGGCAAAGTCACACTCGCGTGCTATTTAAAATATAATGCATTGAGGCTTTAAACACCAGAAAGGCTGTGATTTTTTTATGAAGCGGGCAAAACGAATACTATCTTTTCTTTTAATGCTCCTTGTTGCGATTTCGGCATCTGTGCTGCATGTTTCGGCAATTTCCGCCGACACCGACGAGGTTTTTTCGGGAATAGACGTCAGCGTTTATCAGGGAGATATAGATTTTGAACAGGTTAAAAACAGCGGAATCGAAGTTGTATATATAAGAGCGGGATACGGTTTTTCCGTAACCGACCCGAAATTCGAGGAAAATTACACCAACGCGACAAAGGCCGGTCTTAAATGCGGCGCGTACTATTTTGTGACCGCACGAAATACCGAGCAGGCATATTTGCAGGCAACGCGCTTTGCCGAGCTTATAAGCGGAAAAACCTTTGCCGCAAGACCTGCCATGGATTTTGAGGAATTCGGCAGTCTCGGGAAAAACGGCATAAATATTGTGGGGCTCGCATTTATGCAAAAGCTCCGAGAGCTTACGGGAATAGTGCCGATTCTTTACACCGACGCATACAACGCCTCGGAAACCTGGGACTGGAATTTTGCGCAGTTTCCGCTCTGGGTTGCCGATTATGACGCGGAAGAACCGTATGTTACAAGTAATATTTGGCAGAGCTATGCGGGATTTCAGTACAGCGACCGCGGCGAAATTCCGGGGATTTACGGCAATGTTGACCTTGACAGGTTTACTTCGTCGGTATTTTTAAACGGCGCAAGCGAAGTTACGCCCACAAAGTCGCCCGATGCCATAAGATATACGGTAAAACGCGGCGACACGCTTTGGGGGATTGCAAAGAAATTCGGCGTTACGGTGTCGGCTGTCGTAAATGCAAACAATATCAGAAATCCCAATCTTATATACGTCGGAGAAGTGTTTATAATCCCCCATATGACGTCGGCGGAAAGCTCCGGATACACGCTTTACACGGTAAGACGCGGCGATACTCTTTGGGGAATATCGAGAAAATTCGGCACAAGCATAAACAGCATAGTCGCGCTTAACGGCATTGAAAATCCGAACCTCATATATGCGGGCGAAGTGTTTAAAATACCCTCTGCCCGCTCGGAACAAGCCGTAATTTACACGGTAAAGCGCGGCGACACGCTTTGGGGAATATCGAGAAAATTCAGCACCACCGTTGAAAATCTGGTAAAGCTGAACTCCGTTAAAAATCCGAATCTCATATACGCCGGAGAAAAGCTGATAATCGGATGACAGACAAAAGCCGTCCGCACCCTTTGAAAAACTACGAGTGCGAACGGCTTTTAAGCAATATGTGTTTTATTTATTTGTCATTTTGAAGTGCAGACGGCTGAGCGACTGTATGAGCCTGTAATGCTTGAAATTATATTTGCGAAGCAAACGCAATTTTCCGCTCTTGACGGAGCTGAGCTCATATATTTCGGGGCTTAATTCCCTTGCCTTGCGGTCGAATTCCATAAAGCGTTTTCTGTTTTCCATATCGCTGTCGGGATAGCTCGAATATATTGCGCTCTGCGTAATTATAAGGTCTGCTATGCAGGTCCTCATATAATCCGCTTTTGCGCTGTCTGCCTTATCCGAGGAAATATAGTCCCTGTAAAAGTCAAACATATGGAACGTAACCCTGAGATGGTCGTTTATATGCTTTTGGAACCCGAGAATACTCACGCTCTGAGTTGAGAGCGCAAGCCTGTACATATAAACATGCAGGTCAAAGAATGTCACCTTGTTTACAAAGGGCACCGGGAACATAACATATTCGACATCCACATAAAAGCACTTTTCGTCAATAACAATGTTATTATCTTTAAGCACGCTCGTCTTTATTACAAGGGCATGCATAGGTATATAAACCTTATTTGCAACATCGGCGAAGTCATATTCCGTACCGTCTTTGAACTGCGGAAAATCAACAGCCTTTTGGCGGTTAACGTCGTCATAATACTCATTATAGTTTGTAAACACATATTCGGATTCGGTTTTTTCGAGATCCTCGACGAGCTTCACAAAATCGGCGGTGTTGACCCAGTCGTCACCGTCCACAACCTTAAAGTATTTGCCGACGGCATTGCGAATACCGCAGTTAATAGTGGAACCGTGACCGCCGTTTTCCTTTGATATAACTCTGAATGTATCGGGGTACTTATCGGCGTACTCCTTGCCTATTTTTGCGGTGTTATCCTTTGAGCCGTCGTCAACCACGATAACCTCGAATTTTTTCATTGCAGCCTCGTCGCAAACAAACGAGTCAAGCGTCTGATTCAAAAATTTTTCGACATTGTACGACGGTATTACAACCGTAAGAAGCTTATCCATAATTTTCACCTCAATAATAAGTTCCGTGAAGCAGTATTATTCTCTCCGTAACAATACGATTTAAAAATTTATTTGCCCTGCGTTATTTCCTTTGCCTCGGAATTCTTTGATGTGACGGACTGAATGAGATAGCCGAGCGCAAGCCAGAAGAGGAACGCACCGCCGGTGTTCATATAAAACGTCTCCGAATAGAACATCATAGAGGCAAATATCGGAGCTATAATGCTGAGCAGAGCGGTATTATATTTGTATTTTTCACCCTTAAATTTAAAGAAATTCTTAAATATGAGCACCAGCACCAATATTATATATGCTGCGATAATCACAACGCCCAAAATGCCCTGACTTACAAGTATGTCGACAAAGCTGTTGTGCATACTGTGGAATTCAATAAAATCATTGTTGACAAGATAAGTGTCGGGGAGCTTATCCTCGGCATAAGGAACATAGTTCCTGAAGGTTACGCCGGTTAACGGCTTCGTTTTGAATATTTCGAGTCCGCTGCCCCAAATAGCAAAGCGGCGGTTGCTCACGTCACCGTTTATGTCGTTACTCTGACGGCCGATTTCAAGCTTCTGCTTGTCCTTTTCCTTCTGAGCATCGGTTTTATCCTTATCGCTGCTTATGATGTGCTCATACTGCCATTTCTTGAATTCGGAGGTTGAAACCGACACAACCTTTATCGCGGCAAAGGATGCGACTGCCGCTGTAACAGCAAGCAAAACGCATATTACGCCCCTTGCGAACGCTTTTTTTGCTTCGAGCTTTTTGCTCCTGAGCGCGGTGAGATACACATAGACCAAAAGCGCGCAGAACAGCGATACCATACCGGTTCGCGAATCCGAAAAAGCTATATAGCATATCTGTAAAACGATATTTATGATGTACAAAACCTTTAACGGCTTCTTTGCGTCCTTGTAAAAATACAGGCTCATTATTATGGTTATTGCCGAGAATACTGCACCGTAATTGGGGTCGGAATACACACCCCAAAGCCTGTTCCAAAGGAATCCGAGAATTACGACTACTCCGTTTACCTCTGTATACGAATAGTAATCGGCAAAGAGCATAACCGTTCCCGCCGCAACAGCCAGGAATGTATACGCCATAAAGAAGTGTGAAATTATGTAGAATTCCTTTTTCTCCGCGGTACCGTCGGACGTGGTGTCATAAGTGTACAGTATAAAATACTGGAACGCCATCCAGACGAGTGCCTTTGCGTTTTCCGACAGCCCATACTGCCTTGTAAGCAGCGCCGACAGCGCATAGCTTCCGCAAAATGCAATAAGCAAGAATAAGCCTTTTGCATGTAAGTATTTTTTGAAGCAGACGACCCTTATTACAAGAACCGCTATTCCTATCGCCGTTACCGCATATGCAATCCAGGTAAGTACCGAGCGGTTTGCCGTAAGGCCGTTGAACGAGAGCAGTGTAAGCGCAAGGAAAAGCAGCTTAAAGCCGGTCGCCTGCGACCCCTTCCTGAGTATACTTTCTTTCATATTAACTCCTCACACCAATTCATAAAAATTCTGCGCTGAAAGGTCATATCCGGCTCTCCGTACTTCATCGGTACGGTCAATCCGTTTATAGCCCTTGGCTTTTTCTATTTTTTCCGCCCAAACCTTTGCGTCACCGTCTTTGTCAATCGAGAGGGTAACACAGTTTTCCGTTATCACGGCGTCGGACGGTATATGATCGCTCAGGCAGCACATAAGCCCGGTTGCTTCGGCCTCCACAGCGGCTATGCCGAAACCCTCAAAATGCGACGGCATAAGATATATATCCATAGCCATCATATAATTATAAGCATCGGTCTGCCTGCCTGAGAATATAACCTTGTCCGCTAAGCCGAGGCTCTTTACCTGCTCCTTTACATTGTCAAAAAGCAAGCCGTCACCGACGAGTAAAAGGCGTGCGTCGCTGTCGATTTTGCACAGCTCGGAAAATACACGCACCATAAAATCGTGATTTTTGGGATAAAGGAAATTTCCGACACTGCCTATGACGAATTTATCCTGCAATTGCAGTTTTTCGCGCATTGCTTCCCTCTTTTCGGGAGAATACGTAAAGCTTGCAAGGTCAATACCGTTTTTTACGAGCTTAAACTTGTCCGACCCGACGATTTTTTCGGGGAATATCCATTTACCCGCAAGAGCCGAGCAGGCGTAAAAGTCGGTTCCGTATTTATAAAGGAAATTGCGGCAAAGGTTATTGAGCTTTATCATAAGCGCGCGCTTTTTCGGGTTTGAACAGTCATACCACGCACTGTGAGAATGTATGATAACCTTTTTAACGCCGCAATCATGCGCCGCTTTGGGTCCCGGATAGCATATCGCGGTAGAAATATTGAAATATGCGGTATCATATCCGTTTTTCTTTATTATATCGCAAATCGCCTTATACTGAGCACGCGGATTTTTAAGAGTCGGTATTTCAAAAAGCCCCGCGCCCTTGCTCTCAAGCTTTTCCTTAAGCTCATTATCTATTTGTGTTGTGAGAAAATCAAAATGCACCTCACCCGGGGAAAAGTGCTCAAAAAAGTTGAGCATATACTTGTCAATTCCGCCGGCTTTTCCGTTCATAATATAGCCGAAAAGCACCTTTTTCAACTGTTTGCCCTCCACATTATTTTTTTAGCTTAAGCCCCGAAAACAGCGACGGGAAGCTTTTTTTGACCGCCGAAATAAATTTGCCCGTGAAAAGAAGCACGCCTGTATTTCCGCCTTTAAGCTGATTCGCCATAATTTTTACAAGCCTGCTGTCAGGCTCGGCGTAAGGCATAAGCTCCTTGTAAAGCTCACTTTTAAGCTGAGCCTTGAGCCAGTCTTTTCTGTCTTTCCCGGACATTCCGGAGCGTTTGTCATTATTTTTTTCGAGAGCCGAAAATACGCTTCTGACATATATGCCGGCAAGATTTTTAAGTATATCTCCGTCACACATACCGTTTTCACGGTAAAAACCGAGCAGCTCGTTTATACGCATTTCCTGAAGCTCAAAGTAATTTTTGACAAAGCGGCACGTAAGGCTTTGATTGTCTCTCTTGGCATAGTGGTATGCCGTGTCATCAAGAATTACCATGGAATCAACATATCTGAAGAAATCTATATTAAATTTAAAATCCTCGTTAAGCGGCATATCGCAAAATGTAACTCCGGAGGAAAGCACCGCGTCTTTAAGATAAATCTTATTCCAAAGGTAGCCGAAAAGCGTGGTGTTTTCGATTTTAATTACTTCTTTCGCCACATTCTCTTTACCGGAGAGAGCTTTGCTCTCATATGACACGGGATTTGTCATATACAGCTTACCGGTCTTGTCGTAATACTCCTCCACCGCGCCGAACATCACAACCGTGGGAGAAGCGTCACGCGAAGCCGAATACATTTTTTCAAATATATCGCTGTCTATTTTATCGTCGGAATCCATATAATAGAGATATTTGCCCGAAGCGGACTTTGTGCCGAGATTTCTCGCGCTGCTCGCTCCGCCGTTTTTCTCCTTATGGATAACCCGAACCCTGTCGTCCGAGGCTGCAACCTCATCGCATATCTTGCCGCTGCCGTCTTTGGAACAGTCGTCGACGAGTATAAGCTCAAAGTCGGCAAAGGTTTGCCGAAGAACGCTGTCAAGCGTATCCCTGAGATATTTTTCGACGCCGTAAACCGGCATTATAACACTGAAATACGGTGCGCTCATATTTTTCACAGCCTTTCGGATTATTTTATCTTCCCGCTTTAAGCTTTGCGAAAAGCTTTGTATTGCCCGACTTAACGGAAGAAATGACCTTGCCCTCAAGATATGTGAGCGCGGTGCTCTTCATCTTAATCGGTATAAGCATAAGCTTCATATACTTTGACTTCGGCACAGCCGCAGAAACCGCCGCGCGCGCCTTGGGGTCATTTATCATCTTTCTTATCTGCGCCTTTTTTTCGCCGGCAGGCAAGGTGCAGTTTTTGTTTGTGACGTTTTCAACGCATCCGACTATGCGCTCAATATATCTTCTCGAGAGAAATTCCTCTATCTCCGGAGTCATAATTCCCCAGTGCTCATAGAGCTCTCTCATCCACTCGTTCTCCTCCTCGCGCTTTTCGTACATATCGCTTCTGTACTTGGCGGTTTCGGACTCGGCTCTTTGACGGATAAAGTGGTAATACTTCTTTGACGTCACGCCGACTCTCTCAACGTCGCGCACAACGGAGAGGTTAAAGGGGAAATCATCCCAGAAGGTCTGCGGGAAATAGAGCTTGTTGTCTCTTATATAATCGCCCGAGAAGAGCTTATTCCACGGAGTGTAGAGAAGATTGCGGTCAAAAAGGTTGTGTGCGTCGGCTCTGAATTCAGCCTGAGTTTTGTATATCTTATCCTTGTAGACCTGCTCCTGCGTGAATTTTTCGGTGTCACTGTAATATGTGTCGATATAGTAACCCGAAACAACGAGTTGTAAATCGTTTTTCTCGGCCAAATCAACCATATCCTGAAGCATGGTTTTTTCAGCCCAGTCGTCGGAGTCCATAAAATACATATATTTTCCGACAGCCTTATCTATGGCGACGTTTCTCGCCGAGGGAGCGCCGCCGTTTTCCTTATGGATAACCTTTATACGCGGGTCCTTTGCGGCGTATTCATCGCAGATTTTACCGCTGTTATCGGGAGTTCCGTCGTCTACGGCAAAAAATTCCCAATCGGTAAGGGTCTGATTTTGTATACTCTCGATAGCCCTGCCAACGTAATTTTCGACGTTGTAAACAGGCATTATAACACTAACTTTTACATCATTCATAGCCTTTGACCGTCCCTCGCTCAAAATAATTTATCTGTTACCGCCAAAGCCGAAGCTATGACCTTATCCATATCATAATATTTATACTCGGCAAGTCTGCCGCCGAAGATAATATTGCTTTCGCCATTTGAAAGGTCGCTGTATTTGCTGTAAAGCGACTGATTCTTTTCGTCATTTACGGGGTAATACGGCTCCATACCCTCCTGCCACTCGGACGGATATTCTCTTGTTATATACGTCTTTTCCTGAGTGCCGAATTCAAAGTGCTTGTGCTCTATAATTCTTGTGAATTTGGTCTTTTCGTCAGTATAGTTCATAACGGCTACGCCCTGATAGTTTTCACAGTCAAGCAGTTCGTTTTCAAAACGGAGGCTGCGGTATTCGAGCTTGCCGAAGCGATAGTCGTAATACTGGTCTATGGGGCCCGTGTAGACAACGGTGTCCGCAAGGGCGGAAAGAGCTTCTCTGTCCTTTAAGAAATCGGTATCGAGACGGGTGTCGATTCCTTCAAGCAGCTTTTCGATAAGCTTATTGTAGCCGCCTATCGGAATACCCTGATATCTGTCGTTAAAATAGTTGTTATCATAGGTGAATCTGACCGGCAGACGCTTTATTATAAATGCAGGCAAATCCTTGCATTCTCTGCCCCACTGCTTTTCGGTATAGCCCTTTATGAGCTTTTTGTAAATGTCATATCCGATAAGGCTTATTGCCTGCTCCTCGAGATTTTTGGGCTCACCCGTAACCTGCTTCTTCTGCTCCTCGATTTTGGCTTTTGCCTCCTCGGGAGTCACAACACCCCACATCTTGTTAAAGGTATTCATATTAAACGGCAGGTTATAAAGCTCTCCGTAATAATTTGCAACCGGAGAATTTGTGTAGCGGTTGAATTCAACAAGGTCGTTTACATAAGTCCAAACTCTCTTGTCGTTTGTGTGGAATATATGCGCGCCGTATTTGTGCACGGTTATGCCCTCAATATCCTCGCAATAAATATTTCCGCCGAGATGGCTTCTTTTGTCGATAACAAGGCACTTTTTACCGTGTTTTGTCGCTTCGTGGGCAAAAACGCTTCCGAAAAGTCCGCTGCCTACGATAAGATAGTCATACTGTTTCATAATTTTTCCTCCTGCGCCGAAGCGCAATTAAAAAATGTATTGTCTGAATTTATCACGCCGCCGACTTAGTTTCGTCGGACGATGCCGTTGTCTTGGTTTCAGCCGTAGTGTGCTCT
>ULZH01067409.1_pt1 | contig 12537 bp, 9 predicted proteins | sample 1962951 | NCBI WGS metagenome assembly ULZH01 (sample SAMEA4835884, study PRJEB28245) | human gut metagenome | biome: gut microbiome; material: fecal sample | place: Denmark | collected 2008
TCGTTAAATTTCAAGTTTTTTTTGGTTCTCATCAATTTTTCTTACAAAAAAAATGAACAAAAGCCGAACCGATATTGTTGTAGGGATAAACAATTTATACTACTTTTGCATACTATTTTTACAAATACCAAAACATTGTGATTATGAAAAAATTTTTATCTTTTTCAATTTTGGCAGCCGCAGCATTGACTATGACTCCGGCCGTCAACGCACAGGAGGCCGACTATAACTACACAAACATTCCTCCGGCAAAAGACATCTACACTCATTCTTGGCGTGACAATTGGTACATCCAACTCGGTGCCGGTGCACAGATGCCAATTTTCGAGAAAAACGGAGATGCAAGCAACTTCCAGATGAAGAAGACCACCGCTCTTTATGAGGCAGGTGTAGGACATTGGTTCTCGCCATACTTCGGATTCCGTTTCCGCGGACAAGGCGGCGCAATGCATTGGGAAAACAGCAACCAATGGCACAAAGGGAAATATGCCAACCTCAACTTGGAAATCACTTGGGATATGTTCAACAGCCTTTGCGGCGTGAACGACCATCGCGTGTTCAGCATCATCCCTTACCTCGGTGTTGGTGGATCGTACGCTTGGGACTACTCTGTTGCCGGCAACATTCTTGACAACGACGGCAAGGTTATGGAACATCAAGGTGTTGTAAACACAAACCTCGGTCTTCAATTCCGTTTCCGCTGCAGCAAGCGTGTAGACCTCTATGTAGACGCCCGTTTGACAGGTACAGCCGACAATATCAACAACATCGCATGGAAGACAGGTCTTGACCCAATCTTCTCTATGACCGGTGGTTTGCAAATCAACCTCGGCAAAGAAGGCCGTCACGTGACAAAATACACTCCGTTTGACTGCATGGGCGCAATCAACGACCTCAACGGCCGCATCAACAAACTTCGCGGCGAGTTGGCAGACACTGAGGCTCAGCTCCGCGCTGCACAAGCACAACTCCCATGCCCAGAGGTTACAGAATCAGCAGCTCCTGCTAAAACCACAAATTCTGTCAACCCAGCTGTCCGCTTCAAATTCAACTCTGCAAAGGTTTCTGCAAACGACCAAGTTACACTCTACGACGTAGCTCAGGTTTTGAAACAAGACGAAAATGCAAAGGTTGTCCTCAAGGGTTATGCTGACAAGAGAACTGGTACTGCAGACTACAACAAGAAACTTTCTGAGCGCCGTGCAAACGCAGTTAAGGAAGCACTCGTTGCCTACGGCATCGACGCAGACCGCATCGAGGTAGAGGCTATCGGTGTTGAAGAGCAGCCATACACTGACAACAACAACTGGAACCGCGTGGTAATCGTTACAACTAAGTAACAATCATCTACCTATCCTTAAAGAGACAGTCCCCAAAGGGGCTGTCTCTTTTTTATACCCCACAGCCATAAATTATCTTTTTGAAAGCCATACGCAACAAATTTGCTAATAAATGCCAGTTATACGCAACTTTTGCTTACCTTTGCACATAAAATTGAATGAATGATGAAAGAACTATTACAAAAGAAACTTAGCGACTCGGCGGCGGCAAGATGGACAGCGCTGCTTGCAGTCTCATTCACAATGATGTGCGGCTACTTCTTTACCGATGTAATGTCGCCACTTGAGCCAATGCTCACCAGCAACGACGTTAACGGTCTGGGATGGACATCCGACGAATACGGATTCTTCTCTGGCGCATATGGCTATTTCAACGTGTTCCTGCTACTCTTGTTTTTCGGAGGAATCATACTCGACAAATTCGGCATCCGCTTTACCGGTCTGGCATCGACACTTCTGATGTTTGGCGGCGCACTTATCAAATGGTGGGCAGTAAGCAACACATTTGACGGCTCCGTCACTCTTCCTTTCGGAATAGGCACATACCACACACAAGTGCTTTGGGCTTCGCTCGGATTTGCCATCTACGGCGCAGGATGCGAAATTGCAGGAATCACCGTGACCAAGATAATCGCCAAATGGTTTACCGGACACGAGCTCGCTCTCGCTATGGGATTTCAGGTTGCACTGGCGCGTATCGGCACAGCCTGCGCCCTCGCCCTCGCCCTTCCGTTTGCCAAAGCGTGCGGAGGAGTACATGCAGCGGTAGGTCTTGGCGCCGCATTGCTCTGCATCAGTGTCGTAGCCTTCTTGGTCTACTGCGTAATGGACAAGAAAGAAGACGCCTCTGCCGAAGCCGTACAGACAGAACCGGAAGAAGGATTCAAATTCTCCGACCTCAAGATGCTGATCAGCAACCGCGGCTTCTGGTATATGGCAACACTCTGCCTTATGTTCTACGCAGGTGTGTTTCCTTTCCTTAAATTCGCCACAAAACTTATGGTATTCAAATATGGCGTAGACGAGAATATGGCAGGTCTCATCCCAGCCATGTTGCCATTCGGCACAATCTTCCTCACTCCGCTCTTCGGCTATGTCTATGACAAATTCGGGAAAGGCGCCACACTGATGATAATCGGAAGCGCGCTGCTCACAATTGTGCACATAATCTTCGTGCTGCCAATAACATCCTACATCGTTGCCATCGCCGCAATGATAGCACTCGGCGTTGCCTTCGGACTTGTCCCGTCGGCTATGTGGCCGTCGGTTCCGAAAATCATACCGATGAAACTGCTCGGCTCGGCATACGCTATGATTTTCTACATTCAGAATATCGGGCTTGCCCTTGTGCCAGTATGGATTGGCAAAGTGAACCAAGCAAACACATTGGCAAACGGAAGCATTGACTATACCGAGACAATGACCATCTTCGCCGCCTTCGGCGCGATTGCCGTCATCATCTCACTGCTCCTGTTCTTTGAAAACAAGAAAAAGGGCTACGGCCTTGAAGAGCCGAACATCCAATAAGCGACCAGGCACTGAGCCACATTGAAAGATTTTTCAGTGTGGCTCTTATTTTTTAGGCAAAACATTAGGAAATAAAGAAATCTTTCTTTATTTTTGTGTATGCTTAATTATAAATCAACACAAACCATTAGATATGAAAAAGCATAATTTTTACGCCGGACCATCGATTCTGAGCGAGTACACAATCAAAAACACGGCAGACGCCGTGATGAATTTCAACGAGACAGGTCTGTCTATTCTTGAAATTTCCCACCGTAGCAAAGAGTTCCAAGCCGTAATCGACGAGGCCAATGCCCTCATCAAAGAATTGCTTGAAATCCCGTCGGGCTACGAAGTGCTATTCCTCGGCGGCGGCGCAAGCATGCAGTTCTGCATGATTCCATACAACTTCCTGAAAACAAAAGCAGCATACCTCGACACCGGCGTATGGGCATCAAAAGCCATCAAAGAGGCGAAACTCTTCGGAGATGTAAACGTTGTGGCATCATCAAAAGACGCCAACTACACGTTTGTGCCCAAAGGCTACACCGTGCCCGACGACGTTGACTATTTCCATATCACCACAAACAACACAATCTACGGAACCGAGCTTCGCGAGGATCCAGATGTGAAAGTGCCATTGATCGCCGACATGTCGAGCGATATTTTCTCACGCCGCATTGACGTTTCAAAATATGACGCCATCTATGCCGGCGCCCAGAAGAACCTTGCTCCTTCCGGCGTGACTCTTGTCATTGTAAAAGAAGACGCACTCGGAAAAATGGACCGTGTGATTCCGACAATGCTCGACTACCGCACGCACGTAAGCAAAGGCTCAATGTTCAACACACCTCCATGCCTGCCAATCTACTCTGCACTGCAGACATTGAAATGGTACAAATCACTTGGCGGCATCGACGCAATGGAAAAAGCCGACAAGGAGAAAGCAGCCCGTCTGTATGACGCCATCGACAACAGCAAGATTTTCGTCGGCACAGCAAAACCTGAAGACCGCTCAATCATGAACGTCTGCTTCGTACTCCGTCCAGAGTATGCCGAGCTCGACAAGAAATTCCTTGAGTTCACAGGCGAACGCGGCATCGTAGGCATCAAGGGGCACCGCTCTGTAGGTGGCTTCCGCGCATCTATCTACAACGCCATGCCTATGGAAAGCGTACAGGTGCTCATTGACGCAATGAAGGATTTTGAAAAACAACTCTAAATTTCACCAAATGAAAATATTAGTTGCAACAGAAAAACCTTTTGCAGCAGTCGCTGTAGAGGGCATCAGAAAAGAAGTTGAGCAAGCCGGACACGAGCTGGTACTGCTTGAAAAAGGCACAAAAGACGACCTCGTCAAAGCGGTTGCCGACGTTGACGGACTGATTGTGCGCAGCGACATTGTCGACACAACAGTGCTCGATGCCGCAAAAAATCTGAAAGTGATTGTGCGCGCCGGAGCCGGAGTAGACAATATCGACCTCCAAGCAGCTAAAGCTGCGGGAATTTGTGTGATGAACACACCTGGACAGAACTCCAACGCTGTAGCAGAACTTGTTTTCGGTATGCTTGTCATGATGATTCGCAACCAATTCAACGGAACGTCAGGAACAGAGTTGAAAGGCAAGACTCTCGGCATCCACGCATACGGTCAGGTGGGCCGCAACGTGGCACGCATAGCCAAAGGTTTCGGCATGGAGGTTTCCGCCCTTGACCCGTTTGTAACCGACGAGGTGATGGAAGCCGACGGCATCAAGCCAGTCCACTCCATCGAGGAACTTTACGCCAACAACCAATACGTGTCGCTCCACATTCCTGCCACACCGCAAACCAAGGGATCCGTTGGACTTGAGCAAATCAAACTGATGCCTAAAAACGCAGTGCTCATCAACACCGCACGCAAAGAAATCATCAACGAGGAAAGCCTTGCCGAAGCATTGCGCCAGAGAGCCGACGTGCGCTACATCGCCGATGTAAAGCCTGACACAGCGGCAGCGATGGCCGAAGAGTTTGGCACACGCGTATTCTTCACCCCGAAGAAAATGGGAGCACAGACAGCCGAGGCCAACATCAACGCAGGTCTTGCGGCAGCACGCCAGTCGGTAGCGTTTCTCAAAGACGGCTGGAACAAATTCCAGGTAAACAAATAATACCATTTTTTTCTTTTACAGAAAAACGTTCGGAAGAGAGTCCTTCCGAACGTTTTTTTATGCGCGACACCCAGTTTCTGCATTTTCTGTATTCAACAATTATTGTTACCTTTGCAGATGGCTTATCGACAAATAAATTGTAAACAATCTAAAGAATGTTTTAATCTGTCGATTGGCCTTTTGAAATGCCACAAATATTCACCATATTTGCATTTCGTATTAACAACAGAACTCAACTTAAAAGACCAAAGATTGTGAAATTCAAATTTCTTTCAATTATAGCGTTCGCAGGTGCGGCAGCATATTGCACAATGGCGCAACAGAACAACATTGCAGAAGAAGTGGCATGGATTGTGGGCGATGAACCCATCTACAAGTCGCAAATCGAAGAGCAGTACAGCCAACTGCAATACGAGAAAACGCCAATCAACGGCGATCCTTATTGCGTGATTCCGGAACAGCTTGCCATTGACAAACTTTTTCTTCACCAAGCCGTAATCGACACCGTGACCGTAGAAGACGCCACCGTGGCCAAAGAAGTGAACGCACGTATCAACTACTTTGTAGAATCACTCGGCTCGAAAGAGAAGGTTGAAGAATATTTCCGCAAGTCGATTCCGGAAATACGTGAGCAATATATGGAAATAATGAAAAACCAGTATATTGTACAGCAGGTAAAGGAAAATTTGACCAAAAACGTAAAATCCACACCAGCCGACGTGCGCAAATACTACGAAAGCCTCGACAAGGACAGCATCCCATACGTTCCAATGCAGGTAGAGGCACAGATTATCACCATCAAACCGATTATCCCGCAAGAGGAAATCGACGAGGTAAAATCACGTCTGCGCGACTATGCCCAGCGCGTAAACAACGGCGAATCGGAATTTTCGACACTTGCCATCCTCTACTCGCAAGACGGCTCATCGGTGCGCGGCGGCGAAATCGGATTCCGCGGACGCACAGAGCTGATGCCTGAATATGCCAGCGTAGCGTTCAACCTTACTGACCCCAAAAAGGCATCGCGCATCGTAGAGACCGACGCTGGATTCCACATCATCCAATTGATAGAGAAACGCGGAGACAAGGTCAACACCCGCCACATTTTGCTGAAGCCAAAAGTGTCGGACAAAGAACTTACCGACGGCATCACCCGCCTCGACTCACTGCGTCAAGACATCAACGCAAAGAAATTCACATTCGAGCAGGCCGCACAATATGTGTCACAAGACAAGGATACACGAAACAACCAAGGCATCATGTACAACCAGATGACGCGTTCAACAAAATTCCAGATGAGCCAGCTGCCCCAGGAAGTGGCAAAGCATGTCGACAAGCTGCAAGTGGGAGAAATCTCCGAACCATTCATCATGATTGACGAGAAAACCGGTCGTGAGGTTGTAGCCATCGTAAAACTCAAGAGCCGCCACGAAGGCCACAAAGCCACACTCAGCGACGACTTTGAGGAACTTAAAGACATGTATGAGCTCAGTGCAAAAAACAAGATAATAACCGATTGGATTGAAAACAAAATCAAATCAACCTACGTTTATATCGAAGAAGGCTGGCGCGACTGCCAATTCCAACACGAAGGCTGGCTGAAACGTTAATTTCTAATTTTTATGACTGACAGAACAGAAAACACCACACAAAAAAATAACGAATTGAACAAGAGGCATAAGATTCTGAACAGCGTCTTATGCCTTTTGGCAATTTGGCTGATGGCTCTGATTTTCGGCGACAGCCTGCTGTATGCCGTCAAGCCTGTCATCCCCACTGCCAACCGCCACCAAAAAGGCAAAATATTCCTTGAATATGCCGACAGTCTGTCGCTCAACGAGATGCATCCAGAGTATCAAGTGTTGAGCGGCCACGTTAAATTCCGCAAGGGCGATATGTATATGTACTGCGACAGCGCACATTTCTACGACAAGGAAAACAAGATGAATGCCTTTGGCAACGTAAAGATGGAGCAAGGCGACACACTGTTTGTGTATTCCGACGTGCTTTACTATGACGGCATGCAGGAAATAGCCCGTCTGCGCAAGGTGCAGAACGGAGTACGCCTGGAACACCGCAACACCACGCTGTTTACAGACAGCCTCGACTACGACCTCATAGCCAACATCGGCTACTACTTCAAAGGCGGAGAGATCTCAGACGACAAAAACACCATAACGTCAATCTACGGACAATATGCCCCCGACACAAAGGATTCGGAATTCCTGTACGACGTAGTGCTGACCAACTATGAGAAAAAGTTTGTGCTCAACACAGACACCCTTCTCTATAACACAAAGACACACATCGCCGACATCGTGGGCCACACAACCATCGAGTCAGACAGCAGCATCGTCTACACCGACCGCGGCTGGTACAACACCGATAAAGACAAAGTGCAACTTCTCAACCGGTCGCTCATTGTCGGCAAAGACGGACAGACACTTACCGGCGACACCATCGTCTACGACCGCGCCAACGGTTTTGGCGAGGTGTTTGGGAACATGGTGCTTACCGACACTGCCAAATCAGCCGTTCTCACAGGCGGCTACGGCTATCACAACGAGAAGGACAACACCTCGTTTGCCACCCGACGCGCATTGGCGATGGAATATTCACAAGGCGACACCGTGTTTGTGCACGGCGACACAATCCGCACCTATCTCCAAATGCCCGACTCATCGCGTGTGATGTGCGCCTACCCCAACGTGCGTTTCTACCGCACCGATGTGCAAGGAGTGTGCGACTCGCTGACATTTCAGTCGCGCGACTCAATGATATTCATGCACCGCCACCCGATACTCTGGAATCTCGAGCGACAAGTGATGGGCAACGTCATACAGATACATCTGAACGACAGCACAGTCGACAAAGCCTATCTGCCGGAATATGGACTGATGGGCGAACACGTGGAAGAGGAGTTCTACAACCAGTTGTCGGGAAAAGAAATGATTGCAACATTCATCGACGGCAAACTCCGCCGCCTTGACGTCAACGGCAATGTAATGGCAATTATGCTGCCAATGGAAAAAGACTCCACATACAATAAGCTTGTCGATGCTGAAGGCAGCTTCCTCACAGTGCTTGTCAACGGACAAAAGATGGAGAAACTCAACCTATGGCCAGATGTCACAGGCAAGGTCACTCCCCTGTTTCTTGCCAAGAAGTCGCAGTATTACCTGAAAGGATTCAAATGGTATGAAGCCATCCGTCCCAAAGACCGCTACGACCTCTTCACCATCCCCGACGAGCAGCGCAATCTTTTCAGCGAGCCAGAGGCAGTTGCTCCAGTGAAACGAATACGAGAACAAGAAAATTAAGACAACAGACTGATATGTCAGACATTATAAAACTCCTACCCGACTCCGTAGCCAATCAGATTGCCGCCGGCGAGGTGATACAACGCCCAGCCTCGGTAATCAAGGAACTTGTGGAAAATGCCATCGACGCTGGAGCCACATCAATCGAGATTGTGCTTAAGGACGCAGGGCGCACACTCATTCAGGTAATCGACAACGGCTCGGGCATGTCGGAAACTGATGCCCGCTTGGCATTCGAACGCCATGCCACGTCAAAGATACGCAATGCCGGTGACTTGTTCGCCCTCCATACGATGGGATTCCGCGGAGAGGCATTGGCGTCAATTGCCGCCATCGCCCAAGTGGAGCTGCGCACCCGAATGAAAGACGCACCAATGGGCACACACCTATGCATCAACGCATCGCAGTGTGAATCACAGGAGCCTGACTACTGCCCTTCCGGTTGCAATTTCATGATAAAAAACATTTTCTTCAACGTCCCGGCTCGTCGTAAGTTTCTGAAGAGCAACCAAGTTGAATTGAGCAACATTGTGCGCGAGTTTGAAAAGCTCGCATTGGTCAACTATACAACAGAGTTCAAGCTGTCGAACAACGGCAACATGATGTACCAATTGATGGGAGGCGATTCCTTCAAGCAGCGCATCGTGTCAATCTTCTCCAAATCACTGAGTCAGCAATTGATTCCGATCGAAGCCGAGACCTCCGTCGTGAAAATATATGGATTCGTATCGCGTCCAGAAAACGCCCGCAAGCGCAACTATCTGCAGTATCTGTTTGTCAACGGTCGGCATATGCGCCACCCATACTTCCACAAAGCGATAATACAATGTTTCGACCAGCTGATTCCCGCAGATTCACAGCCCAACTACTTCCTGCATTTCTCTGTCGACCCGGAGACAATCGACGTGAACATTCACCCGACAAAAAGCGAGATCAAGTTTGAGAACGAGCAGGTAATCTGGCAGATACTTTTTGCAGCCGTAAAAGAAACTCTCGGCAAGTTCAGCGCCGTACCGACAATCGAATTCGACACAGAGGGCGATATAGAGATTCCTGTGGGCAACACAGAAGATGTAGAGATGCCTGAAATTGAATTCGACCCCAACTACAACCCATTCGCGCCACAGTCAGCATCGGCGCCACAGCCTCAGCCGACCACCCAACGCCGGGCATCAGCCATCGGCGGTGATGGATTTCAGACACAACGCCGTGTTGTCGACTCACAGCTGAACAACTGGGACAAACTCTATCAGAATTTTGAGAAAAAACGTTCCGACTCACTCGAGCACGTCGTTGCGGCATCGGCTCTCAACCAAATGCCGTCAACCGAAGAAAGCCACCAGACCTCAGCCTTTCAGCAAGAGAAAGTAAAATTCACGCCATCCTCGTGTACACAGCTAAGGAACAAATATATTCTCGTGTCAGGCGCCAACGGCATAATGCTTATCGACCAACATAGGGCACATATACGCGTGCTTTTCGACTCACTCATCAATGCCGTCGAGTCAAAAAAAATAGAATCGCAGAAAGTATTGTTTCAAGAAGTCATAAAACTGTCGACTGCGCAAAATCTCATTCTCGATGAGGTAAAGCCGGAAATGGAGAAAATGGGATTTGAGATTTCATTTCTCGGCGACTGCTCATGGGCTGTCAATGCCTTCCCAGCCTGCCTGAAAAATCCGGACGTGAAAGAGATGATTCTCGACGTGGCAGACTCTGCCATCAATGGTGGCGTAAGCCTCTCAAAGCGCATCAGCGAGCACATAGCCCTGTCATCGGCACGCTCTGCAGCTGTGCGCTACGGAGACAGACTAACACCCGATGCAATGGAAGCTCTTGTTGCCGACCTGTTCCGCTCCAAAGAAGCCAACTACACCCCCGACGGCAAGAAAATCATCTGCACCGTCACATTTGACGATATAAACAAAATGTTTTCTTAAATTTCCCACGTTATGAAATCACGAAACATCATTCTAAGCCTTGCCCTTATGGGCTGCACCGCCGCCAATGCGCTGACATTGCAGCAGGCAAAAAAATTATATTCCGAAGGAGAATTCGGCAAAGCTCTGTCGACATTCCAGGGACTCGTAAAAAAAAATCCCGGCAACGCATCCTATAACCAATGGTACGGTGCCTGCCTTTATGAAACCGGTCGCAAGGCTGAAGCCCGAAAATATATCGAGACTGCCTACAACAAACGCGTGACCGACGCCGCACGCTATATGGCGCAATATGCTCTTGAGGAAATGGACTACGAAGCTGCGGCTGACTACACCGACGTTTTTGCCGACCGTCTTGGCGAAAATGAATCGTCGCTGTCGGCAACAGCCGCAAAAGGCTACAACAGACTGAAACGCGTTTCCGAGATGCTCGGAAATGTTGAGAAGGTTCAGGTGTTCGACAGTTTGAACGTCGACAAATCAAATTTTCTGAAAGCATACAAACTATCAAAGGAAACAGGCTCGCTCAACTCCGCCGACATTCTGCCCGCAGGCCTTGAATGCAACACGCCAGAGGTGTTTATGCCGCAATCAGCCAACCGTATGGTATGGTCGGTTGCCGACAGCACTGGGTGCGTCAGGCTTGCCGAGACCTATCGGCTTGCCGACAGCAAATGGGATCACGCAACACTGCTCCCTGCCTCACTCAACGATGGAGGCGACGCTGCCTATCCGTTTGTGATGACCGACGGCACAACTATCTATTTCGCATCCAACGGCAACGGCAGCATCGGAGGTTACGACATCTTCATGTCGCGCAAGGATTTCTCTACAGGCGAATATTTGAATCCGCAGAACATCGGATTCCCATACAACTCCCCCTACGACGACTATATGTTTGTCATCGACGAAATGACAGGCATCGGCTGGTGGGCCACCGACCGCAACCAGATACCCGACAAGGTCACAATCTATATGTTCAAGCGCAACGACGTGCGCGAAAATTACGACAGCGACAATGACAATATCTACAGTCTTGCCGCCCTGAGAGACATCAAAGCCACATGGGCTGACGATGCCGACTATGCGTCGCTAAAAGAATCAATAGAATCAATTTCAGCCGACACTGACAAGCCTGATGATGAATTTGTGTTTTATGTGATGAACGGCGTGCGCTACACACGCTTTGACAACTTCCAAAGCTCGGAGGCAAGAAGTCTCATGGAGAAACGAGTAGCTCTTGCAAGTCAACTTGCCGACGACAAGACTGAACTGAAACGTCTGCGCGCCGCCTATGCCAACGCCAAACCTGCGGCACGCAAGAAAATGGAACAAAGCATTCTGCAATTGGAGCACAAAGTTTCCGATGCGACAAAGACTCTTGCCAACATCGACAACAACATCCGCTCGGCAGAACAAAGTGCAATCGACAAATAACCGCTTACGATGATTGATTTCAAGAATATTGCAGCGACATCAAAACTATATAATTTCCATAGCCACACGCAGTTTTGCGATGGCCATGCAGAGATGCCTGAATTTGCGGCAAAAGCGGCAGAGATGGGATTCTCACACTATGGCTTCTCGCCACACTCCCCTGTGCCTATCGAGTCGCCGTGCAATATGAAAACCGACGACGTGGCGGAGTATCTCGGCATTTTCAACCGACTGAAGCAAGAATACGCGGGGCAAGTGGAATTGCTTGTTTCCATGGAGATTGACTATCTTGGCGACTATTGGGGACCATCGAATGAATATTTCAGCAAACTGCCTCTCGACTATCGCATCGGCTCCGTGCATTTCATCCCATCAGGCGACACAATGGTCGACACCGACGGACACTTCGACTCGTTCAAGACAAAAATGTCATTATTCTTCGACAATGACATTCGCTATGTCGTCGACACTTTCTACGACCAGACACTGAAAATGATTGCCGCCGGGGGACTTGACATTATCGGGCATTTCGACAAAATAGGTCAGAACGCATCTTATTTCTCTCCAGGAATCGAGGACGAGCCGTGGTATGCCAAGCACGTGGAAGAAGTGATGGAAGCCATCAAAGATGCGGGCATTATTGCAGAGATAAACACCAAATCAATGTTCCAGCACCACAGATTGTTCCCTAACGAGCGTTATTTCAAGCGTTTGAAAGAGATTGGCATACCCGTGGTTTTCAATTCCGACGCCCACTACCCCGACCTCATCAATGCCGGGCGTATGGAAGCAATGACAATCTACAACAATCTATCTTGAGTTCAACTTATAAATGCAACTTTTT
>ULZH01022307.1_pt1 | contig 12354 bp, 8 predicted proteins | sample 1962951 | NCBI WGS metagenome assembly ULZH01 (sample SAMEA4835884, study PRJEB28245) | human gut metagenome | biome: gut microbiome; material: fecal sample | place: Denmark | collected 2008
TCTTTAGAAGAAGCGCTTCCTGGTGAAAATAGCCGCAACGCTCATCAGGCCGGAAAGAATGGCCACGGGAGCCATCACGTCGCCGGTCTTGGGAACTTTGTCAAGGCCGGTGTTCTCCTTGCCGCCGGTAGTGCCGCCGCCGGTGGTGCCGGACATCTTGTGACCGCAGCCGTCGCACTTGCCGTCTCCGCCATCGTCAATGTCAACATGAGGCGCTTTTCCGAGGGACTTTTTGCATTTGGAGCAAAACCACTCATGGGAATTGTCGTCTAAATCCTTGCAGATGGCCCAATCATGCACCTCGGTGCCGCAGATATCGCATTTGCAGTCACCGTCCTCGTCCGAACAGAAAGACCGATAACCGCAGCCGGGGTCAGAGCAGTTGTGAGAATTGGGCGGGAAATGGTGCGTCGTATTTACATTGTAGCCGCACTTGTCGCAGATGCCGTCACCCATACCGACATGCTCGCCGCTGTCGATAATGTCATCGCAGTCATCACAGGTGAGATGGTGATATTCATCGTTGTAGCCCCAGGTCGTATGTTCGTGGGTACAATTAAATTTGTCATAGCCGCACAGATCGCATACGTCTCCAACTCTGTGGTGGGGTTCTATATCACTCAGGCGAGCCGAACAGTTGGTGCAGTACTGGATGTGACCTTCGCTTCCGGCAGGTATGTAGTCTACATTCTTATGATCGCAATGATTCGGGTCTGATGCGCCGTATCCGCACTCATCACAGACACCATCGTCCATACCGACATGGTTCCCCTCTTTAATGCAGTTGCTGCAATCGAGGCAGAAGAGACCGTGCCATTCGCTGTTGTGATCCCATCTTGTATGTTCATGGCTGCAACCCAATCCGTCATAGCCGCACAAATCGCATTCGTTTCCTACCGCGTGATGGGGTTCCACGCTACTCAGGCGAGCCGAACAGTTGGTGCAGTACTGGATGTGACCTTCGCTTCCGGCAGATACATACTTGGTATCTGTATGATTACAATAATTTGAATCCGGTATACCACATACGGTGCATCTGTGCGTGGTGGGGTTATAGGAGTGGGGTTCAGCCGCGTTTATTGCCACGTTGCAGGAAAGGCAATACCAGGTATGCGAAGCTGTGTCAATCTTCCAAGTAGCCATGTGACCTTTGTGGGAATTTTCGGGATTCTGAGGATTTTCGGGATTCTGAGGATTTTCGGGATTCTGGGGATTTTCGGGATTCTGAGGATTCTCGGGGTTCTCAGGGTTTTCGGGATTCTCGGGGTTTTCGTCGCCCTTAGAGTCGCCGGGAGTTTCCTGACCCGCCACGGCGGAGGGGGTGCCTTCCGCTTCGGTGGCGGCTACTGCTGTGGGGACTAGGGCAATGACCATGACCAGAACCAGCAGCAGTGCGAACAGTTTTTTCATTGTTTTCAACCTCCATTGGAGTAAATTTTGGGACGAGTGGTGTATATTTTCACCTACCCATGAACATTATAGTCTTTTTAACGACTATAGTCAAGAAAAAATTTATAATCTAGAATAAAAAAACCGCAACTGGAAACCGTAACCAAAAAAAGGAGACGCAATAGTGTGATTGTTTACGACCCCTTCTGGAAAACCCTGAAAAAATCGTCTAAAACCACGTATACGCTCATAAAAGATCATCATATATCCAGCTCCACCATCGACAAGCTGCGCAAAAACAAGCCGATCACCACCACGACCCTGAACGATCTGTGCCGGATCCTCGGCTGCAAGGTGGACGAGATATTGGAATATGTCCCCTCGCCGGACGACCAATGCCTTTGAATCAGGGCAGTCAGAAGCCGCTTTTTTATAAGGCGGCATTTTTTTGACATTGCCGGTTGACATAACAACAAAATTCCGCAATCAGAAATTCCAGTGGCCGAAGCATTTTTATTCTTCTCGGGACATACTCTGTTCCAAACCCATGGCAGGAGCCTTTCTCCTGCCGAGAAGGAGGCTGGCTATGGATCAAATTTATGCGGACATTGCTGCCAGAACCGGCGGCAATATTTATGTGGGCGTGGTCGGGCCGGTGCGTACCGGAAAATCGACCCTCATCAAACGGATCATGGAGGAGCTGGTGATTCCCGGCATCTCCGACCCCTATCGCAAGGAGCGCGCCAGAGATGAGCTGCCCCAGAGCGGCTCCGGGAAGACCATCATGACCTCGGAGCCGAAGTTCGTCCCCGAGGAAGCGGTGGAGATTTCCCCCGACGGCGTGACGAAGCTGCGGGTGCGGCTGATCGACTCCGTGGGCTACATGGTGGACGGCGCGGTGGGCGCGGAGGAAGACGGCGTTCCCCGGATGGTGACCACCCCATGGTACGACCACGAGATTCCCATGACGGAAGCGGCGGAGCTGGGGACGAAAAAGGTCATGGAGGGGCACTGCTCCATCGGCATTGTGGTGACCACCGACGGCACCATTACGGAAATTCCCCGGGAGGATTACGTACAGGCGGAAAAACGGGCCATCACCGACATGCAGAAAACGGGAAAGCCCTTCCTCGTGATCGTCAACTCCCGCAACCCGGCGGGGGAGGCGGCGGGGACGGTAAAGGCGTATCTGCAAAACACCTTCGCTCTGGAGCCCATCGTGGCGGACTGTCAGGCGCTGGACGCCGAGGGTATCGGAAAACTCATGAAGGCGCTGCTGTACACCTTCCCCATGAGCGAGCTGCGGGTGCATCTCCCCCGGTGGATGGACGCGCTGGAGCCGGAGCATCCCGTGAAGGCGGCGCTGTATCAGGCGCTTCTCCAAATGGCCGAGGAAATTCACACGCTGGGTCAGGCGGAAGGGGTGCTGGCCGGACTGCGGGAGCTGCCCCAGGTGCAGGACTACAGCCTGCGCAGTGTGGATTTGGGCAGCGGCAGCGTGATCTGCGCCATCGTGTTCCCGGAGGCGCTGTTCTACGAGATCCTGAGCGCCCGGGCGGGAATGCCCATCCGCAGCGACGCCCAGCTGCTGCAGCTGCTCACCGAGCTGTCCCAAATCAAGCAGGAATACGACAAGATCTCCGATGCCCTTTCCGCCGTCCGGGCGACGGGCTACGGCGTGGTGATGCCCGCGGCAGAGGAAATGAAGCTGGAAACGCCGGAGATCATCCGCAAGGGCGGCGCTTACGGCGTGAAGCTGAAAGCGGGCGCGCCCTCCATTCACATGGTACGTGTGGACATTGACACGGAGATCAACCCCATGGTGGGAGACGAAAAGCAGTCTCAGGATCTGGTCAATTCCCTCATGGGCGAAGACCCGGAAAAGCTGTGGCAGAGCAACATTTTCGGAAAATCCGTGTACGACCTGATTCAGGAGGGGCTGACCACGAAGCTGCTGGGAATGCCGGAGGAAGTCAGGGGCAAGTTCCGGGGAACACTGACAAGAATCGTCAACGAGGGCGCGACGGGGCTGATCTGTTTGATTCTGTAGGCGAAAATGTGGGCGTTCCGGCATTCCTTTCTTGACATTCCCCGTTTGCAGAGGTAAACTAAAGAAAAAGGGAGGAATGCACAGTGTCCATTACCATTGAATACCTTTGGAAAGACCGCAAGCGTCATCTGGGGATGCCCCTGTCCTTTACCCGCTATCAGTTGTCCGAGGATCGGCTGTTCCTGTCCCAGGGATTCCTGAACATCCGGGATGACGATATTCTTCTTTACCGGGTGCGGGACATCGATACCAGACGCAATCTGTGGCAGCGCCTGTTCGGCGTGGGAACGGTCACGGTGCTGTCCTCCGACAGAACCACGCCCACGCTGGTGCTGAAAAACGTGAAGGATCCGCTCTTTGTCAAGGAACTGATCCACAAGCAGGTGGAGGAGATGAAGCTGAAGCGCCGGGTCCGCTACGGTGAGATTGCAACCACCGGTGACAATGATGACGACGATGATCTTGATGATCGATAAGGACTGCTGCCCCAAGTAGGCTGCATTGGACAGTTAACAGGCACAGTGGGTTAACCAGCTGTGCCTGTTCTTGTATCATTTAATGCGAGCGCCCCTTGCCTCTCCCTATGGGAGAGGTGGCCGAGCGAAGCGAGGACGGAGAGGGTATAATAGGGTGCAAGACCCTCTCAGTCACCTACGGTGACAGCTCGCCCAAAGGGCAAGCCAAGGGGGTGTACGCATTTTGGCGCGAGAAATGGAGCGTATCTGTACCGATACGCTCCATTCGCTGTTTTATGACTGCCCATCAAAGCGGCGGGACGATTTTCTGTTTAAGAATTTCTTTGTACGGGAAAATAAATCATCAGGGTGCTTTACCCTTGAGAAAATTCGTGGTACAATACACTTTACGATTCAGATTGTTGAGGGGGAGTCCCTGTGAAGCGAACCGGCAGAAAATTTCATTGGAATTATACGGCGTTGGCCTTTGCCATTCCCTGCATGGGAATGCTGTTTGTCATGCTTATCAGCCAATACGAGCCGTTCGGCAAGTATTCCATGCTGTATTCGGATATGTACCACCAGTATTATCCCTTCTTCGTGGCGTTCCGCCGCGCTCTTCGCAGCGGGAGCGGGCTGCTGTACACATGGAGCATCGGCATGGGGATGGATTATCTGGGGCTGATCTCCTATTATCTGGCGTCGCCGCTGAACCTGCTCAGCGTTCTGGTGCCGGAGGGCTGGCTGCTGGAGTTTTTCTCTCTGCTGGTGCCGGTGAAGCTGGGATTCGCGGGGATGTTTTTTGCCATTTTCCTGAAAAAGCTGTTCGGCAAGAACGATGCGTCCATTGCGGTGTTCGGCGGTTTTTACGGGCTGTGCGCCTGGGCGCTGGGGTACCAGTGGAACGTGATGTGGCTGGACACCTTCGCCCTGCTGCCTCTGGTGGCGCTGGGGACGGTGTGCCTGCTGAAGGAGAAAAAGTTTTTCCTCTATACGATCACGCTGTTTCTGTCCGTCTATTCCAATTATTATATCGGGTTCTTTACCTGCATTTTCGTTTTCCTGCTGTTTTTCGTGTATGAGATCTGCCGCTGGGGCGGGTGGAAGAAGCTGTTTGCGGATTTTGGGAGAATCGCCCTGTTTTCCCTGCTGGCGCTGGGAATGACTGCCATTCTGACTTTCCCGGCGCTGTCGGCCCTGCAGACTACCCAGTCCAGCGTGAACAATTTCCCAACCGGTTTCCGGCTGAACATCGCCAAGGAAAACACAATCAAGGGGCTTCTGGACGCCATGCGGCAGGTGGCGGGGAACATGGGCGGCAGCATCGAGCCGACCTTCAAGGAAGGATTGCCCAATCTTTACTGCGGCATTTTCAGCATCCTGCTGATGTTCCTGTACCTGATGGCGAAGGACATCAAGCGCAGGGACAAGTGCTGCGCCGTGATCCTGCTGCTGTTTTTCAACGTGAGCTTCATCATCCGGCAGCTGGATTTCATCTGGCACGGCTTCCATTTTACCAATATGATCCCCTATCGGTTCAGCTTCCTGTACAGCTTCGTGGTGCTGTACATGGCCTACCGCGCATGGCTGATGCGCAGGAAGTTCCGCCCGGTGCAGATCGTGATCGCCGGGGTGCTGACTGCGGGGGTGCTGGCCTGCTCCAATGAGCTGTTCGAGACCGTGCCGCTGGAGCTGGGCAGCCTGACGCTGCAAATCCCTCTCTACTTTATATATAATCTGATTTTTCTGGTGCTGTATCTCACCGTCATGCTCTACGGTCAGCTGGAAGTGCCGGAGGGAACCACGGAGCGTCAGAAAATGCGCGCCCGCGCCAAGCGGAACCGTCAGCGTGCCCGGATTCGGATATTGGCGCTGTCCGTCATGGGCGTGGAGTTGATCTCCACGCTGGTGTGCTTTGGACTGTATTTCACGGGTACGGGTGTGTCCAATTATCCAAAGGGAACCACCTACACTGCCTCCGTCATCCGCTATATGTACGAGCGGGAGGACGATAACCTCTTTTTCCGGGCGGAGACCACCCATTCCCAGACCCTGAACGACGGTGCCCTCAACGGCTACAACGGCATTTCCGCCTTTACCAGTTCCGCCAATGTCAAAGTCACGGAGTTCATGCGGGCGCTGGGCTACGGCGCGAAGAACACCTATAACCGCTACTGCTTCGAGGAAAGCTCCCCGGTGGCGAACCTGTTTCTGGGCATCAAGTATATGATTGAGCGGGACGGGAAGGACAAGTCCAGCACCTATTTTGACGAGGTGAACCGCTTCGGCGTGGCGTCCCTGCTGGTCAATACCGCGTATCTGCCGCTGGGCTTCCTGACGGAGCCGGCGCTGGCGGAACTGGACTTTTCCGCCAGCAGCGGAACGTTCCAGTTCCAGAACGACCTGTTCACTGCCGCCACGGGCATTGACGAGGAGGTCTGGCACAAGCTTCAGGGCGAGAATCTGACCATCACCGGTAACGGTGCGAACATCACGGAAAGCAATTCCACCGGCTACTGCAAGTATTCCGACTGTGTTTCCGGCGCGAACGTGACCTATACCTACACCGCCGACCGGGACGGCTTTGTGTGCGTCCACCTGAATCTGCCCAAGCGGAACGATTTCTACGTCAGCGTCAATGGCGTGGAGCTTTACAAGGAGACCATCAGCCTGTCCCAGATGATCGCGGTGGGTGATGTGAAGACCGGAGATACGGTGGACATCCGCATCGAGTGCGACAAGGACGAGAGCAGCACCATGACTGTCAGCGCCGCCGTTCTCAACGGGGAGCGGTTCGCGCGGGGCTATGAAATTCTGTCGGCGTCCCAGCTGAATCTGACGAAGTTCCGCTCCACGCTGGTGGAGGGAACCATCGACTGCGACCGGGACGGCCTGCTGTATACCTCCGTTCCGCAAAACGGAAACTGGAGCGTCAAGGTGGACGGCAAGCCTGCCGAGATCAAACTGGTGGGGGACTGCATGGTGGCCGTGAATCTGACGAAGGGCGTCCACAACGTTCGCCTGATGTATCACAACGCCGCGTTCAGCCTTGGCTGGAAGATCAGCCTCGCCTGCGCCGCCGTTTTCGGCGGGCTGGCATGGAGCGTCTACAGACCCGACAAGAAGCACAAAAAATAACAAATACGCTGCCATCTCCCAATCGGGGATGGCAGCGTAAACTTTATCGGATTGCTTCCGTGATGGTGCCTCCGCCGACCACCAGGTCGCCCTGATACACCACCACCGCCTGACCGGGGGTGACGGCACGCTGGGGGATGTCGAATTCCACCCGGGCAAAGCCGCCCGCTTCGGGGTAAATGGTTCCGGGCTGTTCCGTCTGGCTGTGGCGGGTCTTGACCGTCACTTTAACAGGCTCGGTCAGTTCAGGGAAGGGATACCAGACCCAGTTGTTTCCCCGCAGCGCGGAGGAAAACAGCGCCTCATTCGGCCCAACCGTGACGGTGTTCTTCTCCATATCCTTTCCGCAGACGTACACCGGCGCGCCCATGGCCAGACCCAGCCCCTTGCGCTGTCCCAGCGTGTAGCACACCGCGCCCCGGTGCTTGCCGACCACGCGGCCGCTTTCGTCCAGAAAATCCCCGGCGGGGTAGTGTTTGCCGGTGTAGCGTTCCAGAAAAGCCGGGTAGTCACCATCCGGCACGAAGCAGATGTCCTGAGAGTCGTGCTTCCGGGCGTTGATAAAGCCGTTTTCTTCTGCAATGGCACGCGCCTCCTGCTTGGTCAGACCGCCGAGAGGGAACTGAATCCGGGAAAGCTGCTCCTGATTTAAACAGGCGAGAAAGTACGTCTGATCTTTGGCCTTATCCGCCGCCTTATATAATAGGTATCGGTCGCCGGACTTCCTTACTTGCGCGTAATGCCCGGATACCACGCAGTCGCACCCCAGCTCCAGAGCGCGGCGGAGGAGCCGGTCGAATTTCAGATACCGGTTGCAGTCGATACAGGGGTTGGGAGTGCCGCCGCATTCGTAGCAGCTGACAAATTTCCGGATGACCTGCCGCTCGAAATCGTCCTTGAAGTTGAACACGTAGTGGGGAATTCCCAGACGTCTGGCCACACTGCGGGCGTCCTCCACGTCGTCCAGACTACAGCAGGTGTGTCCTTTTTCCAGACCGATCATATCATTGTCGTACAGCCGCATGGTCGCGCCGATGCACTCGTAACCCGCGCGGAGCATCAGCAGCGCCGCCACGGAGCTGTCCACGCCCCCCGACATGCCGATCAGCGCCTTCTTGCCGTCCATGAAATCCCTCCCGATGACTTTTGGAACCTCTGAATAAATCGTCTTCGGCTGGGCGGCGAATCTTCTGCCTCATCCGTGCAGTTCTGAAAGCGGGAAATATAGCGCAGCCGTTGCCAGCGTAAGCTGGCTTACGGATGCGGCATACCCCTTGCGGGTACACAAAGTATTCCGCCGCTTCCAGAACTTTCGGCTGAGCCAAAATCTTCTGCCGCCAGCTCTCGCCGATTTCATCAGAGGTTCCTTTTTTGAGTATATCAGCGGAAAAGGAGAATGTCAACGGAGAAAACCTGACAGGCAGGAAAAAAGAATGACATTTTCTGCGGTAATAAGCGGCGTTTTTTCAGGATTTATGACAGAAACGGTATACAATACGGGAAGAAAAGAGAAGGGGAAGCTTTTTGGTAAAACAAACTGTAACAAAAATGTAATTTTTTCAAAAAAAGGGGTTGCAATTTGTAAACACCTCTGTTATAATATGGCTACTTACATAAGAGCAAAGGAGTAAGTAGCTATGAAAAAGAGAATTGTGTGTGTATTATTAACTCTGATCATGCTGGTCAGTCTGGTGCCTGTCACCGCTCTGACCGCGTCTGCTGCTTCGCTGAAGACCAGTGAGGCTGCGATCACGATCATGAAGAAACTGGCTATTTTTAAGAGTGCGTGCTATCAGGTAACCGGCACCAATGAATTCCGCATTGGTTACGGTACGATCTGCTCTGAGAAGCATAAGACGACGTATAAGAACGGACAAGTTGAGAACAGCACTGATGCAGGCAAGCACTCCGTCACCCAGGCGCAGGCTGACCAGGCTCTGCGCAAGCTGATTCTGGATCTGGACGCGAAGGTCAACGCCTTTGCTTCCTCCAACAGCCTGACGCTGTCCCAGTGCCAGCATGACGCTCTGGTTCTGTTCACCTTCGACGTGGGCGATTCCTGGATGAGCGGCAGCGGCGTTGTCAAGAGCGCCATCGTCAGCAAGGCCAGCACCAATGACCTGCTGAAGGCCATGAGCGACTGGGCGGGCAATCAGGATGATTTCCGCCGCAGAAAGATCGAAGTCAATATGTACAAGAACGGGGTTTATTCCGATGTAACGCCCAGCAGCTTCGGCACCGTTACATACAATCCCAACGTCGGCACCCTTCCGCAGAACGGAACGGGCGCCTACAGCGTACTCTTTGACACGACGAAAACCTCTGCTCATATTCCTTCCCCCACCCGCACCGGCTTCAAGTTCATAGGCTGGTATACCGCAAAAGAGGGTGGCGAACGGGTTCCCGCTCTGACGGCAAGCTGCAACGGCAAAGAGCTGTGGGCTGCCTGGCAGGATACCTCTCTGACAGCCAACAGCGTTGACAGTGCGAGCTATGTGCATAGCATCAATGAGACATTGAAGGTGTCCCAGCTGGTTTCTCTGGATGTCTACCCCGTTCCCACCAAGAAGAACGTGAAGCCTTTCCGCACCATCAAGAAAGACACTGCCACCGTTACCGCAATCAAGGACTTTATCGATGACGATGGCAACAGATGGTGCAAGCTGTCTGCAGCCGGAGATGGATGGGTTCTGCTTAAGTCTTCCGGGCAGAGCGACAGCGGCAATAGCGATTACACCGGCGGCAAGATCGATGTGACCGTCACGGTCACCAACGCCTATGTCAACAGACGTGCCAGTGACAGCGCTTCCAGCGCCAAGAACGGTGTCTACACCGCCGGTACGAAGCTGAAGATCATCGCTACCAACGAAGCCAAAACCTGGGGTCAGGTGGAAGAAAACGGCGTGGCCGTGGGCTGGGTCGCCCTGATGTACACCGACTGGAGCACCGTCTATGACGGCTCCGCTCCCAGTGACGCCAACAACACCACTCCCATTGCCACCGCTACCGTTACCTACAACGGCTATCTGAACGCCCGCAGCGATCCCGGTGTGGACAACAAGATCGTCGGCGGCTTTGCGAAGGATACCACGGTCAACATCTATGAGATCCGTACTGTCAACGGTCACCGTTGGGGTCGCACCTCCTCCGGCTGGATCTGCCTGACTTACACCAGCGTAAAGATGCTCACCGATAAGAATGTTTCCGATCAGGGTGTTCTGGATTACGCTTTCGAGGTCACTATGGTGAACTCCGGCGCTGATCTCAAGACCTATGCGGAGCCTTCTACCAATTCCATTGACAGCGATACCATCAAGGCCGGTACGACGGGCCTTAAGATCACCAACGCGGCAGTTGCTGACGGCCTGATCTGGGTGAAGGCACACTGGACGGTCAAGGAGACTGACAAGAACGGTAAGACCAACGTGATTGCCAAGTCCGGCTGGGTGACCTACAATAACTTTAACCTTGTCCCGACCAAGTTCACGGTTGTCAGCGATACGCTGAACATCCGAGATGCGGCCGGCAGTCAGAATCAGTTCGTATTCAAGCTCACCAAGGGCGTGGAAGTGGAGGTTCATGAAATCAGTCTGGCCAACGAGGAAATCTGGGGCAGGATTGAGGGCTACACCTCCGGCGGCGTTAACTATGACGGCTGGATTAACCTGGCTTCCAACTATGTCAAGCGTTCCTCCAAGATCACCATTGACGGCGGCACCAAGGGCGCTATCGGCACCGGCACCGTTGTGAACGCGGATTCCGTCCGTGTCCGTATGACCGGCGCTCTGTACGGCCAGGTTCTGGGCAGCATCAACCGCGGTACCAAGGTGGCCGTTCTGGAAGAGAAGGATGGCTGGTACAAGATCGACTTCGACGTTGACAACAACAAGGAGACCGACAGCTGGATTTACAGCCAGTATCTGGAGGTCAAGATGGGCGTCGTGGAGTCCGGCACCGGCAGCACCGGCAGCACCGGCGGCACCGGTACGACCCAGAAGACGGACGGCACCGGCAAGGGCATCATTGCCAACACCTACGCCGGCGTAAATGTCCGCAGCGGCGCAGGCATCGCCAACGCCATCGTGGGCAAGATTCTCAACGGCACGGAAGTGACCATCCTGGAGGTCAAGCTCGTCGGCGCCGCCAAGTGGGGCCGTGTGAAGCAGGGCTGGATCTGCATGGACTATGTCACCATGATCTCCTACGACGAGATTCCCGGAAACAACAGTAATAACAGCGGCGGAAACAAGGGTACCGGGGTTAGCTCCTTCGACGAGGTTGAGAGAACCACTACCACCGCTGTCTATACCGGCTCTGTCAAGGCCGATACCACCGTTTACAAGACGCCCAATCCGAACCTGGCAGAGTCTGAGAATAAGGTTCGTTCCATCGGCACAGGCGAGAACATCACCATCCATGAGCTGACGACTGTTACCCTGGAAATTTACGAGGGCGACAAGACGGATAAGAAGAATGAGAACAACGATATCGAGACCGTTGTGAAGCAGACCTCTTACTGGGCGCGTATCAACGACGGCTGGATTAAGGATCCGGATACGAACATCACCCTGAACGCGCTTGACGAGAAGGTTCACACCCTGACCGGCGCATCCGAGCTGAATGTGCGTGAAAACGCCGGAACCAGCTATACGAGCCTTGGCAAGCTGAAGAAGGGCGATCAGGTTCCCGTGACCAAGCTGGAGATCGTCAAGGATTCCGGCACCAGAACCCTCACCGTCTGGGGTCGTGTGGAAACCAGCGACGGCATCGTGGGCTACTGCGACCTGAGCTACATGTCCGAGGGTGCTCTGTACGAGAAGAAGGAAGAGCCTACGACTCCGACAACTCCCTCCGCGCCCACCATCGGCAGCACCGGCAACACCGGCGACGGCGGCTTCGTGAACAACAAGGGCGGCTACAAGTACACCGGCAAGGTCATCAACACCGAGTCTCTGAATGTCCGCGTTACCGCCTCTACCGGCGCCAAGAAGGCTACCACATTGAAGAAGGGCGCCAACCTGGTGATCTACGAGACCAAGATCTCCGAGGATATGGCATGGGGTCGCTGCGACGCAGGCTGGGTCTACCTGTACTACGTTGACCTGACTCCCGCCAGCGGCAGCGCCATCGACGCCCGGGTGGTGTACAATGACAACACCATCATCTACACGGATAACGCCGCGTCCTCCGTCGCAGGCACCTATTCCAGAATGTCCGTCATCGACATTTACGAATATGTTGGCGACATGGCCCGCACCGATCTGGGCTGGGTCAGCACCGGCAATCTGCTGTAAGACAGTATCCAGAATCTCCCCGCGGGAA
>ULZH01011523.1_pt1 | contig 12297 bp, 6 predicted proteins | sample 1962951 | NCBI WGS metagenome assembly ULZH01 (sample SAMEA4835884, study PRJEB28245) | human gut metagenome | biome: gut microbiome; material: fecal sample | place: Denmark | collected 2008
ATTACTTATTTGCATAAATCAAGAGCAACCGTCAACAGGCGGCTCATATACCGACAAAAGGGCTCATAACGTTACGCCCAAGACAGCAAAATTATATACACTACAAACAAACTTAGGATTAACAAAAAAAGATGGGGCGCGCTGTGTTTATGCAGCGCGCCCCATCGTTTTATCCGTAATATAAACATCATTTCTGCTCCCCGCCTCTGAGCAGTATGTAGCCCAGCACTCCGCCAAGTATCGAGGCGGCAAATATTCCGAGCTTTGCCTGAATGAGGAAAGTTTCGTCTACAAAGGCGAGAGTAGATATGAACATAGACATCGTGAAGCCTATCGAGGCAAGGAAGCCCACACCCACAAGGCGGCGCATGGTCATCGTGTCTGACGCCTTTGCTATCTTAAGGCGAGTAAGCAGCACGGTTGACAGCACAATGCCCACGGGCTTGCCTATCAGCAGACCGAGCATTACGCCCAGCGCAACGTTGTTGGCCATAACGGCGTCGAAGCTTATGCCCTCGAAAGATATGCCGGCGTTGGCAAGTGCGAATATCGGCATTATGACAAACGACACGAGCGGATGCATGGAATGCTCAAGACGCTGAAGCGGCGGAATGGCGTCGCGCGAGTCGCTCATCATGCGGTCTATTATCTCCACCTGCTCATGCTCGAGCGTTGACACGTCGTTAGGCTTTGCCTCTCTGAACCGGTTGATAAGCTTTGAGGCGCGCGCCAGATACACAGGTTCTGATATGCGTGCATCGGCCGGTATCATAAATGCCGCCAGCACGGCAGCGATAGTGGCATGTATGCCCGACATGAGGAAGGCTATCCACACGCCGCCGATGCCCAGCACTCCATAGAATATAACGTTCTTAACGCCCAGCTTGTTGGCAATGAACATGGCGAGAAGGAACGCCACGCCGACGGCTATGCTCGCGAACGAAATCTCAGAAGTATAAAACAGCGCTATGACAAGCACCGCCCCGAGGTCGTCGACAATGGCCAGTGTAGTAAGGAAAACCTTGATAGACAACGGCACCCTGCTGCCAAGCACATAAAGAATGGCCAACGAGAAGGCTATGTCCGTAGCCATCGGTATGCCCCACCCGCTCGCCGTGTCGCCTCCGGCATTAAGAGAGAAATATATAAGGGCCGGCACTATCATGCCGAACACGGCCGCACCGATAGGCAATATGGTGTTGCGCACGTCGGCAAGCTCGCCGCCAATAAATTCGCGCTTCAGCTCCAAACCGACTACAAAGAAGAACATGGACATCAGTCCGTCGTTAATCCAGTGGTGAAGACTGTAATAAAGATAGTTGTCGCCGTTGAACACAAAGCCGAGCTTATGTTCAAAGAAATGAAAATAGCTGTCGCTCCAAGGAGAGTTTGCCAGCACAAGGGCAATAACAATACTGATGCCGAGCACTATTCCGCCCGACTTTTCCTGATTGATGAAATGCTGTAAAGGCATTATCAGTCTGTGGTTGATTGTGTCTTGATATTGTCTCATCATAACTAAAAAATGTTTATCTCTTCACGCTGCCGCGGCTATACGCTGCAGAACGCAAAAGAGGCTGTTATCCATGCAGGCAAAGTTACGGAAAAACATTGAAAAAATTTCCATAATAATAGAATGATTATTATTTTTTTGTAAATTTGCATCGGATTGAGAAAACTCTATCCAAGACATGTTAAAAAGAAGAAGCGTTATGCTTATCTTGTACTTGAAAACGTAGGAAATTTTCAAATTAGATGCAAGGATAGCATAGTGGTTCTCACGCTATAGCGTGGGCTGCTATTGTTACATCTGCATCTATGGTTTCCTACGACCTTCAAGTAAGAGTGTGGCATTCAGTCCACGCTTCGTGGCATTAAATATATCAGTTTTACAGTGTAAAAACTCATCATTGAACAAAAAATATGGAAACAAGAAAGTATATTCCGGATGATATCCGTATGGCAGAGAATGACGTAATGTATGAACAATACTGTAATAGCGTCGGTGCAAGATTACGTGATTTAGACAATCCGGGAGACGTTGATTGCAAGCGTTGGCCATGGGAACTGATACAAAATGCGAAAGATACCGTGGTAAAAAGGGAAAAAGACAAATTTGTAGATGTCGTTTTTCGTCGATATATTGATGATAAGGGGCATCAATGCCTTTCTTTTTCACATAACGGAGCACCTTTCTCGGCAAAAGCATTGGTGGGATTAAAATGGAAATTCAGTGCAGAGAAAAGAAGTGAAGAGATAACTGAAGATGGCATAAGACGAGATAAACAAAGCACAGGACGCTTCGGAACAGGCTTCTTAACAACTCACGCATTATCTCGTATTATCGATATAAAGGGTGCATTAGAAACGAAGGACAAAGGATTGGTGTCTGTCGATATGACATTATATCGCAACGGTACTACTGATGAAGAACTTAAAAAAGGACTGATTAGAACTGAAAAAGAAACACGATATAATGAACGTGAAATAGAAAAGAAAGATGGTCATCCAATCACTGAATTCATCTATCATTTGGATAGTGAAGACAAGATTAGACCCGCCCGTATGGGTATTGCCAATCTGATGGACAACTCTGCACAAACTATGACATTCTGTCCAACGATTAGATCTATTACAATAAATGATGAAATAGATAAAGTCTATTATAAAATATGCCGTAAAGGGAATGACAAGCCCGTTCAAGGAACTTTCTCACAATGTGAATTCGAGGAAACTAAAGATCGTAATTCTCAAAACAGAATTTTCATCGTCAATTCAATAGAAGAGCCAAATCAAGAGCTTACATCATTCAAAAAATTTGAGCGCAATCTTCGATTACAATTAGCAATAGAGGTTGATGACAAAAAAGAATTGAAACCTATCGCTTATGACGTTTCTCCATCGGTTTATTGTTCTTTACCCCTTATTGGATTTGAAAGAATGACATTGCCATTCTATATCAACAGTAATGATTTTGAACCTGTAACAGAACGAACTGCATTGTATCTAAATAAAATACGAAAAGGCAAAAAATACAATAATGAAACGAACTGCTATGAAGATGACATTTTCCAAAATGGGATAAATTGGATGATACTGGAACGCTCTATCCCTATGTATCAGGAATTAATTGATTACCTTATCACAAACGAACACACTGATTTATACAACCTTGGAAACGGATTAGGACAAATATTGGATAATGGTTCCGGCTGGACAGAAGAAGAAAAGGATTGTTTGGCTGCACGATACATAATTCCATTACGCGAAATAGTAGTTCGCAAATCAATAGTAAAGACTAATGACGGATTGAGGTCAATAGAAGAAGATAATCTTTATTTTCCGGCAAATATCAAGTCGAATTTCTATGAAATATGTAATAACATATATGGAAATTCTATGCCTGTTTTTGAAGAGCTTAGATATTGGATAGGAAACAAATGGGGAGCTTACAAATTTGCTGATGACTTTGAAGAAAGTATTGACAAATCAGAACAATCAATATTCCAACTTGTTGATACCAACGCTATTGCAAACTTCATTGAAGAAGCGGAGAACATAAATTCTTTGGCCTTGATTGACCAATCTAACTCTATTGAATGGTTGAATAGTTTTTATAAATGGCTCTCTGAAGCAAAGTCATCCATCATCAATGAAAAAAAGATTGTCCCAAACCGAAAAGAGGACTTTGTTTGTGTATCTGGAGAAAAACCGTTGAAAAATGGTGCAAATATTGAAGAGGCTACTTATGCTTTCATGAAGAAATTGGGGCTAGATTGGGACGATCAATTACTCCTTGACGGAATAAATAACATTTCCTTAGAAGCGATTAAAAAAGAAGATGTGGTCAATGCCATCAAAAAACGATGCAAAGATATTATCGATAGTAAAACAAATGTGATGGAGCTGTTACTTCCCATAATCATAGCTATCCCGACCAATGCCGAAAATGATAACAGAAAGAATTTCAGAAATAAACGATTACAAATAATTGAATTCTTCAAAGCAATATATCAAAAGGAAGTAACAAATGGGGTGGAAATCAATCTTTCGGCTGAGATATGGGAAGATACGGACAAATGGTTGATGAGGCAATTTTTAGACCAAGTCGCTTCAAAGAAACAATTAGACACAATAAATGAAAGTGGAGATGATCAGACTAATAAATATTGTACTATAAAATGGTTAAATAATTTCGTTAATTTCTCTATAAACAACGGATATTTGCACCAAGAGGAATTGTCTGGTGACAATCAGTCTGACAAAGATGGGAAACATTGGAATCTTATTCCAAATGGATATGGAGAATACTGCTCCTTGAATCAATTACATACAATAGGCAACGTGCCACGTGAACTCTTAAGTGAGAATTTTGCTGTATCTGGCATTGATATCAAGGCAAATTTGATACATGATCTATTTGAAATAAACAATAGGTTGAACATTGTACCATTGCAACTCGCCAACATAGTAAAAAACCTGGAATCATTTTATACTGATAAAAATAAAGAACTGAAAACTAAAATAGATGTTGCCTCATACATAATCCACCTAAAACCCTCAGGACATAATTGGTTTGATAAATTATTAAACGTATATGATATGTTTGTCCATTATTCAGGGAGACAGACAGAAATAGAATGCTCCGACACCTCGTTGTGGCGAGAATCTGTTAAGGTGATTGTTTATTACCTTGCAAAGGAAATATCTGACGCTGGTTCTTTGGATATATTGGATAAGAAACTCCAAAAAGAAGATAAATCTTCCTTTACAATTTCTGCCATTAAATGGTTAGATAACTATATTGATTATATCTGCGAGGCAAGATTACATATACCAGATGAGACATTGATAAAGCCCGATTACTATGGAAATTTACATTCAAAAAAGGACAAGATGTATGACGGGGCTTGCTTAAATGATATTGAGGAATTAATACCCATCTTAAAAAATGGATTATTAAATGATTGTCAGTTTGAAGAGAATGCAGATTTTAAGCGTAACATACTAAGTTATGTGATAAATCCAGGGTTCAGACATACAGAACAGGCACAAGACGACACTAAACGTGTGATTTTAGGTATCGTAAATGAATGTGTCACATATTGCTATAAAAATCTTAATAGTAAGAATAGGGAACTTGTAAAAGATGCTGTAGAACGAATTGTGAACTACTTCCAATCAGAAGTCCATGCCCAGGATAGTAAGTTGATGCAAGAAGTATACAACAGAAGGAATGATATGGCAATGGATTTAGTGTATGACCCAGATACTCGCAAACAACTTCAGAAGATGCATGATGCATTTACTTTGGATGAAATGAATGACTTGGTCAGTAGTAGAAATGAAATTAAACAACTCCTTGAGAACAAGACAGTCATTCAGGAATTGAGTCAGAAAAAAGACGAATTATGCAAAGAAGTAAGTCAATTGGAAACTCTGAAACTAATACAAGAAAAATTTCCAGATTTTGATTTGAAGGAAGTATTTGATAGACTTCAAAAAGAGCAAGGTGATTTTGATTTAACGCAGATAAAAGACTGGGCTACAAAACAACGAAAGACACAAATCGGCGATGAGGGGGAGTGTTTTGTTTATCAAGAGTTGTGTAGAAAATATGGGGTTGACAATGTTAAATGGAGTAATCTAGTTACGCCATCTACCACAGACTCCCGTTGCATCCACTGGAATGGTGAAACATACTATTTGTGTACTACCCCACACGACTTTGACTTTGAAGTAGCATTGGCTGGCGGGAGAAAATTACTTTTTGAAGTCAAGACTACTGTTGGCGATGTATCGGAAAGCGACCTTTTCCCATTAAACTTCCAGACAAAGGAATGGGATTATATTGAAAAAGCAAACGATAATTCTAAATATGTTATTGTCCGGGTTTTTGCAGTGGAAACCTCACCAAAAGCCTATTACCTACAGAAGTATTCAGAGGAATCTGATTTATAGGCTTATCTTTCGTAATCACCACAAAAGAATTATATAAAGGATGAAAAATGTTTTATTATCTTTTTCATCCTTTAATTTTTGTACCTTTGCATTACATAAGAGTTACCCCAATAAGCAAAATGATGCAGACCATAGTAATTTGGACAGTTGCCAAGTCATTACCCAAAAACAAGATAATTCTTCTAATGCTCTTAATTTCAAAGAGCTATATTCCTTATACAGATCTACGGAAAGACATTGGAAAATCAGCACAAAACAAGAAATGATTACCGCATTTTTGTAAATCGACAACGTACCGCCTTTAAAAACTCACTGATTTACGGCTAAAAACTCGGTCACTTTTGATGCAAAAGTGGCCGAGTTACGACTCAAAAACAATAGGTTAACAATTTGAAACTTACACAATGCACTTTGCTTACAATCAACATTGACAACACATCTCTTTTACGCAGACATTAAGCATAAGAATATATTTTACTTTCAATTTTTCGCCCTTGTAATTTAACTGTCTTATTTTAAAGATTCTCATATAGCCTAAATATGTCATTACGCTACGCTTGGCAAGTGTGCTCATGCGAACATACGCAGGCTGACTCCTGCGCAAGAGATTCCTTTAGAAAGGCGATGCTACGGCATGCCGGAAAGGGATAAAACTGAAAAAAGGGTAAAAAGATTTAATAATGTGAACATTGCGCCGGAATGAACATTTTGGACTTAATAAAGCAGAAATAAAGAATGGGGTTTCAAAAAAATTATATAACTTTGCAGTCAAACACCATGCCGCGACACCGTCGCTGCTGACACGGCATGAAAACACATACGGCAGCCTTAGCCGGAAAGACCGCAAGACGGCCACAAAAGCGACTTACGAACAACTGTTATATAAAATAAAAACATTATGGCAACAACACCAGAATTCAAGTACGCCCCTATGTTCCAGATGGGCAAGGACGACACAGAGTACTATCTCCTCACCAAAGAGGGAGTGTCATTAAGCGAGTTTGAAGGCAAGCCAATACTGAAGGTAAGCCCCGAAGCACTGACCATGCTCACAAACGCTGCCTTCCGCGACGTTAACTTCCTGCTGCGCCGCTCTCACAACGAGCAGGTGGCCAAGATACTTAACGACCCCGAAGCAAGCGACAACGACAAGTATGTGGCTCTGACTTTCCTGCGCAACGCCGAAGTGGCATGCAAGGGCAAGCTGCCTTTCTGCCAGGACACAGGTACTGCCATCATCCACGGCGAGAAGGGACAGCAGGTATGGACTGGCTTCTGCGACGAGGAGGCTCTGTCGAAAGGCGTATACAAGACATATACAGAAGAGAACCTGCGCTACTCTCAGAATGCTCCGCTGAGCATGTATGAGGAGGTTAACACACGCTGCAACCTGCCTGCACAGATAGACATCGAAGCAACAGAGGGCTGCGAATACAAGTTCTTGTGCGTGGTTAAGGGCGGAGGCTCTGCCAACAAGACATATTTCTATCAGGAGACAAAGGCAAGAATACAGAACCCGGGCACGCTGGTTCCGTTCCTGGTTGAGAAGATGAAGACTCTCGGCACAGCTGCTTGTCCTCCTTATCACATAGCTTTCGTTATCGGCGGTACATCGGCTGAGAAGAACCTGCTGACAGTTAAGCTGACTTCAACTCACTATTATGACAACCTGCCTACAACAGGCGACGAGACAGGACGCGCATTCCGCGACGTAGAACTGGAGAAAGAGCTGCTCGAGGAGGCTCACAAGATTGGACTCGGAGCTCAGTTCGGCGGCAAATACTTTGCTCACGACATCCGCGTTATCCGTCTGCCGCGCCACGGCGCATCATGCCCCATCGGTCTTGGCGTAAGCTGCTCTGCCGACCGTAACATCAAAGCTAAGATCAACAAGGACGGTATATGGATTGAGAAACTTGACGACAACCCAGGCGAGCTGATACCAGAAGAGCTGCGCAAGGCAGGCGAAGGCAACGCCGTTAAGATAGACCTCAACCAGCCTATGAGCGAGGTTTGCAAGATTCTGTCACAGTATCCTGTATCTACACGCCTCAGCCTCAACGGAACAATAATCGTTGCACGAGACATAGCACATGCCAAACTGAAGGCACGTCTTGACGCAGGCGAGGATCTGCCGCAGTATTTCAAGGATCACCCCGTACTCTATGCCGGTCCGGCAAAGACTCCGGAAGGAATGCCTTGCGGCTCAATGGGCCCGACAACAGCCAACCGTATGGACCCGTATGTAGACGAGTTCCAGGATCACGGAGGCTCTATGGTGATGATAGCAAAGGGCAACCGCACACAGGTTGTTACCGACGCCTGCAAGAAGCACGGCGGTTTCTATCTGGGAAGCATCGGCGGTCCTGCAGCAGTTCTGTCTATGAACAGCATCAAGAGCATCGAGTGTGTTGAGTATCCAGAACTCGGCATGGAGGCCATATGGAAGATTCAGGTTGAAGACTTCCCTGCTTTCATCCTCGTTGACGACAAGGGCAACGACTTCTTCAAGCAGCTGAAGCCGTGGACTCCTTCATGTAAATAATAATTTTTTCTAATATATTTTTCATTTTCCAGGCAGATTGGACGTGATGTCCGGTCTGCCTTTTTTTGCGTGTTCATGGCATGCATGGCTGCAACGGAGCAACACGCAGCTATATTGTAAGCCAAAACGGCGATTAGTCCGCATATAGCTTAATTCCATAAGCATGCAGATACATTCAGCCGGCTGCAGTTTTTCTATTTTCTTCCTACCGGCTGTTGTTTCAGAATATAGCCTGATATGCCGGAAAATAGGCAACGACAATACAGTTGAATGCCAATAACATATATAGGATTAAGGCAAGAAAACTGCGCCACACGCATAAGCTCAATAAGCCATAGAATGGCAAAAAATGATGAAGATGCAAAAAAACAAGAGGCTGCCCGGAACGAATCCGAAGCAGCCTCTATTATTTTATTGTAAGTAAAAAAAAGTTTACCACGCAATGCTCATTCCAAGCGCAAGGCTTGCATTAGAGCTGAGCGGAATGCCCTCCTTGCTGGTCTTGCCGAGGACATGGTCCATTCCGATAAAGAAGTTATAACCCTTGGGATGAATGTTGAGCACCCAGCCCATGCTTGTAGTGAAGCTGTTGACAGCAAAGTTTACGCCGCCGTCGAGCCAGCTCAGCGGAGTCCAGTTGGCGCTGATGCGTCCTTCTGTCCATGTGTAGGCACCGTTGATGCGCGTGCTGCTCAGTGCTCCGAATGTTATTTTGCGGTAAACAGGCAAGTTATATTCAGCACCTACGTTTACGGTTGCACCTATTCCGGTTGTACGTCCGCCCTGGTCGCCGTTGTCTCTGAGGTTTACAAAGTCTGTAATCTGGTCGCCATAGCTGTCGAGCTGGTCGTCGATGGTTGACCCGTGGTCGCTCGAAACAGACAAATCGCGGAAACCGCTGAACTCAAACTTGTCGGCTCTGTTAACGGCCTGCATGTCGTTGCTCCAGTTGATAAAACCGAGATCGAGCACAGCAGCATTGACAGTCCAGTCGTCGTTTATCTTGTAGACACCTCCGAGATCGATGGCCATACCGAAGCCTCCGATGCCTGCACCGTCAACATTAGCGCTGTTTATCTTCTCATATTCACCCTTCGACGGGTCGTTATACTCTGCTGTCTCCGACTCATAAGTGAATCCTTTCATCGATACATCTGCAGTAGCCGTTCCTGATATTATCCACTTGTCGTTTGAAGCCAGGTCGGCCTTAACATCCTTGAACAGGAAGTCGGCACTGGCTACGCCCAACAGGAACTTCAGCTTGGCGCCCACACGCAGCTTGTCGTTAATCTGACGAGAGTGGCCAAGGCCGAGCTCGACATACGACTTGGCGCCTACGTTGATGTCGCCGATGTTATAAGTCTTGTTTCCTGTGTTCTTTGCAAACTCGAACAGTTCGTAAGGCAGCGACACGCCAAACGATGTCTTAGACGACAGCGTGATGGTGTTATATCCGCCGAAAGCCTTGAATCCGGCAGAAAGCAGCGTTACGCCTACATCGCCGACAATGCGGTTGTTGCCTGTGCTGAAGCCGTCGAGAGCCTCTGAAGCAGAGATATAGGGGTTCATGAATGTTGTCATCTTCTTTCCGCCCTCAATGCCATACATCGGATTATGCAGCACAACATCCTGATAGCCGAAGTTTCCGTGCAGTCCGACGTTGATGTTTCCGAGTGCAGGAATAGACACATAGTTCTGCTCGTTGCCGTAAGCAGGGTTCATTTCATGACGGAAATTATAATCTTCTGTATAGTAGGCCGAGTTAAGTTCCTGGGCCATGGCGCCGCTGCATGCCATAAGCATTGAGGCTGCAACGATAGCCTTATTATATATTGATTTCATTTTTGCCTGTTGTTTTTTTATTAATTAAAGTTGCCTATCAGTTTTCCCACAAGTTTGATTTTAATCTCGTCAACCTTGAGCGAGTGCTTCTGTGCGTTGAGCGTAATGCCCGTAACGGCTCCGCTGGCACCGTTGGCCTTGCCCGACACGACAAACACGATGCCGTCGAGCTTCTTCATTGCGCCTCTCTTGCTCTGGCTAATCTTTATATTAACAGGCGAAACTGTTTCAGTCACTCCGTCTTTAGATGCCTCTACCGTACCCTCTACTTCAACAGAAAGCTCGTCTGAGCTGATGGCATTGCCGTCGGCGTCAACAGGCACTGCTGTGATAGACATATAAGCAGGCACGCAGCTCTTTATGCTTGCATCAAGATTGATATACGAACCTTCAGCAAGTTCAAAGTCCTCAATGTCATCGTTCCATCCGTCAAGCGTGTCGCGATATTCTATATTGGCATTCTCGCCAAAGGCGATAGGAGCGTCTACCTTGTAAACCGGCTGCACCGTGTAGTTGCGTCCAAGTTCAAAGCGATAGTCGTTCTTGCTGTCTGCCGTTGCATTGGCAGAGAAAGTGATGTTGTCAGGTATAGTCTCGATAAGTTTAGACAGACTCTCGTTTACGATGACATGGTCGAAGCCGGTAACACCTTCAGCCCTGCGGCATATGCATACGGTTGAGGTTCTGTTGGCATCAATCGGAATATCATTTACGTTCACCGTAGCCAGGAGCTGACCGTCCTTAAACGACTTAATCACGCCGTCAAGCATGCCGGGCACGCTCATGTCGCTTGTCATTGTGAGCTTTATCTGCGGATTATACAGGTCGACAACCACATTGCCGCCAAGCAGGAAGTCTGGAATGCCGCTAACGGTTACGCTGCCGAGGTCGTTAAGCGCAATCTCAGGGTTAAACTTACCCGTAGCTGCATTAACAACAAAGCTGCTCATGGTCATTGTGCTGCTTATCTTCTTGCCTGTAGTGCTGCCTGCACCTGCATTGATACTTGTGGCCACGGCCTTGATATAGACTTTTCCGTCCATCATAATCTTGCCGCCAGAAAGTTTAAGCGAGCCGTATGTGGTGTCTTTTTCCTTAAAGTCGAGAGAAGTTACGTTTGCTGTTATAGTAAGGTTCGACGAAGTTGAAACATTCTTAAGCGTCAGCTCTGATCCAGACATCGTATATGCATGACCGCCGCAATTAACGTCAGACAATGTCATAAACGCCGGAAGGGCAATGACAATCTGGTCAAACTGGCTTACAACAGACCTTACGTCGCTGAAGTTTATCTGAAGATTTACCGAAGAACTTACCTCAGCGTCAGACAAATCCACCACCTCTTCTGGCTGCTTGCCTTCATAAGTAAATGCCTGAAGCCATCCGTCAGCCACAAGACTTTCGCCTCCGGCACGGGTTGCACGGCTGCGACGGCGCGAACCAGAAGGCGTAGAGAACACAAGTTCAACATCATTAGAAGTCGACGTCTGCTCGGCAACAGTAATCTTATCAATAAAAGGATGAACCGGGGCTACATCGGCACCATCCTGACGGAATACGTAGTCGCCGGTCAGTTCGTCTTCAATAACACTACCATTCTCTTCCAGTTCCAAAACATCCTTCAACGGGATAATCTCTGTTGACATCGAAGGTATCTCGAGACCATCGCCTCCTATACCTATTGTTGAGTCAATCTCATTAAAATCATAGTCATTGTCCGTACATGCGGAAAATCCTAAGATTGCGGCCGTTCCTAAAAGAAGGAACAGCTTAGATGAAAAAGTTCTTTTTCTCATTAGTCCTTTTTATTGGTTTATTTCTTCTTATCAATTTATTTAGGAAACAATTAACATTCTCAATATTAATACAGATTATGCCTGCTTTTTACCGATAAAATTATTTTATACCTATTTTTTAACGCAAGTTCAAGATAGAAGTGCAATCGGTTG
>ULZH01056208.1_pt1 | contig 12243 bp, 6 predicted proteins | sample 1962951 | NCBI WGS metagenome assembly ULZH01 (sample SAMEA4835884, study PRJEB28245) | human gut metagenome | biome: gut microbiome; material: fecal sample | place: Denmark | collected 2008
AAGCGGGCAGACTTCCATCAGGTAATTCGCTACGAAATGAAATGTAGAACTTGTGTAAATGAAGAAACGACAATTGGACGAGGCGCAAGCCAAGTGTGCATCCTCAGCCGCACTGACCGCATGGCAGACCATCAACTGGGTGTCGTGTGAGAAGGAGGTACGCAAGCTGCAAGTCAGAATAGTAGAGGCTCTAAAGGCAAACCGCATTGGAAAGGTGAAATCTCTCCAACGCATCTTGATTAGCTCGTTCTCCGCCAAGGCATTGGCAGTGAGACGCGTGACATCAAACTCGGGCGGTAGCACTGCTGGGGTTGACAAGGAAACCTGGCTCACTCCCATAAGACGCTACAAAGCCATCAGCTCTTTGACAACGAGGGGTTACAAGCCAAAGCCTCTTCGCCGTGTCTTCATCCCGAAGAAAAACGGCAAGATGCGCCCGCTCGGAATCCCTACCATCAAGGACAGGGCTATGCAAGCCCTCTTCCTAATGGCACTTGAACCCATAGCAGAGACACTTGCCGACGGCAACTCCTATGGTTTTCGCAAATACCGCTCATGTGCGGATGCGACAGACCAGATATACAAGTGCCTTCACAAGAAGACCTCGGCTCAATGGGTGCTTGAGGGTGACATAAAGGGATGCTTCGACCATATCAGCCACGAATGGTTGCTTGACAATGTCATAATCGACAAGGAAATGCTCCGCAAGTGGCTTAAGGCGGGAGTGATAGAAAAGAATGTGTTCCACATGACCGACGAGGGGACACCCCAAGGCGGAATAATCTCCCCGACATTGGCGAACATCACACTTGATGGGATGGAAGCATTGGTAGCCAAACACTCAACCCGAAGGGACAACGGCAAGACCTACTCCAACAAGGTAAACCTCGTACGCTACGCAGACGACTTCATCGTCACTGGCGATACGAAGGAGGTACTTGAAGAGATAAAGTCAGAGCTAATCGTATTCCTAAAGGACAGAGGTTTGGAACTCTCAGAGGAAAAGACGCTGATAACACATATCAAGGATGGTTTTGACTTCCTCGGTTTCAACATACGGAAATATGGCAACGGCATGTTGCTGATTAAACCGAGCAAGAAGAATCAGAAGAAGTTTGCGGAGTCGACACATGAAGTAATATACAAAATGCGCTCAGCCAAGCAGACGGATGTAATTGGCAAACTCAACCCCAAGATAAGCGGTTGGGCGAACTATTACAGATATGTGTCCTCGAAGGAGGTGTTCTCCAAGCTCGACCACATAATCTTCCTCCAACTGAGGAGATGGTCGATAAGAAGACACCATGACAAGTCGTTGAAGTGGATAGAGAAGAAGTATTGGCAACACGACGGGAAACGTGGATGGATATTTGGAACAAAGGGCAAGGATAAGAAAGGCAAGGAGAAAATCTATCGCCTTATCCAACTGACCCACACACCGATACTCCGCTACACGAAGATAAGGTCGAAAGCCAATCCGTTTGACCCACGATACGACGAATACTTCAAGCAACGGCAAGAAACAAAAAGCCGTACACGCCCGCTCAAATGCAGTGCATGACAGCACACAGAGCCGATTATTTAGAACGAGAGATAATTAAAAGAATTACACGAGCCGTGTGCGGTGAAAGTCGCATGCACGGTTCTTGAAGGGGAAAGCGGGGGAAACCCCGCAGACCTACTTAGAAAATAAGTGGCTTTCAAATAGCTCAATTCAGAAAAAGACGGGGCCAAACAATGGAACAAAGGTTGTAAGCAAGGAGGCAATCCGTATGCAACAGACAGGGGCACTGCTATGGCTGTATGCCTGGAGAAACGAAGCGGGAAATCCGACCTTACAGCTGTATCATCAGAAGAGTGAGGAGCATGAACACTGATGCACGATGAACGACAAGCCTAAGGGTCAGCTTAGCAATAGAGGCATCAAGCCAAAAGAGGACAGACATCAGAGGATTGGCGATAGCACTGTCATCATGCTAAGACCAAGTTCTGTGTCCGACAAGGAAGAGTCGCAAAAGACAGACGAGTAAAACCAAAAGGCGAAATGACCATTCCTATAACAAGGTACAGAGACGCTTAAAACGGCGAAGGGACTTTGGCGACGTATCGCTATACAGGTGTCGAAGCATCGCTTCTATAACAGGACTGGAGCAAGTGAGCAAACCGCACAACTTGCTCCCAAGGTATTTCAGTTACAACAGCCATAACCTCATTGGAGGATTGTCCTAAAAGAGTTTTTGCAGTCAAAGGAAGAAAGAGTCTGCAAGCCACATAGCCAACAGACTCTCTCCTGATTATTCACAGATGACAACATCATCCTTGTACTCCGTCACTTCCTTGCCGTTGATGAGCTGGACAATGACCTCACAACCCAAGTCCTCGACAATCGTTCCCTCTGTCTGACCTCTTCGGGGATAAAGCAAGGTGCAGAAACACCCTACAACGCCGTCCAACTGCTCCATGTCTATCGTTGCCATATCCGTTCCTCCTTGTTAGCCGAATGTGATTGGATTGATGCAGAAATTCGTGTCCTCTGCCTCATACTCGTATTCATTGATGAAGTCAATCATCTTCTGTTCGCTTCTTCCGTCCTGTGAGACACCAGTCTTCTCACACCACAACTTGATAGCATCACCAAAGGTGGAGTAAGCACCCTCACAATCCTCAAAGAGTTCTCCGTATGCAGTGACGTAGCACTCTTCGGGGAAGAAGTCGTTCTCATCGTGCGTATAGAAGATGTCGCAACCTGGCTCAACCTCTCGCCAACTGATTGAAAGTTCATCGCCAAGTGCCTTGTTCACCTCCTCAAAGAACAAGTCGCATGAAGACCAAGCACTTTCGGTGTCAAAGGACAAGAGGGCATAATCGTCTTCCACGTTCTCCTCATACTCTGCCCAATAGATGTGTCCTCTCACCGAGATGCCTTTCTTCTCGTAGTCAATGCCATAGTGTTCTGCCAAGAGATACAGATACACATTATTACTGTTCACCTCCAACTCTTGGAGTGTGTTCCAAAGGTCTGCCACGGCTTTGCGTGAGCCTGTCACCTTGTACTGAGTGTCGCAAATGTTAGCCATAAGATAAAATTTTTATTTTCTTCCCTTATGTAGAACCAACTACCATCGGGATTGATTAAAGAATTATGTTGCCCCAAAAGGTGTTATGGCTCATCAATGCAAGGTTTTGCCGTCAAATACTACCTCTGCCACAATCAGAGCGTGGAGATTTCACGGACAAACCACAGGCACCGACCTTGCAGGATGAACGCCATGACAGGTACCTTTGCAACACAATTCTTATCAAAGCCCGATGGGGTGGTACATGGCAGACTGCATGGTACAGCAGTGTGAAGTGACGTTATAGGTGGAGATAAGGCTATAAGAGGTTTTTGCAGTCAAAGGAGAAAAGAGTCCACAAAGTGCAGTATCTACAGGACAAAAACACTTTAGTTTACCTTGGTTAGCTCTTATATATATGCTAACCTAAAGTAAACTGTATATATGTCCGTCTAAAACCCGAAAACCGTACGGGTCAGCTTACGTCAGAAACAGAAGTATAGAACCATAGAAGTGGTTCAAGAAGTCTTTCTTCCTTTGACTGCAAAATATTATCTTTGCACGAATCATAATTGCCCTGTAGGATTTAATATAATTTAACACTCTTTGTTGAATGCAAGGAAGAACAGCTTCAATATGCTGAATATCAGTAGTATAACATTGTGTTAACCCTTAATCTGTAGAAAAGGATGTTATCATACAAAGTAATGTCCATTTGTACTTTTTCTATATGGTTTTATACTTACATTTGCATATCATTTGTATCTTGATAACAGTAACTAACTGATTATCAATATACTTTATATTTGAGGAAGTTAAATAATTCTTTGAAATAGTATAATTAAAATGAGGCATAATTTCTATAGTTGTGCCTCATTTTTTTATTTTTAGACGACAATTATGAGTAAAGAATTTATTAGAAAATCAAAAGAAGACAAACCTGTTGTAGCTATATGTTACGACTTTGACAAAACATTGTCTCCTGATGACATGCAAGCCCAAGGATATATACAATCCGTAGGATACGAGGTAGAGTCTTTTTGGAAAGAATCTAATGGACTAGCAGAAGATAATGACATGGATCAAAATCTGGCATACATGTTTACAATGATTCAGAAAGCACATGGTAGGTTCGTTTTTAACAGAAAAAAAACTAATGGACTATGGAGCTCAGGTACAACTATTCCCTGGGGTTGAAACTTGGTTTAAACGCATAAGAGAGTATGGCAAAGACAAAGGAGTGATTGTTGAGCATTATATTATATCATCTGGTCTTAAGGAAATGATTGAAGGTACAAAAGTCGCAAACGAATTTGAAAAGATTTATGCGAGTTCCTTCTATTATGACAATGATGGAGTTGCTCAATGGCCAGCACAGGTTATAAACTATACAAGTAAGACACAGTTTCTTTTTAGGATTGAAAAAGGAACATTGGACGTGAATGACTCTGGTGTAAATGATTATTTTGCACCTGAAAAAATTCGTATTCCTTTTAGAAATATAATTTATATTGGAGACAGCGATACTGACATACCTTGCATGAAACTTGTAAATTCATATTCCGGTCATTCTATTGGTGTTTATAATCCAGAAACGAAAGACAAGAGAAAGGTGTATAAAATGATTGAGGATAAACGAATTAAGTATTATGCTCCAGCTAATTATACAGAAGGCTCTGAATTGGATATATTAGTCAAAAATATTATTGACACAACCGCTTCAAATGAAAAATTGATGTCCATTCATTACCGGAATAAACAAGAACAGGTTAAACATAATGGAAATTTAGCCAATCAGGAACATAAAGAAAAAGAAAAACTTATTCTGGACTTGGAAAATAGCAACAGTTTTAAACAAACGCATTCTATAATTTCAAAATTAAAAAAGATCAAGAACTGGAGTCCTGAAGAAAAGAATCAATTAAAAATGATTGCTGAAAAGAATAAACAAATTTCTTATATAATGAAAGACAGCGATGTTGCAGAATTTTTTGCTTCGATATCTTAACCACTAAGCATCCTACACATCAAATTGTAAGTGGACGTAATTATTTACTACAAAAGATTTCACAAAGAAGAAGAACTAAAAAGGGCTGAAACCATCAAATTGATTTCAGCCCTACTTATGTTTAGTAAAATAGGTTTTATCTTATGGCAATAATTCTAAAATCTGATTTTTCGCATTGTTGTCTGTCCTGATTCAGAAGTATGCTTAACGATATAAACACCATGAGTCAAGTTATGACCAGGAACCTGAATACCTTGGAGATTGAAAACTTCCAGTTTACCTTCCTCAGAACAGCATATTGTTCCCTCCGGAGTTACGTAAATTGAAACATTAGTTATTTCATTATTTCTGATATCAGTTGCTCCGGTTTCAATGTGTGCCTTTGCGGCATTGTCTATAATACCGGTCTTACCATTTATCAGCAAAGCTACGATTGACAGATATTTTGTGCTCTGTACTCTCGGCAGCTCAATATCCTTAGTGAAATCATAAAATTCTCCAACCTCAACTTCTGAAGGCATACTGTTTTCTATTCCATTATAATCGAATATACCTCTTGCCACATGATTGAATTTAATCAGTGCCGGATTCGGAAGATTTTCAAAGCCTCCCATCTCACCATTCGCACCTCCGGAATAAGCATTTGCCTGATATTCAGCAATACTGTCCTCAAGTATGACAAAAGCTATGCGATAGTCAAGGTCCTTGCCTGGATTAGCAAACGTCGCCGTAACCTTTGCATGTACGACATTGTCTTCTAAGTTTGCACTTGTCACCATGCTGGCAACGGCCTGGTCCCTTACAAGATTCTTGTATTCACTTTCAAGATTACCCGACAACGGACTGCAAACCTTTTGCGGGTCTCTGTTAATGATACATTTAGGGTATGAGTCGAAATAATTCTGTATAGGTGCATAAGTGTCCTCGCTGAAAACATCTCTATCGTGAGCGGCTATACCGATAAATGTATCAGGATATTTCTCATCCATATACTCGAAAGCCACAATTCCTTTTGGACACCACACACACCAAGTGCCAGTACCTTCTTCAACAACCATCCTTCTTACAAAAGAATTCTCTGTAACTTTGAGATATGCAACTGCATCATTATTTGCAGGATATGCATCTTCTATACCATTAACAGAAACAAGTTTCATATTGATTGTGTGCATTCCAAATTCGTTAATAGCAGGCACATCAATGCTGAAGCTTGTAGAAGAACCGCCTGTAAGATACGTGGTTTTCTCAATTGTCTGAGTTTCGCCGTTGTCAATATTGTATTCAACCTTATAGCCCTTTATTGCCTTAGTCGAAAGATTTTCAAGTTTTGCCGTAAGTTTAAATCCCTCACCCGGTTTTACCAATGTTTCATTGTTTACTATTAAGCGTGCGTCTTCGGGCAAGTCTTCGCCTTCAATGCGGACAGCAATATTCAGAGCATTGTATTTATACTCTTCATTACCGGCATAGTCTATCCATGCGTTGTCTCCGTCTTTCACCCAACATCCGTTTACATTATAAATGCTTGAACGTCCTATAGGGTTTATACCTACGCAAGAATATCCCACATAAAATCCCTTGCCGCTTATTACGTATGCATCATCGAAACTAAAAGAAGCCACACCTGTTTTTTGCGAACCGAACGTTTTCTCTGTTTCAGGTGTACCGTCAAGATCTTCAGTAATAAACACCTTCAATTCACTTACCGAATTATACAGTCCAACACGTACAGCCGTAGCCTTCTTTCCCTTGTAAAGTTCTGCTACTTCAGAAGGTATGTATATAGCTCCTGAAACAGTTGTATTCTGCCCTATACCGATACCATTTAAAATGATATTATCACTGTATCCCCAATAAATTTGGGCCGCTACATCAGCCCGGCCAAGCATAAAGAGCAAAGATAATAATAATAATTTTAGATATTTCATTTTGAATAAAATAATAGGGAATGATGTTATTATTGTCTTTTTATAAAAATCGGATTACGACCTTCCGCTACAGGATGGTCGTAATCCGGACAAAAGATTATCTGCATACATTTACTTTGACGTTGTTCATAGAACCGTCAGCAGCAACAGTGTGTATTATATACAATCCAACAGGAAGATTGACTGCCAAAGAATTCTGCGAGCCGTTCAGATTAAACATCTTTATCATCTTACCGCTGATATCATATACATAAACCTTCTTAAGGTTATTTTCATTAAAGTTCAAAGTAGAAGTCTTTGAATCATACCATACAGAGTTAGCACCAATATTTACATTTTCAATATTGCCTGCAATGCCCCTTACTGCCATATGTATAACAGGAACCTTCCAATATGCCATCGGTGAACCGTCACTAAGGATTGATCTTGTATTTTCAAAATCATCATTGTTGAACATCTTAAACAATGCAGGATAGTCATTTCCAACCAAACCGTTCTTGACAACTGCTATACACAAGTTTTTATCTTTCTTGTATTCAAATTCTTCAGAAAGGATGAAAGACATAAAGTTTGTTCCAGGATTGATTGTTACAGATCCTTCGTAAACCTGTGTCATATCTTCAAGTGGAATAGCCTCGCTTTCAGTCTTGAAGATAGTCTTGTCCGTATTGCACATATAGATTTTTACATCTACCGGACCAAGAACAGAAGTGATTTCGTTACCGGTATATTCATATGCTATACGGCTTATACTTCCGTCAGTCTCAACATTGATCTCGTCTGCAAAATATAACGTCTGTGTCATACTTTCACCTACGATGAACGACATAGGAATTCTGGTGTCATCACCTATTGTATTTTCATCTGTAACGAGAACATTGTACGGCGGCATGCCTTCCGGCAAAACATTTACAGTATACGGTTCAGTAACATTATTACTTTCGTCGCCGTCACCCTCAATTTCAACCAAACCAACAAGTTCGACCTGGTCTTCAACATCAGGAACATAAGTTACAGTAACCTCTGCGGTCTTGAACATTTCAACAGCAGGAACATCTGTAGTTGAACCTAAGACAACATAGTTGCCATTGTCTACACGTGCAATCTTAACTTCGTATTTGTCTGCCGTCTTATAAGAGTTGTTGTACAGTTTTACCTTACATGTATTATTTCCATTGCATACTGCATCAATAATTCCGTCCAAGCTTACAGCGCTCATATCTACAGGATGAATCTCCTCTATCGTTACTTCCTGCAAGCTGAAGATATCGTCGCCTGTTACCAAAGACACGTCTATTCCATAATTGTAAACACCAGTCTCCTTAATCTCAACAATGTCTTCAAATGTCTTAACGTAGTAATATTCATCTGCAGAGTAATCCTTTTCTTCGCGAAGCACGTTTGTCATATCGCCAGCAGTCCTTCCTTGACCGATAGCAATTCTAAAGTCTTCCTTACAGCCATTAGGACCATAATAAGTCTTTATCTTTGTTGTTATTTTATACGTCTTTCCTGCTTCCAGCTTGACATCCGGTGAAATCAACCAACAGTTTTCTCTCTGATGTGTTGTTGTCATCATTCCTTCGTCTCCAGCCATAGAGCCACCGCTCCATTCCCAATCGCCAAGATTTGTCCATGCCTCTGAGAGAATCTGGTCTGTGAAATTGAATTTCACAGGAGTTGTGTATGCTGCTCCGGCTATGAACTTCTCTGTCTCTGTTGTCTCACCGACACCTGTTACGTTTGAAGTCTGTATTGTATAATAGTAGCACTGCTGATTACCTAGATTTGTATCTGTAAATGTAGTTTCAGTCTGGTCTTTAGCAATTTCAATTTCGTCAGGATAACGTATGATTGTATATTTAAGTCCATCAGGATTTACATATCCGCCGTTCATACCATATTCTGGAGCATCCCATGTAACAGTAACACTTTCTCCATTGTTCTTCACAACAATATTTCCGACAGCTCCGGGAACATCCTCGCCTACGAAAACGCTAATGCTGTCCTTGATACCTTTTCCAAATTCATTGCACGGAACAACATAATATGTATTTATTCCTGCATTTGGAGTTTCATCTGTCCATGACATTTCCTGTCCTTCCTTGCCTTCTGCAGGGAGAGTAGCCGCCGGTGTTTCTGAACCGTCCTTATATATCTGTACTTCTTTCAGGTCTGTAAGTTCCTTCTTATTCCACTGTAATGAAGGATTCGTCCATGTCAATGTGCTTTTCATTGATCCTGTCATATCGGGAGTAGCTTTCAAATCCTGAACTTTTGCAGGTGCATTCTCATTTTCAGGCAACGTATAAGGAATATACAGTCCTACGAAATCGCCCCAGAATGCTCCAAGAGCTTCCATATTACCAGTTTCCAGATTTACAGTATACAATTGCTGCTTGTTATCATCTGCTCTAAGGGCGATCCAATATAAGTCACCTGTAGTGTAGTCAAATGACATTGTTCCATAATAAGCTGTAACAAACGAACTTCCGTTATAAGAAAGCTTCACTTCTTTTTTAACATCGAAGTTGTCTGTATCATATGCAATAAGCTTTGCACCTACGTTACTTTCACCTTCATATATTGAATTCTGCACCCATAATGTACCTTCCATATCTACAGACATAGCAAAAGATATGAAATCAAAATCATGCAGTTTTGTCGGCGTACCCGTAGCTCTGTCTATTTTGTAAAGAGTTGACACCTGTGCCTGATTTTCTTTTGTTGTCTGTCCAAGAGCATACACCTCGTCTTTCACGGGGTTATATGTCATGCAATACAACGTATAGCTATGCCAGTTGTCATAAAAATCATCTCCCTGCTCGAAATTCTTGACTATATCCAGTTCTCCCGTCTCCGGTTCAACTTTCACAAAGGCATACGGATAGTCATATCCCAACGAATACTGGAAAATATAAAATGCATAATAAGCATCGCCGCCCCAGCATCCACATCTCAGACCATCAACGAATGACTGTGAACCAGGATTCCAAGTTTTTAGCTTTATAGCATTTTGAGGCTCTTTTGACCAGAACTTATACCATCCACGCTCTTGATTGTAATAATCATCCAATGTTGTTGCATACATCAGGATTCCTTTTTCTTTTTCCTCATTAGGATTCACTTTTTGCATGCCATTAGTCTGTAGTTTAGAGCTAACTCCTAATTTAAAATCAGGAAATTTTTGTCCCGTTTGCGCATGAACGGAAAACGATGTTGCTGCTACTAAAAGTAACAAAAACAAATAGTAACTTTTTTTCATAGATAAAGTTTTTGTTGTTAACAATTATTGTTTTAATAAAGATTTCAAGCCATATCAAGCTTGATTTTGTTGAGAGAATGCCGCCTGCAGATGTGTATGCAAAGAGGACTGTGAACTTAAACAATTACCGGTTGAAATGGGAATAAAACCTATTAAAAAAGGAATTTAAAATCAACTATAAAGATGAAACAACTCCCTAAACCTGGGTAAAGATAAATACAATATTTCAAAGCTGAAATATTTTGCCTGGTAAATCTTATTATTTTAATGTTTTTAAATTTAACATTTATAGCATTTTTAATTGCAATATGCTATACTTTGTACATATTTATTTACAAACTGAAAAAGGCATGAATAGGCGTTTCTGCCCATTTCTCAATACGACAGCACACATAAAATCGACAAACAGGCACACTATATCACAAAGAAAGAATCATGTCCGCCAGCAGAACGGCAGTCTCAGCTTCATCCCTCGGAGCATCCTTCGGTTTCCATGCAACAATGAATCTTACCGATGCCGACCTGACACTGTAACCTCTGCTCTCCCACTCCGCAAGCGTCTTCTGCATATTGACAGACAACTTGGCCACAGGCATACCGGATGCATTATACAGAAAATGATTACCGTATGTAAGCCTGTCGCCGCTACGCAAGGCAAGAACTTCGCTTTTACGGCCTTTGAAGAACAGCAGATACACATCTTTGTGAGAAAGCTGCAAGACTATCTCCTCGGGCATGGCATACAGCTCTCGGTCTGTCATATGGCAGTCAGCTCTCAGACGGTCAAAACAGTTGCCGTTGGTATAGACAAAAAGCCTCTGCTTAGCCCGCATCATTCCTACATAATAGCGGCGCATCAGGCAGTCGTCTTTCGCATAATTGCCGGAGATAAGCATATACACATCGTCAAACTCACGGCCCTTTGCCTTGTGTATTGTCGATACAACGACATCGGCCCCTGACAGGTCGCAGAAATCTTCGACAGACGACTCAAACACAAACTCCTTGAAATCGCTTAGATATTTAGTCTTGCTGGTCTGCTCAAAAAGTTCTATGCAACGCTTCAGATACACCAAACTTTTACTTCTTTCATAAAACGAGAATGTTTTCTGTTTGGCCTTTTCCCACAAATCATCCTGAATCAGCGGTGAAGTAACATGCTTGCTTATGTATTTCATGAAGTATCTCACCTCTACCATGTTCCAAAAGAGCAGGCCTTCCATCGACTGTATCAGTTTACATCTTATGCCGTTCCTGCGCAAAATGGCAACAAGCGTAACCGTTTCTTCGTTTGTCTGTGTGAGTATGCACGACGAACCTTTGCCCTTATGCGACATCAAGCAGTCCACGAGCGGCTTATACATATACAAAGAATTGCAGTGGACGACCTCTACCCTACCATCGCTGTCTTTCATCGACTTTATAGGCGTTACCTTCATTCTCCGACTTACGTTACGCAAAAAGTCATTAGAGAAATCAACCAAATGACGCTCACTGCGGTAATTCTCCGTCATTTCTATAAAACGGCTCCCCTCTTCCTTTGTCAACTGATACATATATTTAGAGTCAGACCCACGAAACTCGTAAATGTTCTGGTCGTCATCACCAACGGCTATCACGCGCATGTCATCATTGGCATCCATAAGTGCCTTTACAAGTTTATATTCGTCGTCACTCATGTCCTGTGCCTCGTCAATAACAAGCACCGTCTTGCCTATCTTTGACGGCTCCACCTCACCGTCAACAATCATCTGAGCCGCTCGCCCAACAACATTGTCCACATCGTCAAGATTGCCGATACGTCCTAACAAGTCAAAGCAATAAGAATGGAATGTCTTTATCTCCACAAAGTGGGCTGCGTTGCCAATTAGCAGCATCAGCCGCTGCTTAAATTCTGTCGCCGCAGCCCTCGAGAACGTCAGCATCAAGAGCTGCTCATGCTTCACATCTTCAAGCAACAGAAGCGATGCCAGCTTATGAACGAGC
>ULZH01003362.1_pt1 | contig 12200 bp, 6 predicted proteins | sample 1962951 | NCBI WGS metagenome assembly ULZH01 (sample SAMEA4835884, study PRJEB28245) | human gut metagenome | biome: gut microbiome; material: fecal sample | place: Denmark | collected 2008
AGTTATGGAACAAAAACAAGAAGAAGTAAAACAAACAATGGCAGGAATCTATACACAAATAGCAGAGAGGGAAGGAAAAGATACTGAAATTTCAAGTATAACATATTATAAAGAATTTACGTTTGATTCTGCAAGATTTATAGACAATGATATATTTATTACTAAATTACAAAGAACTAATGGAAAAGAAAAGGCAGAAGTTTTTGAAATATATAATAAAGATGGAGAATTGATTGCAACTGTAGATGAAAAGGGTAAAATTCAATTTACATCTGAGTATATTGAAAACTTAAGAGATGAATATAAAGAATTTTTCAAACTATTAAAATTGGAAGAAGCGGAGTTCGAACTACCAGAAGGATTAAAAGAAGAAGAGTTATTACTAGAACATGAAGAATTAAAACAAGAAGTTGAGAAAAAAGAGCAAAAAGATAAAAAGGATGAAAAAGTAGAAGATGAGCAAGAAGAAGAAAAACAAGAAGAAGGAGTTGAAGAACAAGAAATTGCAATTAAAAAGGGAATTCCAGTAAATAATGTATTAATAGTTAGAGATAACAGCAATTTGTATAAAGATCATCCAGAAATAGAAAGAGGCTTAATTTTCAGTCGTGATAATGACGGAAAGGTAAAAGCAGAATATATTGATGAAAATGGTGACTTACAGCCTTCTAAATATATTCAGCCATCAAACACTTCAATTAGACAAGAGACCATATCTATGGGAAGAGATGGCAACCCTATGACAAGAGAAACTCCACAGCAAGTAATGAGAACTCAAAACTTAACTAGAAGAGATCCAGACGTAAGAGATGTTAGAATAAATGTAAAATTTGATCAGTATGGATATTTAGACATAGAAGAAGCTAGACAGGGAAGAAATGGAGAATGGGCAGCACATGACATTGAGGTTAGAGGAAGAGACTATAATAGTGCAGAAGTAAATGAAGCAACATCCATGAAAACAGGAGTTGCGGATCCAGATAAAGAAACTAGTTCATATGAAGCAGTGGAGAATATGGGAAAACCACAAGATGAGATTCAATATGATAGAACGTATTTAATGCAACATTCTGATGAAATAATAGAAAGCTTTATAGAGCAAGGATATCAAAAGCATGAAGCTGTGGCAATTTTTAATTATATGATAGGAGAAGAAGAATTAACAGAAAAGCAAGCTAAAGATAGAGTAAATGACGACATAAAAGAAGTAAAACAAGAAGAAAGAACAGAAGAAGAGGAAGAAAGAACGCCTTGGGGAGATGCAGAAGCAAGAGATGCTAGAAGATAATTAAATTATTCATAAAACTCACCTTTATAAATATAATGTAAAAGGTGAGTTTTTATATGAAAAAGATAAAGGATGATTTTGGGGACAGGGGCAAAAAGCACCCCTTTAAAAATGATTATAATATAATAAAAAAGATAACATTTGCTTTTTTAATGTTTACTATATTATATATAAATACCATCTCCTACGCTAATATAGATGATAATGAAATAATAGATGTAGATGAGATAAAAAAAGAGACAATTGAAACTGTTGCAAAAAATGCAGATGAACTAAAGCTAAATGCAAGAGTAGGTTTAATATTTGACAGAAATTCAAAAACGATATTATATGAAAAAAACGGACTTAAGCAGGTTCCGATGGCAAGCACAACCAAGATAATGACAGCTATAGTAGTATTAGAAAATTCTAATCTAAATGATATTGTAACAATAAGTAAAAAAGCGGCAGGAACTGGAGGCTCCAGATTGGGATTAAAAGCAAATGATAAAATTACAGTACATGATTTATTATATGGACTAATGTTAAAGTCTGGAAATGATGCAGCCGTAGCTTTAGCAGAACATGTTGGCGGAGGAATAGAAGGCTTTGCAGACCTGATGAATAAAAAGGCAAGTGAAATGGGATTAATAAATAGTCATTTTGTGACTCCACATGGGTTAGATCAAGAGAAACATTATACAACAGCATATGAACTTGCATGTATGGCAGATTACGCACTTAATATACCAAAATTTAAAGAAGTTGTAAATTCAAAAAGTTATAATATTACAATAAATGCCAGAAGCAGTTTAATAGGAAATACAAACGAACTATTAGGAAACCTAAATGGAGTGTATGGAGTAAAAACAGGTTTTACAAATGGAGCAGGCAGATGTTTAGTAACAGCGTGTAAAAGGAATGATCTAGATATCATAACAATAGTGTTGGGTGCAGATACTAAAAAAATCAGAACTTTAGACAGCATAAAATTGATTGAATATGCATATAAAAATTATGAAGTGATTGATATTGAAAAAAATATTAAAGAACAATTTGAAAATTGGAAATATTTAAATGAAAAGCGCATATATATAAATAAAGCAAAACAAAAAAACATAGATTTAGAGATTGAAAACTTAGACTATTCCAAGATTGCAGTAAAGAGAACAGATATTGATAATGTGAAAATAGAGATAAATTCACTTTACTATTTAGAAGCACCAGTAGAAGAAGGCAGAGTCATAGGTAGCGCGAAAGTGCAAATAGCTGGAAAAACAATAGCCAATTTAAGCATAAAGAATAAGCAAATCATAGAAAAAAAGAATATATTTGATTATTTTATAGATTTTTTATCATTAGTACCTTGACTTTTTTATGAAAATTTGTTATTATAAATATGCTTTGAAAAAAGCATATGCGGGAATAGCTCAGTTGATAGAGCGCTGCCTTGCCAAGGCAGAGGTCGCGGGTTTGAGCCCCGTTTCCCGCTCCATTTTTTATATTAAAAAATGGCACCTTAGCCAAGCTGCTGAGGTTGTTCGAACGCTAGTGAGTTACAACATCAGTATGCAGGGAGCGCTAGCGAGTCGCTGGTAAGCAAACTTATTCGTGACTATAATTAAATATTTTTGGCGCCTTAGCCAAGCGGTAAGGCACGAGTCTGCAAAACTCTGATCATCGGTTCGATTCCGATAGGCGCCTCCACAAAAAAATGAAACTTAATAAAGTTTCATTTTTTTATTGCAATAAATTGATAAACTCTTACGGAAATCTAATAAAAGACATAGTAAAACTTAAAAAAACTTGAAAATGTTACAAAAATGTAATATAATTGTAATATAATGCATAAAAATTAAATTTTAAAATGGAAAATGTATATCCGTAAGTATAAAAAATAGTGTTAAAAAAACGCATGTAACATAGGAAAAAACTGCTATTGACATTGATAAAATACGAAAGTAAAATATAAGTATAATATTATAACTAAAAGGAAGGTAAATCAATGAAAAGAAAAGGAATAATATTTATAACAATTTTGTTTCTAGTAACTTGTATGCTTAGCTTGTTTACTACAGTCAAAGCAGCTACAGGTAGTATGTATCTTAATATTAAACTATTGAGAAATTCAGGTTATGGATATAAACTTGCAAGCAATAACAAAAATGTATGGAAAATTTATGAAACAGATGGAAATGGTAATGATAAAGGTTTAAACAGTACAATATATTGTTTAAAAGGTGGCCCTGGATTTGGTTCTAGTGATTATGTATCAGGAACACCACAAGAAACACATTACACACAATATTTTAATTTAAAAGATCCAAACAGTATAACACCAAATCAATATAAGAATGTTTTACCAGACACTTCAAGTAAAGGATATAAAGCATTGTTATGGATATTAGACAACTGTTATGTAGCACCAAAAACAAACCCAACAACAGAAGAAGCAAACAGAGCAGTACAAGACAAAAAGAATTTATTGAATGCTGCAGCAGCATATGCAGAAGAAGTTTCTAATACAGATGTAACAATTAATGAACTAAATCTATTAACAGATGATGATATAGATGCAGTACAACAAATAGCAGTATGGTATTATACAAACCCAGAAGGAGACCCATATCATGTTACAAGTATTGATTTTTGGTTAAACAGTGTACAAGGAACAGAAAATAGTACATTTAAATCAATGATCAACTTTGGAGATGATGGATGGGATAGAGCAAATGCTTGCCAAGCATTATTTGATTACCTGGTACAAACTCCACAAAAAGCAGATTTCACATATACTATTGATAATAGTAACGTAACACCAAACCCAATAAAGATAGCTGATACAGATGCTAGAATTGTAAAGAATGGTGATAATTACATAGTTGGACCATTTAGACTACAAAGACAAGGAAATATAAATTATTCTTTTGATGCGAAATTTTTAGACCAAAATAATACTGTAATTTCAAGTATAACATTATTAGATTCAAACAAAGATCAAACAAATAAGTCAATCAAAAATTTAGTTGGAGAGGATTTTTACATTTCTGTACCAACAAGTGCAAATATTGAATCAATCAAGCTTGAAATATCTGGTTCATATACAACAACAAAATCAACATATTGGTCAGTAGAAAATCCAGATTCTGCTAAAGACCAACCAGTTGTAAAAGTAGAAAAAAGCAAGATAGATTTTAATGACAGTAAAACAGTTATAAAAGAAGAGGAAAAATACTTTGACTTAGCATTAAGAAAATTCATTATATCAATAAATGGTCAAGCACCATCAATTGATAGAACACCACAAATAGACGCAACAGAGTTAGCTAAACTAATTAGTGGAACTACAACAACAGCTAATAAAGTACATACTAAGGATCCATTAACAGTAAATAATGGTGATAAAGTAGTATACAAAATTAGAGTATATAATGAAGGAAAAATAGATGGTTATGCAACAGAGATTACTGATTATTTACCATCAGGATTAGAGTTTATACCAAGCTCAGAAAGTACAATAAATCAAACTTATGGATGGACAAATCCATCAGGAGATGGAAAAACAATAAAAACAGCTTATTTAGCAGACAAACTAATCGAAGCATTTAATGGAACAGAATTAAAATATGTTGACGTGGAAGTTGAGTGTAAAGTAGTAGCACCTACTCAATCAACAGATCAAAGATTGAAAAATATAGCAGAAATAACAGCGCATAAAGATAAAGATGGAAATGAAACTGTAATTGATCGTGATTCTCAACCAAATAACGTAAACAAAGATAACTATGGTACAACAAGCCAAGAAGACGATGATGACTTTGAAGATTTAATAATGTTTGGAAAATACTTTGATTTAGCATTAAGAAAATTCATTACAGCTGTAAATAACAAAGAAATTACAAATAGAGAACCACAAGTTGTCCTTGATGCATTAAAAGACGGAAGCTCAACAACAGCAACATATAATCATCCAAAAACACCAGTAAATGTATATAATGGTGACATAGTAACATATACTATTCGTGTCTACAATGAAGGTCAATTGGACGGTTATGTAACAGAAATAACAGACCATTTACCACAACAATTAGAATTTATAGTAGATGACGAACTAAATGCAAAATATGGATGGATTTTATCAGAAGATGGAAGAACAGTAAAAACAAATATAACATCTTCTACAACATCAAGTTTTGCAAGTAGAGACCAAATCTATGAAGATAGAACAAACAATACAGATAAAGTTTTATTAAAAGCATTTGACGGAAATGTATTAGATTATATTGATGTTAAAATTAAATGTAAAGTAAAAGACAATATTAGCTTATATGAAAAAATAACAAATATTGCGGATATTACAGATTTCACTGATAAAAATGGAAATGCTATAATTGATAGAGACTCACAAAAATCAAATGTAGTATTACCAACAGATGAAACATTACCAGAATACAAAGATACAGAAATAGAACGTGGAGATACATACATTGCAGGACAACAAGATGACGATGATTTTGAAAAATTGATACTTAAAAAGTTCGATTTAGCATTAAGAAAATTCATCACAGGTGTAAATGAAAAAGAAATTACAAACAGAGCACCAGTATTTACAAAAACATCAGATGGCAAATATGAATATGTACATCCAAAAGATCCAGTTGATGTAGCAAATGGAAATACAGTTATATACACATTAAGAATATTTAATGAAGGTAATGTGGCAGGATATGCTGAAGAAGTTAAAGATAATTTACCAGAAGGACTAGAATTCTTACCAGAAAACACAATAAACACTGCATTTAAATGGAAAATGTATAAAGAAGATGGAACTGAAACTACTGATGTAAAAGAAGCAAAATTTATTAAAACAAACTATTTATCTAAAGCAAATGAAACTGTTGAAGGAAATAATATATTAAAAGCATTTGATCCTGAAACAATGACAATGCCTGATTATAAAGATATAAAAATTGCATTTAAAGTAACAGAGCCAAATACATCTGATAGAATTATAATAAATACAGCAGAAATAGCTGATGACGCAGATGAAGATGGAAATGAAGTTGATGATATTGACTCAACTCCAGATAACAATGTTCCTGAAGAAGACGACCAAGATATAGAAAAAATTAAAGTAAAATATTTTGACTTGGCTCTAAAAAAATGGGTAACAGAATCAATAGTAACATACAATGGAAAAACAACTGTTACTAAAACAGGACATACAGGGGATGAAAATCCAGAGCCACCAGCAAAAGTTGAAATTCGTCAAGACAGAATCAATAAAACTACTGTAAAATTTAAATTTAGTATTAAAGTAACGAATGAAGGCGAAATAGAAGGATATGCTAAAGAAATAATAGACTATATTCCAGAAGGACTAAAATTCGTTGCAGAGGATAATCCAAAGTGGAGATTAACAGATGATGGAAAAGTACTAACAGATCAACTAAAAGATGTCCTTATAAAACCAGGAGAAAGCCAAACAGTAGAGATAATACTTACATGGATAAATGGAAAAAATAACATGGGATTAAAAACAAACTGGGCTGAAATTTATGAAGATTACAATGAACATAATTCACCAGATATCGATTCAACACCAGGCAATAACAAAAAAGGAGAAGATGATATCGATGAAGCACCAGTTATCCTAACTACTGCAACAGGTAATGCACCTACATATGCTACACTTGCATTAGCATCAATAAGCATGATTGCAGGAGGAATAGTTTTAATCAAGAAATATGTAATTTAACAATAAAAATAATGCTAAAGTAATTTTAGCATTATTTTTTGTTTACATTAAAAAGCGCTTGTGATATAATATTTTATGTGAAAATGTAACAAAGGAAGGTTGGACATATGAATCAAATTCTTGCTGTTGAAAATAAAAAGAAGGAAAAAGTTAAAACTAAAAAAATAAGAACTGGCAGACCAATAGAAATAAAAGGCATAGTGATGTTTTTTGCCGTAATAATTATGGTATTTGGACTTACTCTTGCAGGACAAGGCTCATATGCCTTATATAAAGATATAGATGACAGAAAACCAGAAAATATACCATATGTTACAATAGGAAGAGTAAATGATAAGGCTATTGTACAAATTAGTAGTAATATTGAAATTTCGAAGTTAGTATATTCTTGGAATAATGGAGAAGAAAGTGCTATACCAATTGGAAGTACTAATGCGAGAGAAGAAATTACTCTTTTAGGATATGACAGTGTTTTAAATCTTACAATAGAAGATATGAATGGTAAAAGAGTAAAATTTCAAAAACAATATTTATTGACAGGAGTAGATATTACAAAGCCAGTTGTTGAAATTGAAACAAAAGATGGAAACGATAAAATGAAGATTGTGGCAAAAGATGAAACAGGAATAGCATATATAACATATCAATGGGAAGATGGGGAGCCAGTTACAGTTAATGCAGATCAACAGGGACAAACAGAAATGATTGTACAAGTACCATTAACAGTAGGTTTAAAGAAAATAAAAATAATAGCAGTAGATACAAATGGAAATATTGAAGAAATTGAAAGAGAAATTACTACTTCTACTTCAAGGCCTAAAATGACACTTAGACGCAATAAACAAAAAATATCTATAGAAATAGAAGATAAAGACGGAATAAAAAGTATCAAAGCTAATCTTAATGGAGAAGAGTATGAAATAACGAATGTAAATAGAAAAAAAGTTAAAGTAGGATATTTATATTTAAGAGAAGGAAATAATACTATTTCAGTTGAAGTTACAAATGTAAATGACTATACAGAAAAAGCAACTGCAGAATTACAATATAATCCATAATAAAAGGAGACCAATAATGGCACAAGAGATTTATTTAATTGATGATGGAAATGAATTAAAAAACAAATTGACAGAGTTGTTTAAAAAAGAAAAAGATTATAAATTTAAAAAAGCTAAAACAACAGACATAGAAACAGTACTTAAAAATATTCCTGCTTTGATAATAATAAATGAAGATGGAATACAAGAAAATATCATAAAGTTATGTGACAAAATTAGAGCAAATGAAGACAACAGCATAACTCCAATAATTGTAATTTCATCAATAACAGAAAAACAACACAGGGTACAAATTTTACAAGCATGTGTTGAACATTATATAAAAGCACCAATTGATGAGGAATATCTATATTATACAGTTAAAAATGTAATACGCTTGCTTGATACAAACCGTAGAGTAAGTCCACTGACAGGATTACCAGGTAATGTTCAAATTCAAGCAGAAATAAAAAAACGCTTACTTAATAATGAACAATTTTCAATTCTATATATAGACTTAGATAATTTCAAAGCATATAATGATGTTTACGGATTTTTAAATGGAGATGAAATGATTAAGTTTACAGCAAGATGTATATCAAATCATTTACATGATACAGAAGATGAAGGAAATTTTGTAGGACATATTGGAGGAGATGACTTTGTTGCCATTACTTCTAATATAAATTGTGAGCAAATATGTCAGAATATTGTATTGGAATTTGACCAAGGAGAACTTAAATATTTTAATAAAAAAGATATTGAAAAAGGATACTTAGAAGTACCAAATAGAAAATGTATAATAGAACAATTCCCACTTACAAGTATATCAATTGCAGTAGTTGTAGTAGATGAAGGTAGATTTAAAAATGTATTAGAAATAGGTGAAACTGCTGCACAAGTAAAACACTTAGCAAAGACCACACCTGGTAGTACATATGTAATAGACAGAAGAAAGCATGGTTCCAACTAGAAAAAATATAAAAGCTATTTACAATATTCGACAAGAGTGTTAATATAAAGATAACAATAAAGGAAAAAATGGGGGAAGAAACAAATGAGTAAATGTAAGAAAATCTTGTTATTGCTAACATTGATGTTAATAGCAATAGTAGGCACAGTAAGTGCACATTCAGTGGACTTAGACCCAGAAAGTCTAATATCATTTCCATTTATAGTTAGTGAGGGAAAAGGAAAGATAACTGTAAAAAGTTCTGTAACAAACTATACATTGTATTATCAAAATGTAGAAATATCAAATGCAACTTATGATGAAATTAATACGATAAAGGAAAATGGAAAAGCTGAATTGTCAACAATAGAAAGACAAATGAATTCTTTAAAAGAAGAATACAATAATTTAAAAACTATTAAAGACGAAAAATATACTACATATCAAAATGCAATAAGTAACAATTTAACAGAGGAACAAATAAATGTAGCTAAAACAGAATATGAAACAGCAAATACCAACTATACAAATAAAGTAAAAGAATATAATACCAAAGTAGATGAATATAATGCCAAGGTATCACAAATAAATAATCAAGTAAAGGATAAACTTCCAATGTACAATGATTCTAATTGGACTAAAACAACTGATGGAAGTTTCAAAGTTAATTTAACACAATTTTCAGGAAAAAAATCATTTTCTATATGGGCAAAATTAGTAACAGGAACAAATACATATTATGACCAAGAAATATATTCTATGAATGGTACTAAACCAACTGAAGTTAGTGTTACATCTGTAAGTTTAAATAAATCGACTTTAGACATTAAGGTTGGAGAAACAGCTACATTAACAGCTACAATAAACCCAACAAATGCAACAAATAAAAATGTTACTTGGAAAAGCGACAACACTCAAATAGCTACAGTTGATACAGCTGGAAAAATAACAGCTATAAAAGAAGGAACAGCTAAAATAACAGTAAAGACCAAAGATGGAAACTACACTGCCACTTGTATAGTTACTGTATCTAAAAATGATGGCATTGTTTGGACAGATCCATCAAACATAAAATTCACAGTTACAGAAGATTTTTATCTAAAGGTAACTGGATTAAAAGAAGATGGAAAGTATTATGGATTTATATCTAATGGAAAAATAGCACCAACAGTTCCTGATACTGGATGGATAGAAAATGAAAATCTTCCAGTAACAAATAAACCAGGATTTTCAATTAGTAAATATCTTGAAAAATCTGGAGATATTTATGTATGGATATATGAAACACAAATAGTAAATAATGTACGTCAAAATAAATGCATTATTGAAGCGCAAAAAATAGAAAGACCAGCACTTAAAAAAATAGGAACAAGAATGAAATGTTACTTCCTTAATGAGGAGACTTCAACACATTTATTTGAGGCATATAATTATGAAAATGCAAGAAAAATAAATGTAAAAATAGGAAAAGTAACAGATAAAAGTATATTAAGAGCTATAAAAAATGGAGAAACAGATTGTTTACAAAAATTATTAGATTATGCTAAAAATGCAGATTCTATATATACAGGTACAGTTCCTCTAGGAAGGTCTGAATCTATAACAAATAAATTAAATCTAGTAAATGATGAATATTATTATGTATATATGGTACTAGATGATGAGAATGGAAAATATTTTCCAGTAGAAGATGTGTCATTATATCAAGCATTGACATATGAAAAAGATGGAAAAACGAGCAAGAACTTATTTGATTACTTAAATGATAATTTCAAATGGAACTTAGGAAATGATGATACTACAATTGACAACACAACAGCAACAGGAAAACTTCCACAAACAGGAGCTAGTATAGTAATATATGTCGCAATAACATTAGTAATAGTAGCAGGAGTAATATTTGCAATAAAATATAAAAAGTACAATATAAAATACTAAAAAATTAAAAGGTTCTCTTAAAAAATAGAGAACCTTTTATGTATTATAAAAATAATCCATTATACCATTATAAATTCCCCAAGCTAATCTATCTTGATACTCATCAGTTAAAAGTTGGTGTTCTTCTTCAGGGTTAGATAAAAATCCACATTCCACAATAGATATAGGAATTTCCACATGCTTTATAATATAAACATTATCAAGCTTCATAGCTACCCTTTTATTTTCTTTCTGAATTGAATCATTTAAATTTTGTTGTAAGCTCTTAGCTAAAGCAGTACTCTTCTCATCATTCTGCTTATAAAAACATTGCCAACCATAATACTGTTGCTGAGGAATTTTATTTAAATGAATAGAAACAAAAATATCAGCAGAACTCTCATTACCAATTTTTACTCTATTATGAATATCAGAAATTTTCTTTTTTCTCAAAGTGTTTTTATCTAAGTCATAAATAGCATTTTCATCACTACGAGTTAAAATTACAGTAGCACCAGACTGTTCTAACAAACTTTGGACCTTCAAAGTTATTTTCAAATTTGTTTCAGCTTCAGTGGTGCCATTACTCGATTGAGCACCCTCATCAGGTTTTCCATGACCAGCATCTAGAACAATAACCTTATTAGAAACCGGCAAAGAAACAGTAGGAACAGTTTTATCAGTATTTGCAATTTGAAAAACAAAAACAAACACACAAACTAACAAAATACTAGAAATAATACCCAATCTCTTTTTACTCAAAACAACCATAAACCCACCCCATAATCATATATATGAGATAATTCTAAAATTATGATTTTTGAATAAAAATTCCACTTTTTGAGAAAAATATGTGTAAACATATAATGCAAGGAGTGGAATTTTAAAATGCAATATAAAACCTTAATGATAAAAGGTGCAATTTTAGGTAAAAATCAATTAGAAGATTATTTAGAAAAAGTGGCTTCAAGCCATAATTTACAGAACTTTTCGGATAAAGAAACATACCCAATTCCAAGATTAAAAGAAAATTTTGAGTTAATTACTCAAACATATAATTTATTAAATGAACATGCAAAATTAAAAATACCAATACATTCAGCAGGAGAGTGGATTTTAGACAATTACTATGTAATAGATGAGGCAGTAAAAAACACAAAGTTAGAGCTTCCAAAACATAAATATACAAAGTTTTTAGGGCTAGCAAATGGAAATTATGCTGGCTTTGCTAGAGTGTATGTTTTAGCAAGTGAGATTGTAAATTACACA
>ULZH01023673.1_pt1 | contig 11939 bp, 10 predicted proteins | sample 1962951 | NCBI WGS metagenome assembly ULZH01 (sample SAMEA4835884, study PRJEB28245) | human gut metagenome | biome: gut microbiome; material: fecal sample | place: Denmark | collected 2008
TTATTATTACATCTACTCCGCCAATCAGAAGAAGAATTCCTCCAATCAGATATACCTTTGTCTTCTGTTCATAGCCGAAATGATATCCAACATAAGCACCACCGACTACACAGACAACAGTAAGTATGATTCCAACCAGTATTAATGACAGTAGGCTTGTTCCCAGAAAGCCAAATGCCGCACCGGTCAGGAATGTATAAAATGATGTTACAGCACAAATCCGTACGAATTTATGTACGCCAAGGTTCTCTTCCCGGCGTTCATCAATCCGGTCATTCTTCCAGGCTTTAATCAAAAGCCGGATTCCCAGACACAGGAATACTGCCACTGAAATCACTTCACCTAATATAACCTGTGATTCTTTAATATCATATTTACACAGGAGGTCGGCTCCAAGATTTCCAAGATATAAAACAATTACCTGCCATACGGATACCAGTAATGTCACCAGCACAAGCTGTTTGGTACGAATCTTAGCTAACATTGCTCCCTGACATTCTACTGAAGCAAATACATCCATGGAAAGTCCGCATACAATTATTAATGTTTCTATCCAGTTCATCTTCCGTCCTCCTTTCTCTTAAAATTATTATACTTAATCCTCTGCCTTAATGGAAGCAGTTTCCCAAATAAATTTTACATTTCCTTTGACACCATCTGCTGTTCTGGTAAATGTGTTATATTCATTTCCGGCATCCAGTACTGCATCTACTTTATCCAAGAGTTCTTTCAAATCTCCGTTGTAAGCATCCGCAAGTTTCTCAATTGCCTGCTCATCAAACTGTGCCATTCCATCTGCCAGTGTCTCAGAGCCATCCTCTAACTGGTCTACACCATTTATCAGAAGGTCTGTTGCACTCTTCAAAGAAGTCATTCCTGCATTCAGTTTGTCATTATTTGCAACTAAGGTATTTGCTCCGTCTGCCAGCTGTTTTGCACCATTGGTCAAATCTGTAATTCCCTGTGAAAGTGCGCCATTTACAGAGCTGTCTAATGTATTAACACCTGCTACAATTCCATTGTCACCATTCAGGCCTGCATCTAAGGATGCTGCTCCAGTCTTTAAGGTTGCAAGCTGTGTATCATCAAACTGTGCAAGTCCTGCCTGTACCTGAGCCAGTGCCTGTGCACCACCTGTAGTTCCAAGCTTGGTTGCAACTGCTGAAATATTCTGTAACTGGGCTGCATAAGCTGTGCTTAAGCTATTGAAATCAACCGCACTGCCTGCCTGGGTAGTTACTGCTAAAAGTGTTGCATTGGTTGTATCATCCAGCATATAAATATTAGCATCCGCATTAACCGCCTGTAATCCGCCACCGGTTGCTGCTACTACCTGTGAATAGGCACCGTTTAATGTAGTTCCCGGGGTCTGTAACTGCTGTAATACTGCAAGGTAATTTACTGCTGCCTTAGTATAATCATTCAAAGCGGAAGCAAATGCTGCCTGTGCGTCCGCTGAAGATGCATAAGCATCCATTCCTGCAAGACTGCCATTTACAGTAGCTTTCAAGGTTCCGATTCCATCTACCAACTGGGCAACTCCACCATTAATCTGTGTTGCACCGGCTCCTGCCTGCTGCACACCAGTCTTTAATGCAGATACACCACTTGTCAGTGCCGGAGCACTTTCTGCAAGCTTTGCAATGCCGGAGTTCAAGGTATTTGCACCGTCTGCTACTGCAGATGCTCCGGAGGTATAATCTTTCACACCGGACTGTGCTGTTCCAACACCAGCTTTAAATTCTCCAAGACTGCTCTGTAATGTTTTCAGTCCATCGGATAACTCGCTGCTGCCATCTACCAACTGGTCAGATGCATCAGTCATCTCATCTATTGTATCGGATAATACAGATAAGTCGATATCTCCATTTACATTCATTTCAGAAAGAAGGTTGCTGGATGCCATGGATACTGTCATATCCAGCGAGAAATCTTCTACATCTGCAGTTACTTCTACATAATCCGGGAACTGGACATCATCACCAAGGTCAGCATCATCAATACCAAGGCTTTCTTTTAAACCTGGCATTGTGATTCCTACCACAACATTGTTTTTTCCATCAGAAATTACTTTTCCATTGGTAACTTCTACATTCGTGAAGTTATCATTTAATACCATTCCGGTTACAACAGAGAACGGAACATAGACATCTGCGGATTTGCCATCGATAGTCTTTGTTGTCTTCTCATTATTGGTAAATTCAAAACGCATGGTAACTTTTCCGCTCTTTCCGGCTAAATCCTTTGGAGCAATTTCTTTTCCATCCAGATAGTAAGTAATTTTCTGGGTAATCGGAGCTTCTTTATCCGTAGTACCCTGATAGAAGATATCATTTCCCTGTGCATCCCAGGTTACTTTATCTCCATCCTGTTTGAAGGTCTCATCGCCTTTTACATTCTTGATATCCTTTAAATCAGATGCATCCTCCAAAGTATCTGCATTTTCTTTATTCTTTAACCAGTCGCTTACGATGGTTTTATTTACGGTACCGTCTGCATCTGCAATCATATATACTGTTTCATCTTTTCCGGTTTCTTCTGTTTCCTTATCGGAATTCAGAAGATTTCCCAGCTGGTCTTTTAATTCAGACTTGGTTTCTTCTGCGTCTGCATCTTCTGTGTCTGTTTCCTCTGTAGAAGTTTCTTTTTCCGTAGCCTCTTCTGATACACTTTCGGTAGATGGCTTTGCTGCATTTACCTGCCATACGCCATAACTGGTTCCAAGCATTGCCACCATCAGCACGCCTGCGATTACACGAATCGCATATTTATTTTTGAATTTATTCTTTAATTCTGAAAATTTCATTGTTATGTCCTCCTTCTTAATCTATACCGTTTTGTTCTTGTTGCGGAAACCAGCACTGGTTACGCAGATTACTTTATCAAATATCATAAACAATGAAGGTAGTACAAAGATTACAACCAACATACTAATCAGTGCACCTCTTGCCATCAATGTACATAAGGAACTAATCATATCGATATCAGAATAAAGTCCTACACCAAAGGTTGCTGCGAAGAAACTTAATGCGGATACGATAATGGACTGGATGGAGCTCTGCAGGGCACTTGTAATTGCTTCCTTCTTCTCGGCTCCCTTATATCTTGCTTTCTTATATTTATTGGTCATCAGGATTGCATAGTCAACCGTTGCACCCAGCTGAATGGTTCCGATTACGATGGATGCGATAAACGGAAGCTGTGTACCGGTGTATGCCGGAATACCCATGTTGATAAAGATTGCAAAGTAAATTGCAGCTACCAGGATAATCGGCAGTGATATAGATTTAAATACAACTGCGATGATTACGAAAATTGCTCCGATAGATACTGCACTTACGACTTTGAAGTCATGGTCTGTCGTGGTAATCAGATCCTGCGTACATGGTGCTTCACCAATTAACATGCCATTTTCATCATAGCTCTTAATAATGCCGCTGATGGCATCACACTGTGCATTTACTTCATCTGATGCTACTTTATACTCGGAAGTAATCAGCAGCAGCTCATAATTTTCATTTTCCAGCTCGCCACGGATAGAATCCGGGATGACATCTCTTGGAATTGCCGGTCCGACGATTGCATCCAGACCAAGTGTTGCCTTTACACCATCCACATCATCAATTTCATCAATCATCTTCGATATGGTCTTTGGTTCTAAGCTGCTGTCTACTAAAACAATGTGGGTAGCACCCATATCAAAATTTTCTTCCAGCTTGTTATTTGCTGCAATACTTTCCAGTGAATCCGGCAATGTACCGGCCAGATCATAATATACGTTCGTATTGTTATAACCCCAGATTGCAGGTCCTAAGATTACCAGGAATAAAATAATGAATATGTAATAATGGCTGGTAATCCAGTTTGCAATATTTCCAAGGTCCGGTAAGATAACACGGTGTTTGGTTTTCTCAATTGCCTTGTCAAACACCAGAATCAGGGATGGAAGGATGGTTACGCAGGCGATTACACCGAAGATAACACCCTTAGCCATTACCACACCAAGGTCAAGTCCCAGGGTAAAGCTCATGAAGCATAATGCAATAAATCCGGCTACTGTAGTAATGGAACTTCCGACTACAGAAGTAATGGTATTTGAAATTGCATGTGCCATGGCACGATTCTTATCTCCCGGAAACCGTTCCTGATTCTCCTGATAACTGTGCCACAGAAAAATGGAGTAGTCCATGGTAACACCAAGCTGTAAGACTGCCGCCAACGCCTGCGTTACATAGGAAATTTCCCCTTTTATTACGTTACTTCCCAGATTATATACAATTGCCATACCGATACTTAATAAGAAAAACAGTGGAATAATTGCGGAATCCATCGTCAGGGAAAGTACCAGAACAGATAACAGTACTGCAATCAATACATAAAACGGAACCTCTTTGTTGGTCAGATCCTTAATGTCTGTTACAACTGCTGACATACCACTTAAGTAACACTGTTTTGTTGTAATTCCTCGAATCTCTTCAATGGCATCCATTGTCTCATCTGCTGACATGGAAGTATCAAACAAAATCGCCATCAGCGTACTGTCCGATTCATCATTGTTGAATATGTCATAAATCTCATCCGGCAAAACATCCATTGGTACGGATAAGTCTGCCAGTGAATCATACCAGATAACAGATTTTACATGGTCTACATCTGCAATCTGTTCCCGAAGGGTGGAGATATCTTTATCTTCCATACCTTCAATGACACATAGGGAAAATGCTCCTGTACCGAACTCATCTACCAGAATATCCTGTCCTTTCATGGACTCTAATTCATCTGGCAGATAGGAAAGGATATCATAGTTAACCCTTGTGTTAAAGTAACCAAATGCTGCTGGAATCAGTAAAGCAAAACTGATAATGAGTATCAGGACTCTGTGCTTTACGACGCCCTTTCCAAATTTAATCATCTCTTTACCATCTCTTTCTTTTTCATGTTTTTCTAGGTAAGAGTATAAAAAAAAAGACTGCATTCGAACATATGCAATCTTTTTTGGCTGTATCAATCCAATATACAAATTGTAGAATCTGTAACAGTTGCTATACATATCTGCCAATTTGTATATTAATTATCGCCTATAATATCTGCGATAGAATTGCGAATCATATAATTATAAATATCCGACATCTCTTTTGCAGGCATAGACATTCCACTTTTTATCCAGGTAATTACCAGAAAACATAAGGACTGGGCATGATACCGGGCAATCCGCTCTTTTGTAAGCCATGGCGATGGAATCTTCTTATCCAGATTCTTCTCTTCCAATACTTCTATCAGTGTTCCCGTAATGCATTCCTTTACAATATCTTCAAAAGAGTTCTGTCCCTCTAAGCGGCTTGCTTTGGTATAGAAATCTTTTTCTTTTTCAATACCCGCAAATATAATAATCAACGCCTGATCAATCATTCCATTCTGAATCAACGGCTTTACCGGTTCTAATAATTCAGTCCGGATAATCCACTCTAACAGTTCATACTTATCCTGAAAATGATTGTAAAAGGTCGGGCGGATAACTCCCGCTTTATCGGTTATCTCTTTGATTGTAATCTTTTCTATAGGTTGCTTGATTGTCAGCTCTTTTAGGCTCTCCGCAAGCAGTGTATCGATTGCGTTCCTTCCCTGATTTGTCATAACTTCCTCTCATCTTCTTATCAAACAGCCGTCTAAACGACCAGTCGCACTATGGTGATACTTCTTGCTTCCTTATTATTCTTAAGGTCTATGATTTCTCCTGTATCACAGACTTTTACAATCGGGCGAAGCACAAATCCCTGATAATTATGCTTTACTACTGCCATTCTGCCATCAGAAAGTTCCACTTCACAGCCCGCCGGATAGACAGCTACCCAGCGTAAAAATACTTCCACCAGCTTCGGATCAAACTCCGAACCGTTCATTGCCATTATATATTCAATGACATCTGCCGGCGGCATCGGATCACGGTATGGTCGTTTTGAAATCATGGCATCATACACATCTGCCAGCTTGATAATTCTTCCATAAATACTGATTTCATCACCGGATTTTCGCATCGGATAACCTTCGCCATTATAGCATTCATGATGTTCTAATACACCAAGATATACTTCCGGTGCGAAATCAAAATTATCCCTCAGGAACTCATATCCTAACTTCGGATGCTGTAATACGATTCTTCTTTCTTCCTCGGTCAGTGCACGACGTGCATTTAATATATCTATCTCTAAGAATTTCTTTCCGATATCATGAAGTAATGCAGCCGTAGTAAGAATGCGGAGCTCATACTCATCCATTCCATAATGTGCTCCGATTACTGCGGATAAAATTCCCACATTTACAGAATGAAAATAAGTATAATCATCATAATTCTTAAGACTCATCATGTTATACATTACTTCTTCATTTTCCAGAAGACTGTCCACCACCTGCATGACAGCTTCCCGGATCTGCCATTCCTGTTCGCTGACATCTTCCTCTTCCATACGGTCAATAAACAGATGATGTACTATTTCCAGGCTCTTTGAGTGAATAGACGGCTTAATTACTTCGGCAATCTCTATTTCTTCAGAAAACTTATCATCAATATAAAGACCCGGATAACCCATCTTATCCAGATTCTCTATCTGCTCCTGATTTAAAATCTGATGTCTGCCTAAAAGCATGACTCCCTGACCGTCTAATATGTCCTGAGCCAGTACCATTCCGGCCTCCACCTTTTTTATTGGTAGATAACGCATCTAAATTGCTCCTCTTTGTCTTTTGTTACCCCACACGCCTATTCTATAACATTTTATCTGCGATTACAACTTTTTTACTCATCAAATTCTACCGTCACAAAAAAGCCCTTCGGTGTTTCCTTTACATCCACTACCGTCCCTTCGGTAGACTTCAGGCGTTCCCGGAAGGTATAATTTGCTGACATTGCAAATGCATTTCCAAGTGTATAGTAATAGGAAGTCGGCAGCTTACTCTCTGTCACCGGTAACACATCTCCTACTTCCAGTAACCCGGTTCTCTCCATTTTAAACTCCATCTGCCGCATTGATAATACGCCTCCTGATTATGCTTCTAAATTATTCATTTTCTTCTGAATCTTCTTCTACTGCTTCTACATCAATGGCTTCTGCCGCCTGTTTTGCCGCTTTGACAGCACCTGCCACACGATATACTACAAACAAATCACTCAGTCCGTCATAAATCAGTGCAATTCCTACGATTACCATAGCAATCTGTACCATCTCGAAGGCTTTCCAGATTAATAATATTCCGAATGCAAAATTAAGAATTGTAATCAAAAGCAGGATTCCCCATGCTGTGTCACCATTCTGCTTTGCTTCGATAGTCATCCGTAAGTCTTCCAGACCATGCATCAGCAATACGACTCCGATTACTACCGGGAATATCTTTGCAAAGTTCAATGGCTGTACCAGAATCCATACCCCCAAAATAACCAGTGCAATTCCGGTTGCCAGTCCCAGCCTGCTTTCCAGTTTATTTCTCATATAAGAAATAATATGTCCGATTCCCATCACGCATAAAATAGCTGCTAAAATATAGCAAAGTACCTTTGTTACCTGCGTAGGCCATATCATAAGAATAACTCCCAGTGCCACACAAAGAATAGCGGATAATATAACATCTGCTTTGATTCTCTTTAATGTTTCCTTCATAATAAATACGCTCCTTCCACTTGTTTTTTTATTTAATTTCTTTCCTTTATTTTGCAGTAATATCTGCATAGGCTGCTCCGGTTACTGCTGCTAAGTCTGCCGGAGATAACGCCATGGATGTGCCGATTCTTCCGCCACTGATATAGATTTTATCAAACTGTTCCATACTTTTATCTAAAATGGTCGGAAACTGTTTCTTCATTCCAAGGGGACTGCAGCCGCCTCTTACATAACCGGTAATCTTTGTAATATCTTTTACATGAATCATTTCTACGGATTTCTCACCGGCCGCCCTTGCTGCCGCCTTTAGATCCACCTCTTCTGCAATCTGTACCACAAAGACATAATATGCCTTGCTTTTTCCCTGCATGACCAGTGTCTTATAAGTCTGTTCCACCGGTGCTCCGGTCAGTTCTGCCGTATGCAGTCCGTCAATAAATTCATCACATTCGTAATTTAAGATTTCATATGCCACTTTATGCCGCTCTAAAATCCGCATGGCATTAGTCTTTACTTCTTTCCCCATGGTTTTATGCTCCTTTTGGGTTCTTTACTTTTTTGAAAGTCTCTGTTTTAACCTGAGTTGATTTGCATGTTACTCATCCGCTCCATTCACATAGGTTTCTAAAAAAGAATGTTTTACCCCATCTTTCTTATAAGCAATAATGGTACTTAAATTTACATTTTCCACACTACGGAAGATATTATTTTCCACATATGGATTTACTTCCTTTAATCTGGCAATCAGCTGTTTGATTTCCATCCGCTTTGACACGGTACGTCCATCCGGGTCACAGGTGGTACAGGTATCGGTAAAATGGCAGGCACACTGGATAAAATGTAAATCATTATAATCTCTCCAGTGCTTGATATCATCCTCCCGGATTAAATACATCGGCCGAATCAGTTCCATTCCTTCAAAATTCGTGCTGTGAAGCTTCGGCATCATGGTCTGTACCTGTGCACCATAGAGCATTCCCATTAAAATAGTCTCAATGACATCATCATAATGATGTCCCAGCGCAATCTTGTTACAGCCTAATTCCTTTGCCTTACTATATAAATAACCACGGCGCATTCTTGCACACAGATAGCACGGAGAATTCTCAATCTCATATACCGCATCAAAAATCTGTGTTTCAAATACCGTAATCGGAATCTGCATCAGTTCTGCATTCCGTTCAATCACTTTACGGTTCATCTCACTGTATCCCGGATCCATCACTAAGAATACCAGTTCAAACTGGAATTTATATAATTATTCCTCTAACTTTCCCCATTTTACAGGCTTTCCCGCCTGTCCATTAGTGAAATGATATGTAGTTTCCCTTATTTTTGCCCTTATGAGATAATCACAAGGGAAATAAGGGAATTTTTTTAATCATTGCCTACCACTTTATCAAGAAGCCGAACCGATTTTCGTTTCGCATCTCTTGTGGAGTGAGCATAGACGTTCATTGTGGTACTGACATCTGAGTGTCCCAACAATTCCTGTACATCTTTTGGGGCAGCTCCATTTGCTAAAAGGTTGCTTGTATAGGTGTGACGTAACTGGTGGAAATGAAAGCCTTCAAATCCCTCTAATGTTTTTGCCACCTTTCTGCAAACAGTCCCCAAAGTAGTTGGAAGTTCCAAACAACCATCCGGTCTTAAACAGACAAAAGAAATTTCTTTATAATCTGCCGGGACTTCCTGCGTTCTGTCTAAGCAATAATATTCGTAGTACACTCTGTTTTTCTCTTTGACCTCTTTGTAGTAGTTCGTGTGATAAAGTTCTCCGTACTGCATTCGATTTTTTAACTGCTCTTTCCGGGCATTACGGAAAATCTCTACCAGTGTATCTCCAAAATCAACAACCCTTACTTTTTTCCGCTTGGTTGGTCCGATGATATATTTGCGCTTTGAGCCATCATATCGGATGCTGCGTCTTATGGTAAGGCATTGTTCTTCCAGATTTACGTCCTGCCATGCCAAACCGCAGGCTTCTCCAATACGAAGCCCGGCATAATAGGCTATCTGGATTGGAAGTATTGCGGCTGGGTTCTTTTTTTGCAGATAAGCAAGCAATCTTTCATAATCTTCTCGTGAAATTGGTTGGACATTTCCGTCCATATCCTCATCGGAAAACAAATCCACTTCATCCGTCTGATACCGCAGTTTAATATACTGCATGGGATTAAACGTAATATACTGTTTTGGAAATACTGCAAAGCGGAATGATTGCTGCATGACTGCGGAAAAAGAATGGATATAATCTTTGCTGTAACCCTTTCTCTCTTTTCCGTCGGGATGAACTCCCCCGAAGGAAAGCAAATCGAAAAAGGATTGCAAATGCTCAGAGGTTACATTTTTTAATTTCCGTTCTGCCAGCGGATGTTTCTTAATATTTCGGATTGTTCCGAGGTAATTCTCCACAGTACCATTGCTGAGCGTACCTGTTTTTAATTCCTCCTCTGCCCACACATCCAGAAGTTGTCCGACTGTGAGATTTTCCGCTTTGGCAACAAATTTCTTTTTCTCATAATCATCCATTGCCTGACGGAGCAGCTTTTCAGTTTCACTTTTGCTTTCTGTTCCAACGCATTCTTTCTGAACAAGATTGCCGCTTGCGTCCTCTACATAGAAGCGGTAGTACCATTTCTTTCCTTTTTTTCTTACAGATCCTTTTGCCATAATCGTGTGTCTCCTTTCGATATTAGACAATCGGAACTGATGAAATGCTTCGTGCGTGTAAGTATATCATAACTCCGGTTGTCTTACTATACCGATTCGGAATCTTCGTATAAGACTTCTGATAAAAGATTTGCAAGCCTTTGTTCTGCTGTTTTTGGTTTCTTGGAATAGAGCCTTACAACGTCTGCCATCTCATTAAAAGCATTGATGGTGTGAGTGATTTCCCTTAAGAACATAATCTCATTATATTCATCATTCGATTCAAACCCTATTGTTTTGGCAATATCCGTCTGACCAGCATTCCCCTTGAAGTTTTTGCAGGCGAACTGGAAGGAATCCAAAAACAGACCATATTGTTTTAACATCAGCAGTAATAAATCTTTTGAAAAAGCATCTTCTTCTTTGGTAAGGGCAAGCGGTAACTGTTCCAGAATATCTCCCATCGCATCACGAATCTGTAACTCTCTCTTATCCGTAATGTCGGTTTCATATTCATCTGTTTCCCCTTTGAGCCATTCCACAGATACATGGAGTGCTTCCGAAAGACCTTCCAGCACCATTTTTTTCGTATTGTCAATCGAACCATTCTCATAACGCAGGATTGTAGAAGCGGTAACTCCCATCTTCTCTGCGACATAAGGCTGTGTCAGATTCAATTCCAGACGGCGCTGTTTTACTCTGCTGCCTATCAGCTTACGTAGTTCTTTATCTTTCATGCTGACTGCCTCCTTTTTCGGTATGTATGAATTATAGCATTGTTTTTCCGTAATTGCAATATGCAACTTAAAAATTATTTTTAATATTTCGTAACGCTTGACAAAAAGATATGAAAAGGATATACTTACATCACAAGAATTGCATAATGCAATTTATAAGGAGGTGATTATATGACGCAAAGAAAAATTGCATTATCCATCGAAGAAGCTGCCGACTATACGGGAATCGGCAGAAACACCTTAAGACAGCTTGTAGAATGGAAGAAACTTCCAGTATTAAAGGTTGGTCGCAAAGTCCTGATTAAAACCGATATTCTGGAAATGTTTATGGAAGCGAATGAAGGTCGTGATTTGAGGGATAGAGGAAATGTAAAAGCCGTAACAAGAACTGCGGCAAATTAAAAAGGCGGCTTCCAAAGAAACCGCCAAAGGTTCTATCAGACCGAAGCCATGATATACCTACACGCAAGAAGATTATACCATGTGCTTCTTCTGATACGCAACCAAGAACTTATGTTTGTAAAAGAAAGGGGAATGTAATCATGGCAAAATCAACAAAAAGTTATGAAGCACGAATGCTTGAAATGGAAAAGAAAGAGCAGGAAAGCCTTGAAAAGGCGAAACGATATGCGGCACAGAAGAAAGAACTTCTGAAGCGAAAGAAAGCCGAAGAAAGTAAAAAACGAACCCATAGGCTCTGTCAGGTTGGCGGTGCGGTGGAATCCGTTCTCGGTGCGCCTATTGAGGAAGAAGACATCCCAAAGCTGATTGGTTTTCTGAAAAGGCAGGAAGCCAACGGGAAATTTTTCTCAAAGGCAATGCAGAAAGAAGTCACATACCGATATGGAGGAAGTGTAATGGCGGAGGGGATGAGTTTTTCATTCCCTTCATTGCTTTT
>ULZH01063477.1_pt1 | contig 11924 bp, 7 predicted proteins | sample 1962951 | NCBI WGS metagenome assembly ULZH01 (sample SAMEA4835884, study PRJEB28245) | human gut metagenome | biome: gut microbiome; material: fecal sample | place: Denmark | collected 2008
AGCAGTCGGGGCGATGCAATGATGTCTTGTGTCCATTGCGCTTGAGCCAAGCATAGAGGTCGCGCGCCACGCCCCAATGAGAGAGTGCGTCAGAACGGTTGGCTGTGATGTCAATCTCGATAACCCAATCGCTCTCCAAGTTATAGTACTCGGCAGCCGGCTGACCAACGGGAGCATCCTCTGGCAGTACGATAATGCCGTCGTGAGCTGTGCCCACGCCTATCTCGTCTTCGGCACAAATCATACCAAAAGACTCTACACCGCGAAGCTTCGACTTCTTGATAGTGAACTCACTGTCACCATCATAGAGCACGCAACCCAAGTCGGCAACAATAACCTTCTGACCTGCAGCAACATTAGGTGCGCCGCAAACAATCTGCTGCGGTTCGCCCTTGCCGAGGTCTACGGTTGTGATATGAAGGTGGTCTGAATTAGGATGCAGTTCGCATGTAAGCACTTTGCCCACGTACAGACCTTTCAATCCGCCACGGATGGTCTGCACTTCTTCAAGAGCGTCCACTTCGAGACCACATGATGTCAGCGCGTCGGCTGTCTCTTGCGGTGTAAGGTCGAAATCGACATACTCCTTAAGCCATTTGTATGAAATCTCCATTATATTGATTTATTTTTGTTTACTACTTGAAACTTTGTGCAAAAGTAATAAAATTTAGGAAAGTGAGCAAAATAATATTTGATAAAAGTAGCAAGAGTTGCATAGCAATGCCAAAATGAAGAATAAAGGCATAAAAAAAAAGAGAAACGCTTCATCGAAACATTTCTCTTTTTAAGTCGGGGCGACAGGATTCGAACCTGCGACCACCTGGTCCCAAACCAGGCGCGCTACCGGACTGCGCTACACCCCGTTTGCTAAATCCACCTATAGTTTCTAACATAAGAAACCAACGTTTACAATCAGAGAGAAGTCGGGGCGACAGGATTCGAACCTGCGACCACCTGGTCCCAAACCAGGCGCGCTACCGGACTGCGCTACACCCCGTTCTCAAATTGCGAGTGCAAAGGTATAACTATTTTTTCACATACGCAAAATTTCAAGCAAGTTTTTTACACTCCCTACCAACAACCATCGACCTTTTCATTTTGGCACGCTATTTGTTATTTAGATTTTATAGTTACAAATAAAAAAAATAACATCAATATTAAAACTATAAACTCATATTATGGCACAGAAAGGCAATATTGGAGTAACGACAGAAAATATATTTCCTGTCATTAAAAAGTTTCTATACTCAGACCACGAGATTTTCCTCCGCGAGATGGTGTCTAACGCTGTCGACGCGACACAGAAACTGAAGACGCTTGCTGAACGCGGCGACTTCAAGGGCGAATTGGGCGACCTTACCGTTCGCGTCAGTCTCGACACAGAGAAAGGCACGCTGACCATCAGCGACCGCGGTATCGGTATGACCGAGGAGGAGATTAACAAATATATCAATCAGATTGCGTTCTCTGGCGTAACCGATTTCCTCGACAAATACAAGGATAACGCTAACGCAATCATCGGTCACTTCGGCTTGGGCTTTTACTCTTCGTTCATGGTAAGCAAGAAGGTGGACATCATCACACGCAGCTACAAAGAGGGCGCAAAGGCAATCAAATGGAGCTGCGACGGTAGTCCAGAGTTTGAGATTGAGGACGTAGAGAAGACAGACCGCGGTTCGGACATTGTACTGCACATCGACGACGATTGCAAGGAGTTCCTCGAAAAGCAGAAGATAGAGGAACTGCTAAACAAGTACTGCAAATTCATGGCTGTACCAGTAGCCTTCGGCAAGAAGACCGAGTGGAAGGACGGCAAACAGCAGGAGACCGACGAAGACAATATTATTAATAATGTAGAGCCACTGTGGACAAAGACTCCAAGCACTCTGAAGGATGAGGACTATAAGTCGTTCTACCGCACACTCTACCCTATGCAGGACGAGCCGCTGTTCTGGATACACCTCAACGTCGACTACCCGTTTAACCTCACTGGCATTCTCTACTTCCCGCGCATCAAGTCGAACATTGAGCTGCAGCGCAACAAGATTCAGCTCTACTGTAACCAAGTGTTCGTAACCGATCAGGTGGAAGGCATTGTGCCAGAGTTCCTCACCCTACTCCATGGTGTAATCGATTCGCCGGACATTCCGCTGAACGTAAGCCGCTCGTATCTGCAGAGTGATGCTAACGTAAAGAAGATTTCAAAATACATCACAAAGAAGGTGGCAGACCGCCTTGCTGCAATATTCAAGGAGAACCGCAAGGACTACGAGGAAAAGTGGGACGACTTGAAGATTTTCATCCACTACGGTATGCTTTCGCAGGACGACTTCTACGACCGTGCAAAGGACTTTGCGCTGCTGAAGGACGTAGACGGCAAGTATTTCACATACGAGGAGTACCAAACCCTCATCAAGGACAACCAGACCGATAAGGAAGGCAATCTCGTCTATCTATACGCTAACGACAAAGAAGGCGAATACAGCTACATCGAAGCAGCCAAGGCCAAGGGCTACAGCGTATTATTGCTCGACGGACAGCTCGACAACCCAATGGTTTCAATGCTCGAACAGAAGTTGGAGAAGACACGCTTCTCACGTGTAGATGCCGACATCGTCGACCGCCTCATACAGAAAGACGACAAGAAAGAAAGCGAATTGGCAAAGGACGAAAAAGACAACCTGGAGCAGACATTCCGCTCACAACTGCCGAAGATGGAAAAGACCGAGTTCTACGTAGACGTGCAGGCTCTCGGCGACCAGACCCTGCCGGTACTCATCACACAGAGCGAGTATATGCGCCGAATGAAAGAGGCAAGCAAATTCCAGGCTGGCATGGCATTCTACGCACAAATGCCCGACGCATTCAATCTCGTACTTAATAGCGACCATCCGCTCATTAAGCAGGTTCTCGAAGACGGCAAGACAGCTTGCGCCACAGAGTTGCAGCCCGTTGAGAGCGAGCTTAAAGGACTCGAAGCACGCCTCGCGGCATTGCACCAGAGCCAGAATGGCAAGAAGCAGGAGGAGATTTCTCAGGAAGAAAAGGACGATGTGAAGAACACAGAGAGTGCCCTTGAGGAGCAGCGCACCAAGAAGAACAACATCATCGCCACATACGCAGCGAGCAACAAGGTTGTACATCAGCTTATCGACCTTGCATTGCTGCAGAACGGCATGTTGAAAGGTGCTGCACTCGACTCGTTCTTGAAGCGTTCAGTTGATTTGATTAAGTAATTATTGTTGTTTGGTAACAAACAACGCAACAGCAGAGTTTGTCATCCGCGTCGACCGACGCAGATGTCCGTATCGACCGACGCAGATGCTCGTAACGGTCGATGCGGATCAAAATCACACTACTACAACCATGTTTTCACAGCGTGATTGCTAAAGAAGTCGCTGCGCTATCAGCAAGCAACAGCAACTGACAGAAATAAAAAGGCAGGCTATCCACACGGACAGCCTGCCTTTTCTTTATTATATAGTTTAATATACTTCTTACTAAAATAGTATTAGAGCGCAGATATTAATCCTTAATGATATCCAACTCCTTGAACACGCGCTTCAAAATCTGAACGCCACGTTCCACCTGTTCTTCTGTATGGGTAGCCATGAGTGCAAAACGAACAAGCGTATCCTGCGGTGCGCAAGCCGGCGGAATAACCGGATTGATAAACACACCATACTCGAAAGCCTTAGCTGTCGCAACGAATGTCTTCTCAACATCGTGAACATAAAGCGGAATAATCGGACTCTCTGTCTCACCAATCTCGAAGCCCTCCTCCTTGAAACGACGGAGTGCGTAACGTGTGACTCTCCAAAGGGCATCAATGCGCTCTGGCTCTTTCTGAATGATGTGAAGCGCCTCAAGAGCGGCAGCGGTGGCAGCCGGAGTGTTTGACGCACTAAAGATATAGGTGCGACAAGAGTGGCGCAACCAGTTGATTGTATCCTTGTCACCAGCAATAAAGCCACCGATAGAAGCCATCGACTTAGAGAATGTACCCATGATAAGGTCTACCTCGTCTGTCAAGCCGAAGTGATCACAAACACCACGACCCTGCTTGCCGAATACGCCAAGACCATGAGCCTCGTCAACCATGATAGAGCAGTTGTACTTGTGTTTCAGTTCTACGATAGCCGGCAGATTTGCGAGATCGCCCTCCATTGAGAACACACCATCAACGATGATGAGCTTGATAGCCTCCTCTGGAAGATTCTTCAGCACGCGCTCAAGATCCTCCATATCGTTGTGCTTGTAGTGGAGCTGTGTTGCAAACGACAGACGACGTCCGTCAACAATACTGGCATGGTCGCGGTCGTCGCAGATGATATAGTCGCCACGACCAACAACTGCAGGAATAACGCCACTGTTTACAAAGAAACCAGTAGAGAAACAAAGAGCGTCGTCCTTGCCAATATACTCTGCAAGTTCTTTCTCGAGCTGCACGTGGATATCGAGCGTACCATTCAGGAAGCGACTACCTGCACAACCAGAACCATACTTATCCAGAGCTGCCTTACCTGCATCGATGATGCGCTGATCGCCAGTAAGACCTGTATAAGCATTTGAGCCAAACATCAGAACTTTGTGTCCGCCCATTTCTACTTCTGTGCCCTGCTTGCTCGTAATCTCACGAAAATAGGGATAAACACCTTCCGCCATGTACTTCTGCGGAAGACGATAGCTTTTATACTTTTCTTGTAACTGTCCCATTATAATATTAAATAGGTATATTTCAATTTTGTTATTTCCAAGGTGCAAAGGTACAAAAAATATGTTAAACACGCACGTTTTTCATAAGAAATCTGACTTTTTGGTATTTTTCACCAAACCACAACCTTACTTATAACATTATTTTATTATCTTTGTGCCTTATTTATAGCATCAATAAATATGAAGAAAAAAGCCATTTTCATAATCAATCTAATTTCTGGCACATCTGACAAAGCTGCCATCCCCGAACTGATTGAGCAACTTCTTGACAAAGAGAAGTTCGAATATGAAATCGCAATAACTCAATATGCTGGCCATGCTTCAGAGATTGCATCAAAGGCGAAAGACGAAAACGTCGACTTGGTAGTGGCAGTCGGAGGCGACGGCACCGTCAACGAGGTAGCACGTGCCATCGTCCACTCCAACACCGCACTTGGCATAATACCATGCGGTTCGGGAAACGGACTTGCACGCCACCTACAGCTACCTATTAATGTAAAGAAGTCGATAGAAATATTAAACACCTTTGAGGTGCGCGATCTTGACTATGGCATCATCAACGGATACCCATTCTTCTGCACATGCGGCATGGGCTTTGATGCCTTCATCAGCCTAAAATTCGCAGAAGCTGGCAAACGCGGTCCGCTAACATACATTGAGAATGTACTTAGAGAAGGCTTGAAGTACGAACCTGAGACATATACAGTGATGGCTGACGACGAGACGAGCCTGCACAAAGCCTTCTTAATATCGTGCGCCAACGCATCACAATATGGCAACAACGCATACATCGCACCACAAGCGTCTATGAGCGACGGACTAATGGATGTCATCATCATGGAGCCATTCGGACTGATTGACGCCCCACAAATCAGCATTGAGATGTTCAACAAAACACTCGATAAGAACAACTCGAAGATTAAGACATTCCGCTGCAAGAAACTACGCGTGCATCGCCACTCACCAGGAGCTATCCACTACGACGGCGACCCAGTTATGACGGGTGCTGATATCGACGTAGAGTTGAAGCCAAAAGGCATTAAGATTGTGGTAAACTCACAGGCTGACCGAAATCTCAGAAAGCCGAATGCCCTACAGAACGCAGCCACAGAACTATTCAACGAGATAAACATAATACGCGAAGAAATAAGCAAGAGTCGACTAAAACTGCAACAGTGGAGTAAAGCCGTACAGCACAAATTCGACTTGTAAACAACAGCGAAGGCATTAAGCTTTCCACAACAACATCGTACAATCATAAATGTTCGCTTTCAAAAAGTTTGTAATCCACCAAGACCACTGCGCCATGAAGGTTGGTACCGACGGCGTACTACTTGGTTCATGGGCAAATGGCGGCAAACGCATTCTCGACATTGGTACTGGCACCGGACTCATTGCACTAATGATGGCGCAACGCTATACTGATGCCATCATTGATGCAGTAGAGATTGACCATGACGCAGCTCTACAAGCATACGAAAACGTTAGCAACACCGAGTTTGCAAACCGTATAAAGATAGTAGAGACAGCAATACAACACTACTCCACCCAAGACAAGTACAACGCTATCGTATCAAACCCGCCGTTTTTCATCGACAGTCTGCTCAACCCCAACGCACAACGCTCTACAGCAAGACATGCTTGCGCGCTGAAATACTGCGAGTTGTTCGCTACCGTGAAAGCATTGCTCGATACTGACGGCGAGTTCAGTGCCATCATACCAACCGAATGTCTACAAGCATTCATTGCCGAGGCATACAAGGCAGGACTTGCCATGTCGCGCCAATGCGTTGTGCGCACCACTCCACGCAAACAGCCCAAACGCCACCTTGTAGCATTCCACCACTCAGACTACAAATGCGAGAGAGAAATGGAAGAAGTATGCCTACAAGATATTGATGGTTCAAGATCAGAATGGTACGCACAACTGACCGCCGATTTCTATATAAAATAACAACAAAAATTCACTCATTAGCAGAATTTTAAGTAACTTTGCACGGAAATACACACGCCCCCGATACACAGTTAACGAGATATGAATAAGAGAACGAGTACTTCAATACAGATGATAGCCGATTATGACGGCGATATTTCAAATTTGTTCAACGTAAACATAGAAGGCGAACTGCCCATTCTTGCCACACGTAACATGGCAATGTTCCCGGGAGTGATTACTCCCGTAATCATTGGAAGAAAACAAAGTCTTAATCTGCTCAACCATATACGCAAGACTCAGGATGCGAGCTTTGCCGTGTTCTGCCAGCACGACCAGGAAGTTGAGCACCCAGACACCAAAGACCTCTTTGAGTATGGAGTGTACGCACGCCTCGTGAAGATACTCGAACTGCCCGGACCTGGAAATAACATCACCGCAATCATCCAAGGTTTAGGACGCTGCCGACTGAACAAGCTCACCGCTAACAAGCCTTTATTGATGGGCGAAATATCACCAGCCATGGAGGAACTGCCTGATGCAGACGACAAAGAGTTCAACACGGCAATGGAAGATTTGCGTTCTACCACTACGGAATACATCCGACAGAACGAAGATTTGCCTGATGAGTCGCAGTTTGCACTGAACAACATTTCGAATGATGTAATCGCAGTAGACTTCATCTGCACAAACCTGCCATTCGACATAGCCGACAAAGCCGAACTTATCTATACAAGTTCTATCAAGGAACGTGTCATCAAGACACTGAAGGTGCTGCACAAGGAGATACAGTTGCTCGAACTAAAACAGAACATTCGCACGAAGACTCGCGAAGATCTCGACGAACAACAGCGCGAATACTTCCTGCAGCAGCAGATAAAAAACATCAAAGAGGAGCTGGGCAGAGGTGAAGGATCACCGGAACGCAAGGAGCTTGAGCAGAAAGCAGCTAAGAAGAACTGGTCGGAGGATGTGGCAAAGCTCTTCCGCAAGGAACTTGACAAACTGGACATGTTCAACCCGCAGAGCCCAGAATACAGCATACAGTACAACTATCTGCAGACGATGATTGCATTGCCTTGGGGCGAATACACCAAGGACAACCTTGACTTGAAACGTGCCCAGCGCGTGCTCAACCACGACCACTACGGCATGGAGAAGGTGAAGGAACGCATTCTCGAATATATGGCTGTACTGAAGTTGCGCGGCGACCTCAAGTCGCCCATCATCTGTCTCTACGGCCCTCCGGGAGTCGGCAAGACATCACTTGGCAAGAGTATTGCTGCTGCCATGAAGCGCAAGTACGTACGCATGTCATTAGGCGGTCTGCACGACGAAAGCGAGATTCGCGGACACCGCCGCACTTACGTGGGAGCCATGCCCGGCAGAATTATCAAGAACATACAGAAGGCAGGTTCGTCAAACCCCGTGTTTATCCTCGACGAGATTGACAAGGTGACACAGAACACCGTCAATGGTGACCCGTCATCAGCCTTGCTTGAGGTGCTCGACCCTGAACAGAACAACGCCTTCCACGATAACTATCTTGATGTTGACTACGACCTCTCGAAGGTGCTCTTCATTGCAACCGCCAACGACCTCAACACTATACCGCGTCCGCTGCTCGACCGTATGGAACTTATTGAAGTGAGCGGATACATAACGGAGGAGAAGATTGAGATAGCGAAACGCCATCTCATTCCGCGTGAAATAGAGAACTGCGGATTGGACAAGGATGAGGAGAAGCCTACATTCACAAAGGCAGCCATAGAGAGAGTGATTGAGCAATACACTCGCGAAAGCGGTGTGCGCCAATTGGAGAAGCAGGTGAACAAGGCACTGCGCAAGATTGCATACAAGAAAGCCCTCGACAACGACGTAAACGAAAAGATTACGCCTAACGAAATTGAGGGACTGCTCGGCAAGGCACCGTTCTACCGCGACATCTACCAGGGCAACAGCTATGCAGGTGTCGTTACGGGCTTGGCATGGACAAGCGTGGGCGGCGAGATACTCTTCATCGAGACATCGCTCAGCAAGGGCAAGACGGGCAAGCTGACACTGACCGGAAATCTCGGTGACGTGATGAAGGAGTCGGCTGTCATTGCCCTCGAATACGTAAAGGCTCACATCGACACGCTCGGCGTAGACTATCGCATCTTCGACAACTGGAACATACATATCCACGTACCAGAAGGTGCAACGCCGAAGGATGGTCCGTCGGCAGGTATCACAATAGCTACGTCTATCGCCTCGGCACTCACACAGCGCAAGGTGCGCAAGAACACAGCCATGACAGGCGAGATAACGCTCCGTGGAAAGGTTCTGCCGGTAGGCGGCATCAAGGAGAAGATTCTTGCAGCCAAGCGTGCCGGCATCACCGACATTGTTATGTGCCAGGAAAACCGCAAGGACATTGAGGAAATTCCTGAGATGTACCGCAAGGGTGTTGACTTCCACTATGTTGAAAATATACAGGATGTATGGAAGTTTGCGCTCACTGATGAGATTGTAGACAATCCGATTAATTTTAAAATTGAAGAAGAAACGAAAGAATGACTTTTGAACTGCAACATACCGACCCGTGTAGCGACGCTCGCACTGGTATAATAACCACCGACCACGGACAGATAAAGACCCCTATCTTCATGCCCGTAGGCACAGTTGGCTCTGTGAAGGGAGTACACTTCAACGAACTCCGCGAACAGGTGAAGGCACAGATTATCTTAGGCAACACCTATCATCTCTACCTGCGCCCAGGTCTTGACACTCTGCAAAAGGCTGGCGGATTACATAAGTTCAACACATGGGATCGTCCGATACTAACCGACTCTGGCGGTTTTCAAGTGTTCTCGCTCACCGGCATACGCAAGTTGCGTGAGGAAGGCTGCGAGTTCCGCTCACACATTGACGGATCGAAGCACATCTTCACACCAGAGAATGTTATGGACACAGAACGCATCATCGGAGCCGACATAATGATGGCATTCGACGAATGCCCTCCAGGCGAAAGCGACTACGAGTACGCCAAGAAGAGTCTCGGACTCACACAACGTTGGCTCGACCGCTGCTTCAAGCGCTTCAACGAGACAGAACCCCTCTACGGCTACAATCAGAGCCTCTTCCCTATCGTGCAGGGTTGCAAATACAAGGACTTGCGTCGTGAGGCGGCGAAACATGTCGCCGACAAGGGAGCTGACGGCAACGCCATCGGCGGATTGGCTGTGGGTGAACCGACGGAAGTGATGTACGAAATGATTGAGGTGGTGAACGAAATTTTGCCGAAGGACAAGCCACGTTATCTCATGGGCGTGGGCACACCGCAGAACATCCTTGAGGCAATAGAACGCGGCGTGGATATGTTCGACTGCGTGATGCCTACCCGCAACGGACGCAATGCGATGCTCTTCACCTACGAGGGCACAATAAACATACGCAACAAGAAGTGGGAGCAGGACTTCTCGCCGATTGACCCAGACGGATGCGACATCGACCGCATACACTCGAAAGCTTATCTACACCACCTCTTCAAAGCACAGGAGTTGTTGGCTATGCAGATTGCAAGCATTCATAACTTGGCTTTCTATCTACGACTAGTCACTGACGCACGCAAACATATTGAGCAAGGCGACTTCGTACAATGGAAAGCAAGCGTTATAGACAACCTCGGAAGAAGAATTTAAATGAAAATAAAAAACATCAGGCGTTTACACAAACTGCTACATCTGCAGCAGACAGTACGCAGAAAGACTAAAGGAATACGCACAGCTTGGGCATGGCTATGCCATAAGCTGCGCTTTCTCCGTGTCTTGAACGTGATAAACCCATTTCACTATATCAGCATTCTCGACTGGTATATCATACGCAAGTTCATCGGCACGTACATCTACTCTATCATACTGATCATCTCTATCAGTATCGTGTTCGACGTGAACGAGAACCTCGTAAAGTTCACTCAATACCACGCACCGCTAAAGGCTATCGTATTTGACTATTATGCCAACTTCGTGCCTTACTTCGCCAACTTGTTCAGCCCGCTATTCGTATTCATCGCGGTAATTTTCTTCACATCCAAGCTGGCTTCAAACTCCGAAATCATATCCATGCTTGCTGCAGGAGTTTCGTTCAAGCGCCTCATGCGCCCTTACATGATTTCGTGCGTACTCATCTCTACACTCTCGTTCTTCCTCAGTGCATACGTCATTCCACACGGTACGGTGATAAGACAGAACTTCGAGACGATGTACAAAAACAAAAAGAAGAACACATCTGCAGAGAACGTTATGCTGCAAGTGGACAAAGGCACTATTGCGTACATACAGCATTACGACAACAATCAAAAATGTGGATATGGCTTCTCTCTCGACAAGTTTGAGAACAAGAAACTCGTGAGCCATCTTACGGCAATGGATATCCAGTACGACACCATCTCCGACTCAAAGTATCACTGGACTCTTTCCAACTGGAAGATACGTGAGCTGCGCGGACTACGCGAACATATCACAAGCGGAATAAAGCGCGACAGCATCATACAGATGGAGCCAACCGATCTCGTTTACTCGAAAGGACAGCAAGAAACATTCACCAATCCGGAACTGAAAGAATATATCGGCAAACAAAAAAATCGTGGTAACGGCAACGTCGTACAATACGAAGTGGAATACCACAAACGAATAGCTTCATCGTTCGCATCGTTCATCCTGACCACCATCGGTCTGTCGCTATCATCGCGCAAACGCAAAGGAGGAATGGGTATGTATCTCGGCATGGGACTCGCCTTGAGCTTCGGCTATATCATGCTACAAACAGTATCGTCTACATTTGCCATAAATGCCAATACGCCACCTATTTTGGCTGCATGGATTCCGAACTTCATCTTTGCAATCGTTGCGTATTTCTGCTATAAAAAAGCCCCTAATTAAAAAAAATAAAACCCATAACATAATATGTATTTCGACGAAACACAACTCAATGACAATGTGCTCGACGCATTATATGATATGCGCTTTGATCAGTGCACACCAATACAAGAAAAATGTATTCCGCCTATCCTCGAAGGTCGTGACCTCCTTGGTGTGGCGCAAACAGGTACGGGCAAGACTGCAGCCTATCTCCTCCCCATACTCTCAAAACTCGACGACGGTGGCTATCCGCACGATGCCATCAACTGCGTCATCATGAGCCCGACACGCGAACTCGCACAACAGATAGACCAAGCTATGCAGGGCTTCGGCTACTACCTCAACGGCGTGAGCAGCGTGGCTGTGTATGGTGG
>ULZH01058551.1_pt1 | contig 11856 bp, 7 predicted proteins | sample 1962951 | NCBI WGS metagenome assembly ULZH01 (sample SAMEA4835884, study PRJEB28245) | human gut metagenome | biome: gut microbiome; material: fecal sample | place: Denmark | collected 2008
ATTATATCGTCTATAAAACCGATACCGGCAAAGAATACGGATATTTCAGAATCGAGGAGGTTCTCTCGCCGACGCAGGCAAGGGTCAGTATGCTTTCAGACGGGTTTTATCCTGAAAGCTGGAGCAGCTGGTATATCTCTTTTAATGAGATTGGCGGCCTGACGGATTTTGAGGGGCAAACGGTCAGCGTGGTTGCTGACGGCGGTTATCTGGGCGAGTTTGCCGTTGCGGACGGAAAAATCAGTTTTGACCGGGAAATGACTTCCTGCATTGTGGGGCTGCCGTACCGGGGAATTTTAAAGAGTTTTAATCTCGGCATGGTTGTCAACGGCAGAAACCTGCAGACGTCTAAAAAGCGGATTGCCGAGTTTGTGCTGCGTTTTGTGCATTCGGCCGGGGCCAAGATCGGGACGGATTTGAACGACATGCAGGACGTTCAGTATTTTAATCCGGGCGGGTTTATGGATCTGCCGCCGCTGCCGATGGACGGAGATGTCAGAAGAAATGTTCCGGATGAGTTTGACGGCGAAAAATATATCTTTCTGATGCAGGATATTCCCCTGCCGATGAATTTAACCATGATTCAATATAATATGGAGTTCAGCTGATGACAGTTATTTACCGATACGTTCCGGCCGATTTGGACAACATGAAGTTCAACAAATGGGCATGGCAGCTTAAAAGCAGGAAAGAAATCAGGAAATTTAAGAAATATCTGGAACTGGCACAGGCTTTTACGCTTTATGACGAGGCGAAAGACAAGCCTGTGGCGGTTTTGGCCTTTCATGAGTATGGGGAGGGAATGTATTATGCCTGCATTATTGCCAGTGAGGATTTTGGCAAAAATCCGAAATATGCGGCAAAAATGAAATATCTGAGCCGGTGTCTGATACGCGACTTCCATATGGAATATGTGCAGACCAAAAGCGAAGATGCGCCCGAACTCAATCGCTGGCACGAGTTTCTGGGGTTCAAACCCGAGAAAAAACTGCCGAACCATCGGCGGGGAAAGACATTTATCATCTGGAGCATGTGAAAATGGGAATTGAGACAGCAGTTATTGCCGGGCTGGGACTGGCTTCGGCAATCGGACAGTATAACCAGTCCAAAAGCGAGATGAAGCAAAACACCAAAGCCGGCGAAATTGCGGCATGGCGCCGGGCAGACGAGATTAAGCGTCTGGCTTCCAAACAGCGGGTTTCGTATCTTTCGGCCGGGCTGGAGCTGGAAGGAACCCCGCAGGCCGTGGTCAATGATACCTACAATACCGGCATTGCCGATGTTTTGGCAATCAGGAGCGCATATAACCAGAAATCCAAGAATATTCTCAAGTCTGCTCAGGCTCAGTTACTGGGAAATTTGGCAATGACGGGAGTAACGGCTGGTTTTTCGGCCGGTGGCGGCGGCCTGTTCGGTAACGGTGTAACGGAGGCCGGCGGCGGAATTTCAACGGGAAGTATTAACGGCGTATATCAGGGAGCAAACGTATGGTAAGCATTCCAACAACACAGAGAGAGTTTTTTAACACACAGCCGAAAGTCAATACGCTGGGAGCGGTAGCGTCGGCGCTGGAACCGGCGGCAAAAACCTATAAGCGGCAACTGGTTGAGCAGCAAAGGGTTAAAATCGACACCGAATCCACAAAGGCAAGGGTGGAAATTGACAATCTGGTTAATCAGTGGCAGCTGCAGAACCAGTCGCGTCCGGACGACCCGGAAGCCAGAGCGCAGTTGAAGTCGGATATTCAGGATATTTTAAACCGGTACGGCAGCCAGATTGACCCGGTGGCAAAAATGGACTGGGACAGAACCGCAGGAAAACTTTCTTCGGCGTATGAGCTTGGTATGAACACCTGGGCAAGAAATCAGCGCGCCGAAAATGTAAAACTCGATGTGGCCGAGAATATTAATGCAAATCTGACGTTGGCAAGAAATTCCGGACGCAGCGGAAATCTGGACGCCGGTTTGTCAGATTATATAAATTCTTATCATCAATTATATAACTATGCTTCGCGAAACATGGGAGAAACGGAAGCTCGCAAGCTGCTGTTGGATTATGAAGAAGAGTTTATGGGAAGTTTTATTACCGGTCTTTCGGAAACCGATCCGCAGGCGGCGATGGAAGCTTTGAAACGGCCGGAAATTGCCGCTTCTTTCAAAAATCAGGGTGCGCAGGACGTGATGATGAAAATTGTCAATAAGCAGATTGCCTTGCGGAATTTTCAGAATAAGACCAACGAATTTTTGACAGAACAGAAGTTGGCAACAGAGCTTGATAATCTTGGGCCGGCGGATGCCTTAAAGGTTTTGGAAGAAAACGAAGAAAAGGTAAGTACAAAATACTATAAGGCAAAAAAAAAGGCTCTCTTGTCTGCTTTGGGGATTACCGCTGAAACAAGGGCTGAGACAGCAGCAGGAATTATGCTTGATATTGCGGATTTGCCGACCGATCCATCGGAAATTGAGGAATATTACAAGAAAAGCAACAATATTCTGACGAAAATAGAAGATGAATATGCGGCGGGGGATTTAACAACAGCGGATAAAAAGCGTCTTATAAATACAATTTATAAAAAGCAAGGCGCAAATCTTGAAGTGCTGAAGGAAACCGGAAGCGGATTGCGGTTTTGGGATTTTTCTTATAAAGATGCCGCCGAATATATCAAAAACAATTACGCCGGCAAAGATGGCAATAAGATTCTGCTGGATTATTTCCGCAAGATTAATAATGGCGGGGAATATGACAACGACCAGAAAGAGGCTATTTTGCGGGGACTGATTAAACAGGAAAATGATAAGAGGCTGTCGGCAGCCGTGGATGGAAATTTGGCTGAAAGAATGGAAGTGCCGGAAATCGGAACGGTAGTCAGCGGCTATCGCTACAAAGGCGGCGATGTGAATGATCGAAATTCTTGGGAGAAAATCTAATGAAACCTTGGGAAATGAATTGGGAACAAAGCAATACGGCGATTGAGCCTGCCTCGGCAACCCCGGCAAAGCCGTGGGAAATGAATTGGAAATCGGCGGAAAACCCCGAAATTGATGTTAATGCCTATAACGGAACATCTTTGATTGGCCAACCCGGCGAGGATGCAAAGCCTTATAGTAAAATGGATTTGTTTATGAAAAAGCTTTTTACCTTTGAGGTACGCGATGCAGCAGAAAGCCAAAAAAACAATCCAAAGCTTTTTACCTTTGAGGTACACGATGCAGCAGAAAGCCAAAAAAACAATCCGGGGATTCAGGCATTAGAGAAAATTCGTCGCGATGGTTTTGACGATGTGAAATGGGGTGAGGTCGGAAAATCGGTCGTACGCGGTTCTTTTGAATTAGGTAAAGGCGTCACAAGGTTGCTTAAAATATATGGCAATTGGGCCATGGATAACCGGGACACCAGCCTGATGACGCCTAAAGAAGCTGATGAAGTTAAACGTAATAACTTTCGGGCGCAATCCTATGTTAAAATTAGTGAATATATTGAAAAAATATGGGATATGGGAATAAAAGCAGATTGGCTTAAGGAAGATGAAGAAACATTTAAAGATAGTTTTGTTGAAAATCCGTCAATGACTAGAGCGCTATCTCTGGCCGCATCTGCACTTCCCTCTGTTGGCTTTTTTGGTGGGATTTCTAAAATTACCGGTTCTCGTAAGGTTGCGTCTATTCTTTTAGCCGGAGCTGATGCTGGCGACATTTATTTTGAGGCAAGAGAAGCCGGAGAAAGCCAAAACAAGGCTTTAGGGTTGTATGCGTTAGGAACTGCTGGAACAGCCGCACTAGAAAAATATGGTTTTGACCAAATATTTAACGAACGCGTTACAGCTCCTTTAGGTAAAAGAATTTTGAAAGCAGCAATGTCTGAAGGATTTACAGAAACATTTCAGACTGGCTATCAAAATGCAGTAAAAAAATATGGTTATGATGACACACAAGAATTGCTTGAAGGCGTTGTTGAAGCATTTATTGCTGGTTCTTTGAGTGGCGGTGCTATATCTAGTGCCGATGCTGGATATATAAAACTTCAAAGAGCTAGAGGAAAACTCAAAGAAAAAGGCGCAAGCGATAACGCTTTGGATGTTATACAAGAAGAATTTGCTCGTGAGTTGTCTTATCATCGTGATACTATTGAGCCTATGTTCCAAAGCAAAATTACCGAATCCCTTAACAATCTAGATAAGTTTGTTAAAGAACATGAGGGAACTGCTGAAGCTCAGAAAGCCCTGCAAACCAAGGCCGATTTGGAACAGGTTTATACGGATGTGTCCGAACGTCTGAAAAAGGTCGGGGTTAGCGAAAACGTGGCGAATGCCGATGCCAAAATATGGCAGGGTATTGCCTTATGGGGCAGTCAGGAAAGCGGACTTTCGCCGCTGGAATATATGAAACAGCGGATGCCGAAAGTAGAGCGCACGACTTATGAACAATTCAAAAACAAAGGCAAAACGCTGGAGGAAAAGCTGGATGATTATATTCCTTATCAGCTGCCGGCAGAGGCTTACAACAAGCAAGGCAAGGCAGATGTTAATTCTGAGGCGTTTAAGCGGTGGTTTGGCGACAGCAAGGTTATTGATGAAAGTGGCCGGCCGCTTAAAATGGTTCATTTTTCTGGCAATGAATTTTCTCAATTTGATAAGAACCGGACAGGAATAAATAACGATGAATCCGCGGTGGGTTTTTGGTTTGCTGATAGGGACGACTTTGCTTTTAATAATGAATACCACCCTGTAAGGTATGATGTTTATCTTAAAATGGATAATCCTCTTATTATTGAGGGAAAAGGCACAGAAACTAATCCTTGGGCTGATACTGATATTGATAATCTTGACCCGTACACAAAATTTGAAAAAATGTTTAATGACCTTATGTATCAAGACCCTCAAATGTGGGATGAAAGGGTAAGCGAATCATTATATGGCGGCTTTGAAACACAAAAGATTAAACTGCATTTTGCAAACCTTTCGGAGGAAAGAAAAAGAGAAGTCATAAAAAGCATTGTCGATAAATTGAAAACTCAAGGGTATGATGGCATTATTATAAAAAATACCCAATTTGATTCTGTTAATCCTGATGAAAAAATAAATCAATACGTAGTTTTTGAGCCCAATCAAATAAAATCCGTCTATAACCGCGGGACGTTTGACCCGAATAATGACAATATTTATTATCAGGGCGACAAAAATAAAAATATTGTCAAAATTACCGGAAAAGAGTTTGGCGGATATACTGACAGTAATGATTTGAGGAGAAAGGCATATAAATATTTTCAGGATAATTTGCAAGGGCAATATGTTCGGCACCCGACTTTAGGAAAAATAAAATTTATTCGCAGAGGTATTGATAAGCTCAAATCTACAAGCGCAGACATTGACAAGCTGAAATTGGTGCCAAAGATAAAGGAAATTATTGAAACATCACAATTTTTGCGAAGTGAAACGCCAAAGAAACCGCATAGAAATATTGTTAAGTTTCATTATTTATCAAACAATGTTAATTTGGAAGGGAAGAATATAGACGTATTTATAAGTATTGCAGAAGATAATGAAGGAAACTTTTTCTACAATATTAATAAAGACAAAAATCAACCCTCGCAAGATGACGCTGTACAAATGCGGTCCGGCGAGGGTCTAGCTGACAAGTCAGCTATTAATATAAATATAACACCGACTCGGGAAAATGTCAATAAAACTTTGTATCAGGAAGCTGAGGCGCCGAAAGGGGCGTATATGCAAAATCTTGACCGCAACGGCGTTATCTATCTGTTTGAAAATGCCGATGCGTCAACTTTTATGCACGAGACTGCGCATTTCTTTCGCAAGGAACTGGAAGGCTTTGATACGGCACACAGCCGGGAGATGCTGCAAAAAATGTCTGAGTGGGAGAATCAGGAGTTTGACAAACGATATAAGCTTAAGGAAGAAAACGGTAGGTATGTTGTAGCGGATAAGATCGGAAACGTGATATACGGGGCTGAAAAGCCCTTTTTTGATGCCGAAACGGCACGGGAATATGCCCGTAATGAGATTTTTGCCCGCGGCTTTGAGCAGTATCTGCGTGAGGGAAAAGCGCCGAACAACTACCTGAAACAGGCTTTTCGGAGCTTTTGGAACTGGTTGCGGCATTTATACAAAGCAGCCGAGGAACTGGGCGTAGATATAAATGACAGTATTCGTTCTGTTTACGGCGAGATTATCGGCGGCAAGGATTTGGATTTTTATCTGACGGCGCCGGTCGATGAGGTTTTGCAGCAGCATTTTGCGGAAAATGAAGAAAGACAAAAGGAATATGACCGGCAGATTGCATTGGCTCAGGCTCAACCGGTAAAAAAAGGGTTTTTCAGAAATATAGCGCAGGAGCGGACAGAGAGTGCAAAAGGGCGTAACGAGTGGTGGAACAAGGCGGTGGTGCCGATTTCCACCCGGGCGAAAAGAGTTAATATAAAGCTGCGTAATAAATTAAGGGCGTATGATTATGGTGTAGGAGCCAAACTGAATCAGTATTATGCTCAAATTAAGCCGTTTTTGGACAAATGGGCGAAGATGACGGAAACCGACGCCATAGCTTTTGATTTGGCTCTGAAGAACAGTTATGTTGAAAAGCAGCTTGAAATCGTTAACAAATATGATGCTTATGACGAATTTGTCGCGGTTAAAAATCTGCTTAATTCATTGTTTGATCAGGCTGTTGACGTGGGTATTGAGATGGGATATTCGGCCGATTATTTTCCGCGGCAGATTGACGATGTGGAAGGATTTATGTCGGCCATGTACGGTTCGCCTTATGCCAGTCAGCTGCGTCGGGCGTTGAAAGAGGCGGACCCGGACAATGTGATGACCAATGAGGAGAGAGCGGAATTTTTTAACAAATATCTGCGCGGATTTAACCGGCGTGATTTGAATAAGCCGCTGCCGGGAAACGTAAAAGACCGGACAATTGATATTGTGACGGCGGAAATGAACAGGTATTATAAGCCCTCAATGCAGGCTTTGATCAATTATATAGAGGGTATGAATACCAGTATTGAAAGCCGAAAATTCTGGGGCTTTAAGTCTGATGATATAGACCGGAGCATCGGCGCTCTGACGGCGAATATGATTGACAGCGGTCTGATAAAGCCGGAGCAAGATGCCGAGGTACAGGAAATTTTGAGAGCACGCTTTAAGGCCAGGGGCGTAACAAATAAATATTTGTTAACATTAAGAAACTGGGCTTATATGTATACAATGGGAGGTATAAACTCGGCAATTACGCAGATTGATGATATTTCATCATCTTTGTATAAGGCCGGTTTATGGAATACCGTTGAAGCGGTGTTCAGCCGGAATCGTCCGGGATTGAGCCGCGAAGAGCTTGGTCTGGAGAGAATCGGGCAGGAGTTTGTTGAGGCTTCGACAAGTTCTAAAGCGATCCGCGGGGTTTTTAAGCTGACCGGTTTGGATAAGATAGATGCATTCGGCAAAAATACCTTAATCAACGCGACGTTCAATAAGTTTCAGAAAATGGCAGATAATAATGAAAAAGAACTGCGCGCCCGGTTGGAACCGGTTTTGGAGGAAGAAACGAGCCAGACGATTGCAGATATTAAAAATGGTGTTATTTCTGAAAATGTCAAATTGTTGATGTTTAATGAACTGGCGGATATGCAGCCGATATCGCTCTCGGAGATGCCGGAGTGGTATCTGACCGGCGGCAACGGCCGCGTGTTTTATATGCTGAAAACCTTTTTGATTAAGCGTCTGGATATTTTCCGCAATGAGTGTTATGATAAATATAAGCAAGGTAATGTGAAAACAAGCGTCCAGAACTTGTTCAGGTTATCAATACTTATGATGATGACGGGGATGTCTAAAGATGCCATTATTGACATGTTGTTTGGTCGGGAATTTGATTTGACAGACGCGGTGGTAAATAATTTTCTGGGTTTGTTTGGTTTATCAAAATACAGCCTGTATCAGGCCAGATATGAAGGGCCAAAAGCTTTTCTTGAGGCATTTCTTATTCCGCCGATTTACCCAATGGCCGAAGATTTGTTTTCTGATGTTTATAAATCATTGTTCAGCAAAAAAGGCAAAGATATATCGGATTATGAAATCTTGAAAGGGTTTCCGCTGGTTGGACGTTTTTATTATTGGTGGGGTGGCGGTGGCCGCACCAAACTGGAGAAAAAGAACAAAAAGAAACTGAAGTGACGGAGGGCTTGCTTTGGTATAAAATTAATTTTTTTCTTGATTTTAGTCTTTAATTATGTGTAATGTCTACTTAAATTAAATGTGCCATAGGAGTTAGGGACGCATTTTAATTGTCTTTTAACATTTTTTATGGTATATATATAATATATCCGCTAGACTCGTAGGCGAGCATATTATGGAGGGGGTGCATTTTTTTGCATCCCCTCTTTCAATTTTAGAGGAAAGAGAATGAAGACTATTTTATTAATTGATTCGGGCTATTTAAAAAATATTTTTAAAAATAATGGTAAATATTATGATGTTGATGGAATTGAGGAAATAAGTAAGCATATTATTTCTTCTATAAAAGCTCAACAGCCTTCATTAGATTTGTTGAGAATTTTATTTTATGATTGTTTGCCGTACAGTGGGGAGGTTATTTTGCCTGTATCCAAACAAAAAAAGCAGTTTTCAGGAAAAGACTGTATTATGGGCAATTTGGCGTTGAGGGACTATTTTGCAACAAGAAAGGGAACGCTTAAATTTCGTGGTTGGACGCTTAAGCAGAGTTCTTACACCAAAACGATACTTTCTGATGACGATTTTGAACCGTCTTTTGAACAAAAAGGGGTTGATATGCGCATTGGACTTGATATTTCTCAATATTCTTATGATCGTAGCGTAGAGCATATAATTTTGATTTCAAATGATACAGACTGTATTCCTGCAATGAAATGTGCAAGGAAAAATGGAATTAAAATGTCGTTGGTTTCTATTGAAAAAGCGAAAATAGCTCCTGAATTAAAATGCCATGCGGATTTTGTTTATGATGTTAACTTTCCAAAGACATCTTCAAAAATTAAAAATTTTGTAGCTAAAAGCTAGTTGATAAACAAAGGGCGGGGTTATCTCGCCCTTTGTTTATTGGTTGACTTATATTTTGTTCATAAATTTTATAACTCGGCTATCAATGATAATATCTTTTTCTTTTATCGGACGGAGAATATGTAAATCTTCGGCTTTCCTTATTCGGCTGAGAGCAACATAAAGTTGTCCAGGGGCGAACATACCCCGCCCTTTATCAAAAATGATGCTGTCCAATGTTTTTCCTTGAGATTTGTGGACTGTTATTGCATAACCAATTTGTAGAGGAAACTGTGAAAAAGAACCTATTTCTTTTTGAGTGACAGTTTTTCCATTTTTTGAGTATTCATAATTTTTCCATGTGTATCGTTGGATGGTAATATTGCGGCCATCAAATAATTTAATACTTATACTGTCTTCTGTTAATTCTTGTATAATTCCTGTTGTTCCATTAACCCATAGAGGATGGTTATTGCATGTAAACATAACCAAAGCATTTTCTTTTAACCGTAGAGTTCTGGGAGCGGGATCTTCTTCTATTATTCCAGAAACTACCGCAGAATAAGTCATTTCTTTTGTATTTAACTCGTTCAGCTTGCTATTATTATATGTTTCAACAATCTTTTTGTAAGGAGAGATGATTGTTGCGTTAGGTATTTCGTTTTCAGAAGTTACAGCAAGTTTATTAAAGTAGTCAATTGCTTTGGAGGATTCTTTTTTTACTCGGATATTGTTTAAATGAGTTAACAAATCATTATCCTGCTGGCGATATGTTTTTGTAAGTATAAATTTTTTAAAATTTCCCTTTTTGTAGGATGGAGCGTCAAAAAAATATGCCATTTCATGTTTGTATTTTTTCTTGAATATGGGGGCAACACTTTTCTTTATGATAGGAGGAAGCTGGCATAAGTCTCCAATAGCAATTACTCTAATGCTGCCAAAAGGAGAAGAATCTCTTTTTGACTTCTTGCAGATGGTGTCAATTACATCCAAAACATCCGGGCGAACCATAGATATTTCATCAATGAGCAAGGTGTTGATATTCTCAATGATGTTAACTTTTGAAAATTGCTTTTTATCCAAAAAATCTTTAGGGGGAAGTTTAAATAGTGAATGTATGGTGGAACCTTGAATATTGAGCGCTGAAATTCCTGTAGGAGAAACGACACAAATATTGCGAATGGATTCTCGAATCTGTTTTGCTAATGTTGATTTTCCGGTTCCTGCGGCACCTATTATTAGAATATTATCATTATTATTTTTAATATAATCCAGAATTTTTTTTTGCTCTTCACCGAGAACAATTTTTTCGGAACAGGATGTAATGGTATGTGGTTGGGAATCTACATTTTCTTGTATTGTACGAAATCTATCATTAATGGAGGAAGCAAAAATGCGAAGATTACTTAATAATTTTTCGTTGTTCTCTATAATGGTATTGATGTTTAGTTTATTATTGTATGCTAAAGTATCTAGCTTGGTCTGTTTATTTTCTAAGCTTTTGATTTGTTCTTGAAGTTGCTTAATTTTTTCTTCTGTTTGTGCTTTGTTTTTTAATATTTCTTTTTTTGTTTCGTCATTTTTGAAATTTATGGAGCTGAACTGAGTATAAATCCATAGAGCAGCGATTATAAGCAGGATAATTGCAATTACTAATTCTTTCATGAAATTCTCATTATGTAGCTAAAATACATTAATATTTATAAAATAATGGAAAAAGATTAAATATTAATAAACTTTCTTTGTTGACAAACGAATCTGGTTATCATTATTATAAAAGTAGAGGTAAGAACTCTAGTGAAGCGTCTACGCCCGCGATAGATGGTGTTTTTTTTATGTTTCCCTTTGGAGTAGGGAAGTTTGCCGAATTGTCGGGAGTGCGACGAATATATTGAATAAGTCCGCACGTCTTTATTCGTGTGTTTAGCTCCCGACACCTCAACGGGATTGAGGAACCTTATAAACAAAGGAATAAAGATGAATAATATTGTAACATTTAATAATCAGAATATTGAATTAATCAGGCATAATGGACAATCATATATGGCACTCCCTCAAATCGAGGGAGCGTTAGAGTTTGCTAAAAAAGGTAAAGCCATTTCAAATCTGTATAATCAACATAAATCAGAATTTGATGAAGAAATGTCCTGTCTTATCCGCAGAGGCAATACTCGTGTTCGGATTTTCAACCGGGAAGGTGCTTGGCTGATTGGTATGTTTGCCCGCACGCCCAAGGCGGCGGAGTTTCGGCGCTGGGTGCTGAAGGTTTTGGGAAATACGGTTGATAATGTTTATCCCTGCGGCGAGGTTAATGTGCGGGAGCATACCCGCTCTTTGCCGAGCGGCAAGAAAGAGATTGTGCTTTCTGAAAAGGCCAAGGCCGAAATCGGCGGAATTGTCAAAAACTGTTTGTCGGTGGCGCTGGAGGCAAAGCGGCCGGGGATGGCAAAAGGGGGAGCCGGTTGCATGGATGTCCGGGACAAGTCCGACAATGACAACAGCTTAGCCGGAATTGGCCAGAAGATGACGGCGGAGATTGACTACAACAAGCTCTCGGCCGGCGTCGGCGGCTGGGTCTCGATGACGCTGATGTCTGCCCGCTACGATGACCTGAAGCGCGAGGCCGAAAGTCTGCGCCGGCAGGCGGAGCTTTGCGAAAAGCAGGCGGAAGAAACCTGGAATAGCGTTAAGAAAATCGAATCCGCCCTCGGGATATAAAAAAACATCTTGACATTATCCACAGGATATAATAGGCTTTTTGTAGAGTGAAGGAGTGGGACCTGTTATCCGCTCCTTTTTTTATATCCGCTGTGCCGCAAGGCCGGCGG
>ULZH01009384.1_pt1 | contig 11826 bp, 8 predicted proteins | sample 1962951 | NCBI WGS metagenome assembly ULZH01 (sample SAMEA4835884, study PRJEB28245) | human gut metagenome | biome: gut microbiome; material: fecal sample | place: Denmark | collected 2008
GCTATAGCTTTTTATTATATCTTTTTGTAGAGAATACGAATAGAATTCAGCACGCACAGCAAAGATACACCGGTATCCGCAAAGACTGCCGCCCACATAGAAGCATAGCCCATGAGACCTGCAATCATTATGATAACCTTAATAGTCAGAGCGAAAATTACGTTCTGCCAGGCAATCGCACCGGTTGCACGCGCAATCGCAATCGCCTGCGGAATAGCCTTCACTTCAGAATTCATGAAGACAACATCGGCAGCCTCAATCGCAGCATCTGCACCGCTGCCCATAGCAGCGCCGGCATCCGCACCAGCCAGTACAGGCGCATCGTTGATACCGTCACCAACGAACATAACAGGGCCGTACTTGTTGCGCAGCATATTCAGCTCGCTGAGCTTATCCTGCGGCAGCAGCTGAGCGCGTACCTCGTCAATGCCTGCTTCCTTAGCCACAGCCTGCGCTTCCTTCTGCGCATCGCCAGTGAGCATAGCAGTTACCAGACCTTGTGCCTTCAAAGAAGCAATTGCTTCCTTAGCATCTTCCTTCAAGGTATCGTTAATCAGCAGCTGGCCCATGTATAAGCCATTGTCGGCAACAAGCACCTCACTGCCGCTTTCGGTAGGAGTATAACCGCCGTACTCAACGTTAAAGCGTTGCAGCAGCTTGGTATTGCCGCACAGAACCTTGCGTGCGCCAAAGTACGCAACCAGGCCTTCACCGGCAATTTCTTCAAATTTATCGGGACGTACAAGCTCCAGCTTTTCAGCCTTAGCAGCCTCTACGATGCTTACAGCAATCGGGTGGGTAGAAACAAGCTCAGCACTTGCACACAGGCGCAGCAGCTCGTCAGCTTTCATGCCTTCGGCAGCATTAACCTTCTGCAGTACGAAGTTACCCTTGGTAACGGTACCGGTTTTATCCATAACTACGGCAGCAATATTTTTCAAAGCCTCCATAGCAACGCCGCCCTTAAAGAGAATGCCGTACTTGGAGCCGGCGCCGATGCCGGAGAAGAAGGCCAGCGGCACGCTCAGCACCAGTGCGCAGGGGCAGCTGATAACTAGGAAGGTCAGCGCAGTATAAATCCATTTATTCCAGTCGCCGGTAATCAGGGACGGAATCACGGCAGTCAGTACTGCGGCAGCAACAACAAACGGAGTATAGATACGTGCGAAGCGGGTAATGAAGCGATCGATGGTCGGCTTGCTGGCAGCAGCGTTCTCCACGCTGTCCAGAATACGGGTTACCATGGACTCTTCCAGAACCTTTTCTACACGGATTTTCAGCATACCGGAGGTATTCACGCAGCCGGAAACAACCTCATCGCCATATTTGCGTTTTACAGGCACAGGCTCACCGGTTACCGGGGATGTATCTACCAGGCTTTCGCCGTCGATAACAACACCGTCCAGAGGGATACGGTCGCCTACGCGCACCAGCAGAATGTCGCCTACATGAGCGTCAGCAGCAGGAATAACCTTTACCTCTTCGCCCACCAGCAGGTTGACAACCTCCGGACGCAGGTCAACAGCGTCCATAATCTGGCCACGGCTCTTTTCTACCGCACGCTGCTCAAAGTATTCGCCCACACGATAGAAGAACATAACGCCAACAGCCTCTTCCCAAGCCTGAATTGCAAACGCACCTAATGTTGCAACGGTCATGAGGAAGTTTTCGTCAAATACATTACCCTTGGCAATATTCTTCAAGGCAGTCAGCACAATGCGTCCGCCAAGCAAAATATAAGCAAAAATCAGGAAGTACATATGATACGCTTCCGGCACAAGTCCCAGCCATTCGGTGATGATGAATACTGCACCGCCAAGTACGATTTCGATAATTGTCTGTTTTTCGCTCAGCTCGGAGAAGATACCGCCGGATTTTTTACGTTCCTCCAGCTCAGGTGCCAGAGAAGGCTTGCTTTCAGCCTCCAGCAGTACAACACCCTCTTCTACCTTATCGGTTACAGCCTGCATTTTCTCCAGCAGACCATTATAATTTTTTGCACTTACGCGCAGCTTTTTCGTAGTAAAGGTCAGGGTAGCTTCATCAATCTCAGGCATAGCGTTCAGCGCGCGTTCAATCTTGGCACCGCAGTTAGCACAGTCCAGATTTTGCACCAAGTATACTCTGCTCTTGCCGCCCAGCTTAGGACGACGGTCACGCGGTACTACCACTACGTCGGATTCGATAGATGTACAGATTTTCTGAATTTCCGGCAGCAAAGCCTCATGGTCTGCAGCGCTGAGGCGCAGCTGCTTGGTAGCAAAGCTTACGTTAGCATAGGTTACGCCCGGCAGCTCTTTAATTTTATATTCCATTTTGGCAGCGCAGTTGGCACAGCCAAGGTTTTGCAGAATATATACACGCTTAATTTTATCGGCATCCGGCATACGGCAGGTGCAATTAGCCAGGCTCTCGCCGCATACATCGCAGTACTCCTCATGCGGATGGCAGATTTCGCAATTACAGTCAGCAGGATGACCGGGAACGTGATGTCCGTGTGCATGAGCATGTTCATGTTCGTGTCCATGGTCATGTCCGCAGCCGCATTCGTCACCATGTGCGTGAGCATGTTCGTGAGCATGTTCGTGTTCGTGGCCGTGGTCGTGTCCGCAACCGCATTCGTCACCATGTGCGTGAGCGTGTTCTTCGTGCTCGTGGTCGTGACCGCAACCGCATTCGTCACTATGTGCGTGAGCGTGTTCGTGCTCATGACCGTGGTCGTGACCGCAACCGCATTCGTCACCATGTGCGTGAGCATGTTCTTCGTGCTCGTGATCATGTCCGCAACCGCATGCGTCACCATGTGCGTGAGCGTGTTCTTCGTGCTCGTGATCATGTCCGCAACCGCACTCGTCGCCGTGTGTATGGGAATGTTCGTGAGCATGCTCGTGCCCATGGTCATGTCCGCAACCGCATGCGTCGCTGTGCGCGTGTGCGTGCTCGTGCTCGTGGCCGTGGTCATGTCCGCAGCCGCACTCGTCGCCGTGTGCGTGTTCATGCTCGTGCTCATGGTCGTGGCCGCAGCCACATTCGTCGCCGTGCGCGTGAGCGTACTCGTGCTCGTGGTCATGTCCGCAGCCACATTCGTCGCCGTGCGCGTGTGCGTGAGCGTGTTCTTCATCTTCATGCTTATGATCATTGCCACAGCAGCAGTCATCGCCATGCTCATGGGAATGCTCTTCATGGTCATGATCGTGATCGTGTCCGCAGCCGCAAGCATCGCCATGAGTATGCTTAGGCACATGTCCCATAGTTTTATGATCATGGTCCCTGCCGCAGTGACCGCAGGTGCAGCCTTCCGGATGCTTGCTGTAATCCTCTACACTATTGATATGGCCGTCGATGTGACGAAATGCTCTTACATCGCCTGCACCGTTACGGATATCTTCCAAATCTTTCTTCATTGTATCTACCACCTTTCTTTTCAGGTTATCTCACTCTTCATATGAGTATTCATTCATATGTAATGTAAAAAAATAATAGGAAAGGTGATAACACCTTTCAGTAAATTCTTTGATACCTATATTATAACACAAATAACGTATGAGTCAATACTCACCCATGAAATTAGTGATAAAAATTCCTAAGAAAAAAATGGGTACAGCACATTCGCTGTACCCATTATAAAAAATGATGGAGAAAATTACTTTCAAAGAAGCTCTATGCTTGCGCATATCGCTTCAAGACTATATTAGTCAAACAGATGGCAGGCAACCCAATGGCCGTGCTCAACCTCTTTAAGCTCAGGCTTAACCTGCACGCAATGCTCGGTGCAGTGCTCGCAACGGCTGGCAAAGGGGCATCCTGGCGGCAGGTCCAACGGACTTGGGATTTCGCCTTCCAACGGCTCAATCTTTTCGCCCGGCTTGAAATCTACCTTAAATACAGCACCCATAAGCGCCTTGGTGTACGGATGCTTGCAGTGTTCTGCAATACGGCCGTGCTCCATCCATTCTACTACATTACCCAAGTACATTACCGCAACCTGATGGCACATCAAATCTACCAGACCAAGGTCATGGGCAATAAACAGATAGGTAATATTTTTTTCTTTTTGAATGCGGCACAGCAGCTCGCAGATTTTTTCCTGTACAGAAACGTCCAGCGCGCTGGTTGCTTCGTCGCACACGATAATCTTTGGTTCCAGTGCCAGAGCGCGAGCAATGCCCAGACGCTGACGCTGACCGCCGGACATGCTGTGCGGATAGCGGTCCTTGAATTCAGCAGGCAGCTCAACCATTTCCAGCAGCTCTGCTGCTTTAGCATCTACCTCGCTGTTTTTAATCAGGCCGAAGTTTTTCAAAGGCTCGGTGAGGATATCCTTAACAAGCATCTTCGGGTTGAAGGCAGCAGTAGGATCCTGGAACACCATCTGGATGTTCTTTCTGTCCTGACGCAGCTGTTCACCCTTGGACTGCATCAAATCATGGCCTTCGAAAATTGCTTCACCGCTGGTAGCAGGGTGAATACGCAGCAGAGTACGCACCAGAGTACTCTTACCGCAGCCGGATTCACCGATGATGCCCAGGGTACGACCTTCGTATGCACGCAGGTTGATGTCATTGCAGGCAGTCAGAAACTTGCCGCCATCAACTGCGAATTTTTTGGTAAGGTGGTTAATCTCCAGTACCAGTTTAGTACGTTCATAGGCTGGTTTTTCATTATTGCTCATAATATGTCTTACCTCCTATGACCGGAACTGCCCTCAGCAGTTGTTTTGTATAATCATCCTGCGGATTAGCAATAACGTCCTCACTCTTGCCATATTCCACAACATGACCGCCCTTCATAACCATCAGCTTGTTGGATACATAGGAAGCAACGCCCAGGTTGTGGGTAACCATGATAACGGCAACATCATATTCATTGCGGATATCAACAATCTGGCGGATAATCTGAGCCTGAGTAGTTACGTCCAGCGCACTGGTCGGTTCATCGGCCAGAAGGATTTTCGGACTGAAAATCATGGCCATAGCAATACCTACACGCTGACGCATACCACCTGACAGCTCAAACGGGAAACTGTTCATAATATTTTCCGGGTTCGGCAGGCGCACGTTAGTCAGCATATCGCAGCACATCTTGTAAGCCTGATCCTTAGACTTGTCCGGCTGATGCGCCTGAACATAGTCGATGAACTGTTGGCCGATGCGACGGATAGGATTAATCATGTTGCCGCTGTCCTGGAAAATCATGGACATCTCGCTGCCATACATTTTGCGCCACTCTTCAGGAGTATTTTGCAATACATCCTTGCCGTCAAATGTGATGCTGCCGCGGCTAACACGGCCGGCACCGGGCAGGCAGCCCATAATAGCGCGGATAACGGTGGTTTTGCCACTGCCGGACTCGCCAACGATGGACATAATCTCGCCCTTATCCAATTCTAAGCTGGCACCGGTTACGGTGAGCTTGTCACCGTAGCTGATGTCTAAATCTTTTACTTCAAGAAGCATTGAACAATTACCTCTTTATTAATTATTGTTTCGGGCAAACGTCTTTAGTCAGCCAATAGTAGTCAGCCGGGAAGATATTAGCGTTAGCCAAGCCTGCTTTAGATACCATGTTGGTCTTCGGATAGCCAAAGAACAGAGCAGCGCCGTCATCCAGCAGGATTTGCTGCATTTGAATCATATATTCACGACGTTTAGCCGGATCGAATTCTACAGACAGCTTATCAGACAGTGCGTCGTATTGCGGATTGCTGTAGCCGGTGGAGTTTTGCGGTTGGCTGCCGTTGATGTTGCTCTTCCAGTACCAGTTCAGGTAAACTTCCGGGTCACCGGTGTTAGCAGTCAGGATGTTGGAAATAATCAAGTCAAATTCACCATTGCGGCGCATCGGGTCAAGTACGTTATAGTCAACGTTCTTCATGTTAACCTTAATACCGATTTTCTTAGCATCAGCTTGGGTAGCTTCTGCATACAGAGGCAGCTCGGCACGGCCGCTGTAGAATACGAAGTCGATTTCCAGGTTCTTGCCGTTTTTATCAACATAGCCGTCGCCGTTGGTATCTTTCCAACCTGCTTCAGCCAGCAGCTTCTTAGCATTTTCCGGATTGTAAGCATTCGGATCCTTCAGTTGGTCAAAGCCATAGTCCAAGGAAGGCGGAACAGGTGCTTTGCCGGGGATAAAGGTATCTTTCAGCAGAACCTTGTTGTAGGTTTCGCGGTCCAGGCACTGAATCAGAGCAGCACGAACCTTAGGATCATGCAACGGTTTGCCTTCGTTCATATTGATTTGAGCCAATACGGTACGCAGAGAAGCAATTTCGGAAATGTTATATTTAGCTTTATCTTTGAAGAGCTGCAGGTCACCGGAAGCGATGTTGATAGCGAAGTCGATTTCACCTTTTTGCAGTGCCATAGCACGGGTGTTAGGATCGTCGATAGTCGAGATTTCAGCATTTTTGAACGGAACCTTGCCATTCCAGTATTTTTCGTTAGCAACCATTACTGCTTTAGCCTTGCTGTAGGATTTTACAGCATAAGGACCGGTGCAGATAGGACCTTCTTTTTTGATGTCACGGCCGGTTACCTTGGTATCAATCATGATAAACAGAGGGTCAGCCAGCATGCCTGGCAGAGTCGGGGTCGGTTTTTTGGTTTTGATGATCAGGTTTTGACCGTCAGCTTTGATTTCAGCATATTGGAAGATGGACTGAGCACGGGTGTTCAGTTTAAAGGTTCTTTCAATGGACTCTTTTGCAATTTCAGCAGTCAGCTTATCGCCATTGGAGAAGCAAACCTTATCGTTAATGTGGAAGGTCCAGGTCAGTTTATCGTCGGAAATAGACCATTTATCAGCCAGCCACGGTACAGCATTCATTTTTTCGTCGAATTTAACCAGGCATTCGCCCAAGCCGTAACGCATTACAACCCAGCTGAAGAAGTTATCGGCAGGATCCAGGTTATCAGCAAAGTTGGTTACACCGAATTTTACTACTTCGTTGGATACAGCTGCTTTTTTATCGCCACCGCCGCAGCCTGCTGCTGCAAATGCCATTAAGCCGATCATAGCCGCTGCTGCGGTAAATTTTAAGGATTTTTTCATTATGCATCTCTCCATTTCTTATACTCAAGTTAAACAAAAAACGTAAAACATATCTGAAAATCAAAGCTTCACCAAGCAAACTTTAATCTTCAACATCACCACGCGGGTCAAGTACATCACGCAGATTATCGCCCCACAGGTTGAAAACTACTACGGTAACAAAAATTGCCAGACCGGGGAAGAACATCAGCCAGGGTGCAGTCTGCAGCTGCTGACGGCCTTCGTTCAGCATCAGGCCCCATTCAGGAGCAGGCGGCTGGCTGCCAAAGCCCAGGAAGGATAAACCTGCAAGCTCCATCATCAGAGCACCGATATCTGCTGCTGCGGTAATAACCATCATCGGCAGAATATTAGGCAGGATATGCACCCAAAGGATATGGCCGGGAGTACCACCATTAACGATGGCTGCTTCTACGAAGTCACGACGTTTTACCTTTAAAACCATACTGCGGGATAAACGCGCGTATTTGGTCCAGCTGACAATCGTCAGCGCAAACACTGCATTAACCAGGCTGCCGCCCATAATACCGGCGATTGCAATTGCCAGAATCATACCGGGGAAGGAAATCATCATATCGGAGATACGCATGATAACCATATCAACCTTACCGCCGAAGTAACCGGAAACAACGCCCATCGTAGTACCTACAACAAATACGCTGGCTACGAGAACCAATACGCCGGTCAGAGAAGCTCGTGCGCCGTACAGCACACGGCTGAAGCAGTCACGGCCTAACTTATCTGTACCAAAAAGATGTTGTGCACCGGGTTCCAAAAAGGCATCTTTCATAGCAGCATGAGTCGGGTCATAGGGAGCAATTACCGGAGCTGCGATTGCTATCAGCAACAGACACAGCACCAGAACAGAGGTTACGGCAAAAGCACGGTTGGTTTTAAAACCATTAATAATTGTTTCCATCTGCTCTTACCTTTCTCAGACGCGGATCAAGATAATTGTAAGAGATATCAACAATGAGGTTGATAACCATATACATCAACGCAATCCACACAACAACACCTTGTACCAGCTGGAAGTCACGGTAGGTGATAGCTTCAATCGCCATACGGCCAAGACCGGGCCATTGGAAAACCATCTCGATAACCGCAGCACCACCCAGAAGGTTACCTAAAGACAAACCAAGCAAAGTAATCAGCGGCAGCATAGCATTCGGCAGAACCTCTTTCCAGAGGATATGGCTTTCGCTCATACCGCGGGCACGTGCACCGACAACATAGTCCTGATGCAGCTCCTCCAGAATTGCTGTACGTACCTGACGTGTATACTTGGAAGACATAGCGATAGCCAGTGTCAGGGACGGCAGAATCAAGGTATCAATACCAATCTCACCACCAACGATGGGCAGCAGGTCAAGCTTCAGACCAAAAAACCACAGCAGCATCAAGCCTACCCAGAAGCCGGGCATGGATACGCCCATAAAAGTGAAGCCACGCACGATATTGTCAACCATGCTGCCACGCTTTACGGCAGAGTAGATGCCGGCAGGAATTGCCACCACCATCATCATAATCAGAGAAGCCAAGGAAAGTACGATAGTACCGGGAAGGCCCTCCATAAGTGCTTCAACTACAGGCTTTTTAACCATGTAAGAGAAGCCAAGATTGCCCTGTAAAGCTCTTCCTAACCAGTCAAGGTATTGGAAGAAGAAGGGCTTGTCCAGACCTAGTTCAGCACGCAGTGCATCAATTTCGGCCTGACTAACAATAATATCCTCGTTACCTGCAATCATCTGGCGAACAACGTCACCTGGGGCCAGCATTACCAAAGCAAAGGTAATAAAGCTGATACCCAACAGCACAAGGATGATCTGTCCCAGTCGGGACAGAAGCTGCTTTTTCGTCAAAGCACATCATCTCCATCAAAAAAAATTACCCTTCCTGCAAAATGAGCGCAGAAATGATACATACTTACAATGTGCACAATTGTAATTATCTATATATTTCCGTCGCTAGCAGGAATATATCAACTGAGGAAATCAACCTGACTTAGCCTTGCAGCATCACAGTGGCTTGACCGCTACGGATTTGCACCGTATTCCGATTATTACCTGCATAGGCAGGCACCTCAGAAGAGTATAGATTTGTAAAAGTTCCTTATATCGGCAAAACAAATAATAAGCTAACACTTATAGATTTATAATAGCACTAATTCTCATTTTTTGCAACAAATTTGTTACAAAAGGGTTGCTTAGGCAAACTCTCTTCTCAAAGAAGACAAATAAAATAAAAGTATTATTGACTGAGACAGCATAAAGCCCAGCAAGGCCAGCCATAGTCCGCTGTTGCCCCAAAGCGGCACCAGCTGCCACTGCAAAAGGTAAAATACTAAGAGTGCCATCAGCATCATGTTGCGTACCGGTGCGGTTCTGGTAGCTCCGCAGAAAACTCCGTAAAGCACCATGCCGATACCAGCGCAGACAGGATAGAACAAAACGAAAACATTGTAGGTCATAGCCATCGCTACAACCTCTTCGATATTGGTAAACAGGCGGATAAAGAATTCATTACCCAAATGGTAACCAAGCATCAGGATAGCAGCCAGCACTACCAGCCATTTGAAGGTCATTTTTATGGTAGCGGCAAACAGCTTGGCGTTATTTGCACCTACCGCACGGCCGCTGAAAATCGCCGCGCCATTCGCCATACCGTCAATAAGGTAACTCATTATATCCTTGAGCTGCAGCAGCACAGCGTTGGCTGCCAGCACCACAGTACCGAAGGAAGCTCCGACTGCCGCAATAATGTTGTTTACGGTCAACAGGCAGGCAGTACGAATCATCAGGTTGACATTCACCTGCAGCATGCCGATAAACTCACGCCAATCCAGCAGCTCGCTCCAAGGCAGCGCCTTGTAATCAAAATCACCGTAATAGTACATCAGTACTATGCTCACAATACCGCCGTAAAGCTGACTTAGCAAAGTAGCAAAAGCCACGCCCGTAATATCCATATGCAGCCAAAAAACAAACCAGATACTCAGCGCCATGTTCAGCACGTTCATGGAAACCTGCATAAACACACTCGCCCTCACCCGCGTCTGGCCCATGAGCCAACCAAGGGCCACATAATTACCAAAAACCAGCGGTGCACCCCAGATAAGGATGTAATAATAATCACGGCACAGCTCGTTGACCTCCGGTGCAGCACCAATCATGGCCAGATACAGTTCTAAAATCGGCTTTTGAAACAAAATGCAGCAGGCACTTATCAGCATTGCCAGAACCAAAGGCTTAAAAAATGCGAGCATACCAAGTCTTTTATCGGCAGCGCCAAAGGCCTGTGCCGCATAACCGGTAGTACTCACACGTAAAAAACCAAATAACCAATATAAATTGTTGAACAAGATAGCTCCAAGAGAAACTGCTGCAATATATTTAGGGTCCGGAAGCTGTCCCATAACTGCCGTATTCACCGCACCCATTAAAGGCTGCGTCATTGTCGACAGCATAAACGGTATTGTCAGTCCCAAGTATTCCCTATCAGTCAGAAGGTTCACTCTATCTGTCCCCCCTTGTTTATTCGCACTAAATTTTATTTTTAGAAAACATCTTGTGTGAATAGCTTATCATATGTTATAATTTATTGCAAGTAAAAAAAGTAGCAATTGCCAAAAATATTTCTGCGGAAATTTTGCCATTCTTCGCAAAAGAAAAATTTATACGCTATTGCTTAATTTTTTAGGCTTCAGTTAGCTAACGCTAATAGAAAAAATATTATAAAAAGTATGAGAAATATATCAAAGGAGTGAGCACATGTCTGAAACACTAAAGGTATGTGGACTGACTATCGAACGCGCCACTAAACTGCGCACGTATCTGCCTGTCCCGGACACCAATGTAAAAATTCCCCTGACTATTATCAACGGCGAAAACGATGGCCCTACACTGCTTATTACCGCAGGCATCCACGGCGGCGAATATCCCGGTATCGCAGCAGCAATGGAGTTGGGCCGCGATATTGAGCCCGAGCACGTTACCGGTTGCCTGATTATGATGCACCCTGTCAATATCCAAGGCTTTTGGGCACGTCGCGAAATGATTGTGCCAGAAGACGGCAAAAACCTTAACCGTGTTTTCCCGGGCGATCCCACGGGAACGCTTGCCGATAAAACTGCATATTTAATCAGCAACAACTTTTTTCCGATTGCTGACTTTTATGTAGACATGCACAGCGGAGATATCCACGAAAGCCTGCATCCCTATGTTTACTACCCCGGCCAACCTACGCCTGAAGTAGAAAAGAAATCCCGTTCCGTGGCACGCGTGCTTGATATGGAATATATGGTACGCTCGCTGGCTACCGGTGGTGCCTATAACTACGCCGCCAGCACCGGACTTCCTTCCATTTTAATTGAACGCGGCGGCGCCGGCCTCTGCCTGCACGAGGATATTGAAGCCTACAAGGATGATATCCGCAATATCCTGCGCAAGCTGAAAATGTTCTCCCTGCCTGTAAAACCGCGCCATCACTCTCCGCGTGATGTAGAAAATCTTATTTATCTGGAAGCGCTGGAAACAGGCTGTTGGCTGCACCATATTCACAGCGGCGACTTTGTTGAGGAAGGCCAGGTTTTGGGACGCATCACCGACGTTTTCGGCAACACACTGACAACATATTACGCAGAGCAGACAGGCGTAATCCTTTACGTCTGCCCGGCACTGGCATCTCCCAAGGGCACCATTCTCGTAGCCTACGGCACTATCAAGGAATTTGATGACGAAGAGTAAAAATTAATTTTCCGGTCTGTTAATACAG
>ULZH01034102.1_pt1 | contig 11789 bp, 16 predicted proteins | sample 1962951 | NCBI WGS metagenome assembly ULZH01 (sample SAMEA4835884, study PRJEB28245) | human gut metagenome | biome: gut microbiome; material: fecal sample | place: Denmark | collected 2008
TCAAACATTACTATCGTCGCATCGCATCTTATCATAACAATTTATACGTCTTTACATTTTCTTTACAATTTATCTATTGTATTTTAATCTAGATTATTATATAATATAAGCATGAAAGGAAGAAACAACACAGTTTCTAAAAGGTAAACAACATATGAAAACAAGAAAGATTACAAAAACAACAATCAGTAATGACGTTATTATTGAACAACTTCAAAACGGACGTTGCGTATTGGCACGTGGCATTGATATACCATATCAATATTGTTGGCAGTTAGAAGAAACAACACTATCAGTTGAGCAACAAAAAGCGCTTGAAGAATATCATAATATTATTGATAATATTAGCGAATGGAAACTAGTAGAAAATGATATAATGATTAAATCCAATAAAAAATGGTACAAAGTTAAATATGAAATAGCAACCGAAACTAATGTTTACTACGACGTTATCGAAACAATATACCATTTTACATTTGATATTTGTGAATTAACAAAAGACGGCTATTTTAAGATTCAATGGCACGTCCAGGAGTACTAAAATGAAATACGAAACACTTATTAAAAATATTAAAAAGCGCAAGCAGTGGAATACTATATTATATATTGAAAATGCTGATAATCACGCTCATATGTTTCATTATTTGTATGATTTTGAACTTTTTATAAAGTCGCATCATCAAAATCAAGAAAGATTTATAAATTTTAAATTAACTTATATTAGAAACAGAAAAGAGCTATATATTATTGGCCAAACGCTCAATTATATAGAATGGAAGGACGTACAATTATGAGTTCACAAACAAAAGCAGAAGCTTGTTTTTATTATTATAAAGAATTAAACGAAGAATTGTTAAAACGTTATAATAATAATACATTGTATATTCTTAATAAAAATGACGATGCAAAAAAAACTTTGCGATTTATGGCACTGAATGCCGATTGCATCTTAATAGCTGATACATTTATAGGTCGTCGATTTTTTAACATTGCTGATAGATTTGACGCATTTTATGAATTTACAGATTTTCTAAATAAATATGACTTTGATATATGTAAAGTTCAAATATATATAAGATGTGATTTAGGCTTTCAAGCTTTGTTAATTGCAATTAGTTAAAATGATATACGAAACAGAAAAACTAAACGACGATATATATGTCGTTTTTGAAAAAGGCAAAAATTGGCGGCGACCTATTAAAGCTATAACAGCTGCTTTTGATACAGAAACACTAACTTATATCGATGGCAAAATTAAAAGTAATCGTTATATTTTCAACAAGTTAAAAGGCTGCACAGACAACGAAAAACGACAACGTTTGCGTTGCGACGTTTGGGCGTGGCATTGCTATGACGAGCTAAACGGTTTTTTCATGACAAATGATTTTGAAACATTTGTTACATACCATGCTTTAGCTGGCTATAAGCATGTGTGGTGTTATAACGCGACTTTCGATTTTGCGCAAATCGACTATAAAATTTTGGTTGAAAATAAGGAAAAATGGCAACAGCACAAACGCAAAGACGAAAATAGTAAAGCTTATAATAAGTCGCAGCCATGGACCTATGAAAGTTTACACAACGCTGAAGGCGCGCGATATAGTTATAAACTTTGGGTGCCCTATCGCGACCCTGTCAACCGCCATAAACATGTACACGCGTGCGATTATCGTGATTTTATGAAAATCCTGCCGGGCGGTCTTGAACGTCTTTTAAATGAACTTGACGTTGAAGATTTAGACGGCAACAAAATACGCAAGTTAAAAATGGACTATCAAAACGTTAAAGTTGAAAAATTAACACAAGACGAATTAAATTATTGTTGCAACGATGTTAAAGGCTTATATTTTGCAATTAAAAAGTTTGATAAAACTGTAAAAGAACAAACAGGAAACGAGTGCTCAATTTTTGGAAATGGCACTAATGTAATGACAGCCGGCGGCCTTGCAAAAGCTGAGTTGCTGCGTAGTATGTATCCGTTAGAAAAAAACAAATGGGACCGCGTCAAAAAGTATCAAAAAGACCATCCAGTTAGCGAAGCGCAAGACAAGTTTTATCGCAAAACTTATTTATACCGCGGTGCGATTTGTACACTTAACAAAAAATATAAAGGAAAGTTTCTAACAAAAAAATTGTTTAAGCGAAAAATGAATCGTTACGATGTTAATAGCGAGTATCCATTTGCTATGGACAGTATACAAGATTTAATCGAAAAACCTTTGATAATGTCAATGCAATACTATCTAGCTAATAAAAAAGAATATAAAGAAGATTATGAAGTTATTTTTCTTTGTAATCATATTACTGGATTTTTACGAGATGGTATGATAGCAACGTGGTATGATTGCCGTTTAAAAGAATATGTGGAAACAATCGAAGAAGATTATAGACACTGCCTTTTTGAAGACGAACTAGACGAGTATGACAAATGGTATGATTTAGATTATAGCGTTGAAAAAGTTATACTATACAAAAAAGGACAGTATGTTTTTCGTAATTTTGTACGTAATAACTTTGAAAAAAAGAATAAAGCAAAACGCGAAAATCTCGCAGCTTTGTCGAAGTTTTCAAAACTGTTATTGAACAGCGCTTACGGAAAGCTAGCTGAACGAATTGAAAAGAAAACAGGACACTACGAAGAAAACTCCGAAACAGGATGTGTGCACTTTGTAGAAGACGAAACGGAAACATCTACAAAATCGATGCTTAGCGTCGTGGTTGGCGCAAAAATAACATCCTTTGCTAGATGTTATATTCTTAGAAAAATCCGCGAAATTTGCGGTTGCGATAAAAACGGCAAATCATTAGTTGCTGATAAATTTGTATACATAGATACTGATAGTATTCATGCTTTTGCAGATTATAGCGGGGACGCTTTCAAGCTTGGTGAGTTGAAATGTGAAGCAGAATGTGTGGCTGTAAAATACATCATGCCAAAAACATACATTGATATTGACAGTATCGAAAATGGTATTGTAAAATCGTATGAAATTCATAGCAAAGGCTTAGCGACGTCAATCGTAACAAAAAAGTTACAACAATATAAAAAGTTAACTTTAAAACGAATTGATAAGATTTTCAATTATGGCCAAAAGTTTTTGACGCTGCAGGCTATGAACGTGCGCGGCGGTAAAGTGCTAATACCAGTCGAAAAATATCTTGCACGTCCTGAGTGCGCGGAAGGCTTATTTTTGGAAAGTGGATATAATGGAATGTTTTTAAACGAAAGATAGAAAGGAAATTTTAAAAATGATAATTACAAATATAAATGAATTTGATTTTGAAAAATACGAAAAATTAAAAGGACGATATATAATAACATTACAAGACGACTATTATAATTTAATTGATATCAAAAAGACATCATATGAAGACGAAAACGAAGACGCAGTTATTACTTGTGAATATAGAAAAAATAAACAAAATCATTTAATACAACAAATTGCAAAACATTTTAACGTTAATATTACTACTTTTGAATATCATGATTATGGAAAAATAATTGACGAGACGAATATACTTGTATATGCTGCTCAATTATTTTGTGAAGGAATTAAAAAATGACTAAAAAATATTATGACAATAAAAAAATAATTGAATACAACAAAAAATATACAGTATTAAAAACAGTGCGTTTTAATACAAAAATACCGCGCGACCTTCTTTGTTTAGAGCTTCTAGACGATAAAAAAGTGAATTTTTCAAAAATTGTAAAAGATGCATTAATTCAAGAATATATTAAAATGATATTGTCAACTGACGATATACTGACAGCGACTGACAAAGAACTGCTAAGAAAGGACAACGAAAATGGCAATTTATAAAACTATAAAAGGTGAAAAAATTCAACTTAACGCGCGACAAATTAAAGCTTCTATTTTAAAAAATACAGGATGGAGCGAACAAGAATACAACAAAAATCGTTACATTTTAAAAAATAAACTGCGTACATACGAAGCTTTTCAACGCGCTTCTGGTTACGAAGTGCAAGAACAAAGTCCTGTTGAAATTTTGTACTATCAAACGAGACAACAAAAAAAACAAGGCAGCAATTATAAAATGAGTGCTCAGCTTGCTGAGATTTACAAGCAAACGTCGTACGGCTCAAAAGCGGCTATACAGCACGCTTTAAGCTCAACTAAAGCTCGAAAACGTCAAGAAGCTGCTTACAATGCTGAGACTTATAATAGTTTTAAACAATTTATAAAAGCATCTCCACAAGCAAAAAGGTTGTGGGATGGTATAGAAAATCCCGTGAAACGTCGAAAAGCTCTTGAAGCTTTAGCGGACGAATTGCACTATATACAAAAGAAGGACAAAGAATATATAAAAAATCAGGCTATTCCGTTTGGCAATGTGACAGGAAGCGAGACAGAGCTTAATTGGTTTCCAATGGAAGACTGGCTCGACCAGCCAAACACGACAAAAAATTAATAAAACTATTGTATATTAATATCAAAAGTGATATATAATATATAGAGCTAGTTCACCTCCGCTGCTCTGGGTGGGTTGGTTGCCGTTTTGGTTGTTATCGGCTTGGGAGCATTTTTAAACAATCAACGAAAATAATATGAAAGGAGAAAACAACAATGTCAAAATTATTTTCAATCTTCGGAGCTCGTGAGAGCAAAGACGCAAAGCGCGTCAATATAAGTTTAGTTACTGGAAAGGACGACAGCCGTGAGTGGGCAACTATAAGCATTGCTAAAGATGGAAAAAGCAAAACAAAGTTAGAAATTAAAGAAAACAAGAAAACAGGACAACGCTATTGTGTTTTGTATATTCCATTTTTAGAAGAAAAAAAGGACAAAGATGTAACTAACAAAATTGACGACAATGAATTACCATTTTAAAAAATGATACTAAGACTAACAAGTCACTTGATACTTACACGATAAACGCAAGAAAAAGCGCGTGTAATATTGCAATTGCTGCTATTAATACATGTTAGTATCTATGTATAAAATAACCGCTTAACTATATAAAAATAACTTAAGCGGTTTATTTGTTTAAAAAGAAAGGAAAATAACATGCTATATTTATTAAGATTTTTATTTAATCCAGATGCTGAGCAACCAGCAGGAACAACAGAAGAAAATAAAGAAGATGTAGAAAAAGCATCGAAGGAGTCTTTTACTGAAATGCTTAAAAAAGTACAAGACGACAATAACAAAATGGTTGAAACGCTCAAAGAAGAATTTAAAAAAGAACTCAAAGAGCGTGACAATATAATCTCGCAACTAATGAAAGGTGAAAAAATCGTCGAAGGCCAAGACGATAAAATACCTGAATTTATAAAGAAAATTAACGAAAAGCGAGAAAGACAAAAACATTATTTTTAAAGAAAGGAAAAAAAAAAGAAAAAAGAAAATGCCAAACGAAAAAGAAAATGAAAATTTATTAAATGTTCTTAATTTACCAGCCGGAACGACTACTGGCGTTGACGGCAGTGAAACTTTTCCAGTAATATACAACGACTATATGAAAGCTGTTGAGACTATCGCAAGCCAAAATATTCGCGCATTAGTTTCGACAAATAAGATTGAAAATGCTTTTTATGAGTACGATATAAGCGATGGCCGTGTTATTGAAGAAGCTGTTATTGCTATGGCTGAAGCATCTGACTTTAGCCGTCAACCGGCTTTTGTTGTTGCTGACCCTAAAGTATACGTTCAATACTTTAACAACTTTGAAGAAAAACAATTCATCGTATCTATCCGAAAAGACGATATCAAAAAAGTCATGGCAAAAGGTACTTCGCCAGAAATCGTCGCAGGCGCTATCATGGAGTCGCAAACTCAAGGTGAAGGTTCTTACGACTATAAAAAAGGCCGCGGACTAATTGAAACAGCAACATTTGTTGATTATTCAAAAATTTTAGGAACAGCCGCAAAGCCATTATACCCTTCTTCAATGAAAGGGGTTATTTTTGCGCTTCGCGATATGTATAATGCTTTAAAGGCTGAAAACGACAATTTGGCAGGAATTGCAGGACTTAAACAAAGCACACCGGCCGAAGATATACGAATTGCTATACCAACAAAAGTATTAAATTTAATCGACGTTGTTGAATTAGCAAATGTATTTAACTTAGAAAAAGAACAACTTTTCGGTATGATTGTACCGATTGAAGTAGACGACGAAAGCGACAAGTCAAACTGGTACAAAGTTGCAGTTTACGACCGTAAAGCTTTAGGCCGTGCAACATTTATTTTTGACTACACTCAAGATGTATACGGCAATGCAAGAATGTCAACTCACTATTTGACAACTTCACGTGCATACTTCCACAACAAATTGTACAAAGGCGTTTCGCTCGATTGCACAAAAGCATGCACAGCCGCAACTACTAGTTTACTAGCTGAATAGAAAGGAATTAAAAAATGGAAAATCTCAAGCCGAAAAAGGTACGAGATTTGGCAGGCGGCCGAGCACGATATAGCTCGACCGCCTTTGCTGAATTTTCAAATCTTTTGATTAATAACTTAAAAGTTGAACGAACGGACAGCGAAAAGCTTAATGCAGCCGTTGAAGGTTTTGTAAAAAAGACACTTATTGAAGATGGACAAGTTGGCTATGATTGTATTACTCAAAAATTTGCACGTGTAAAAGGACAAGGCGTTAACGAACTTGGAAATCCTACACAGTTGATTTTTATTTTTAGAAACGGTTCTACGTTTTCGCGTCCGGCATATTACGAAGCTGACGCAAACGGTGCATATATAATCCCGGCCATGGAACAGAATTATAGCATTGCAACCATGATAAAAAATACTACTGATTTTATGGACGAGTGCGATATTGCCATTTTGCAAAATGTAAAAGCTTCAAAAGCTCCTTTATACGTTATAATGAAAGACGAAGAAACACAGTTATCACTTATACACGCAATCGACGAACAGCAAAAAGGACAACCAGTTATTATTGTTAGTGAAGGCTTAGAAGACGCTATAAAAGGAATATCAACAAATTATAACTATATTGCCGATAAACTCGACGAAATTAAAAATAAATATCGCGATAGACTTTTTAATAAATTAGGAATTATGAGCGCTAATATCGATAAAAAAGAGCGTGTCCAAGTTGGTGAAGTTAATGCAACAACCGGCCAATGTGTCGATTACATATATATGATAATTGATACTTTCAATAAATATTGTAACTATTACAATTTGCCGTTTAAAATGTCGTTAAATGGTTCGTTGGAAGAACTTTACGAAAATCCGACGGAAGAAAAAGACAATGACGAAGATTATACAGAAAAGGAAGAAGAAAACGAAAATGCAGGAAAAACCAGTTAATTATATTGCAAGCGCTGTCGCTTGCATAACAACAGCACTACAAAGCGACGAAATCTTTAGCTATGTTTCGCTAGCATTAACTATATTGTCAATTGTAGTTAGTCTTGCGTTTACAATATATCGATGGTATAAAGTTGCGACAAATGACGGCAAAATTGACAATGAAGAAATAGACGAACTTATGAAAAATATAAACGAAGGTGTTAACGAATTAAATGACGCTGTTAACAACTTCGATAAAAAAGAAAACGAAGAAAGGAATAATAAAAATGATTAATATTAATACAATTATATCAAGCTTTGACGAAGAAGGAACTTTATTAAAATGGTTTAAAAAAGTTGAAGATGCTTTAAAAAATGCATCTTTAAAAACTGTTGAGACAGTAACAATTGACGATACAAGCTTTAAATTAAAGTTTGTTTTTGCTGACGATACTTTTTTATTAAGTCCAACAATAACAAGCCCGCAAGGTGCAAAAGGGGATACAGGTCCACAAGGACCACAAGGCGAACAAGGACCTGCAGGATCACAAGGTCCTGCAGGAAAAGATGCAACTATTACAGCCGAAAGTGTCAATGAAGTTATGGAAGGGAGTGACTATATAAGTGTAGACTTTAATCAGCAATTAACTAAATTATTGATTGAATTAGACCAAACAAAGCTTGACGAGACGCCAACAGAAGATAGCAACAATCTAGTTAAAAGCGGTGGCGTGTTTGACGCTTTAGCTGGAAAACTTGACGCTAATAAAAACGCTGTTGCCACTGTTGGTGGACTTGTTACGCCTTCACAAGCACCATCTGTTATTGAGTTTGTCGGAATTGATAGTAGTGGTGCTCAAGTACGAATTCAAGTAGATACAAACGATTTTGAAATTGACGGCAGTACAAGCCCGTATACTTTGAAAAAGAAACAAGCTTCTAGCGGCGAAACGTGGTTATTAAACTTAAATCTATCATTTGGTGCTGAAAGTTGGATGTACGATATTAACTTTGCATCAAACGGAAATTCATACAATAAACTTAGTTATAATTTTGAAAGTCCACTAGCCGCATATTTAGTATACGGGACAACGAATGTATATGAAAGCAACACCAATTGGTTAAACGAAGCTTATCGTTCTATCACGTTTGAAGAGGCAGTAACTGACTCCAAATTACTATCTTGGTTGCAATCAAACGGCGTTAAACAATAAAGAAGGACAACTAAACTATGGCACGATACACTGAACTATTTAGTGAGTATTTAGAAAGTGGCGGGGTTTTACCAGCCGCCTTCGATACTATCGAAGGATTTACAGATTTGTTTAAACTTCATTATATTGATAAAGAAATTGGATTTGAAACAGAAACACTTTTTGCTGCAAAACTTGAAGAATACGCATCTATTTTAATGCCATTATACAAAGAACGCATAGAAATGCATGCAGCTGCGATAACAAACGCAAAAAATCCAGCTCGTACACACTACGAAAAATATAACACTACTATAAACGCAGGGCCACAAAGAAGCACAGTAACTGATTTACCATTTAACACAAGTACTGATATTACACCATCGTCGATAAACAACGTTGATAGCTTTACTAATACAGACGAACGAATTACAGAGTCGCATGATACTGATTTAGACACAACTAGTGCTTATTATGTTTTAGATAAATTAAATGAAAAAGTACACAGTATAATATTAGATTTATTAAAAGAATTTAAAATTCTTTTCATGCAGGTTTATTTATGATAAGTTTATATAAAGAATTTACACCAAACACAGCAAGCGCTGTTCATTATCTTTTTGAAGATGTAAACGACTATATTAATAAAATTAAAACAAACTTAGTTGTTACATATGATATTGAAAATTATCGAATTAATAGAAATGTTTTAATGATTAAGTTTGATATACATATTAATGCAAAAAACTACGACGACATAACATATATTTGCGACAACTTTGACGAAAACGGCTATCAACGTTTTTATTTTGTTGAAAACTGTTATCAACAAAGCGGATACGCTTTTTATAATCTTTCAATCGATTATTGGGCAAACTATATATATCGTGCTCGTATTGATAACATACATGTTAAGCGCTGCAATCGAAATATTGCAACAGGAGTTTATAGAGACGACTTTATAACAAAAACTAATTCAAACGAGTGGTTACCAATTAGCGGCACAACTAGCGGCAGTGACAATAAACGCTTTGATATTAACAAAGCTAGTATAGTTTTTTGCATGTCGTACAATGTTGAAACTTCTAACACAGGCTCAATTGACACTACACAGCTTTTTGCTATCGGCTTAAAAGATTTAAAAGAAAACTACTGTCATTATACCGAAAGCGGTTTAGAAAGAAATGCAAACAACAAACTAGAATTGTCACAAAAAACAAATGCAGTTGACTATGCTATTGCGGTTGTTGGTGGCATCTATGGTGTTAGCGCATGGGGGCCAATCAAGGACACAAATGATGCAAAAGTGACGCAAGCGTGGATAGTTGACAACACTCTTTTACTAACTACTGATAATTTAGTCGAAGGCATAAAAACTCGTAACTTATATGACGGACGAACACTTAGCAACACACTTGTTAAAGCCGTTATACCATCAAATTTAAGTCGTTATTTTTCTTTAAATTTAGATAAGAATTATAACTACTACGTTGGCACGCAAGGCAAAGGGCTAAAAATTAAAAAGCTAAGCGACAGCACTACACAAGTGCAATATAATGTTATTGTAAGTCAAAGTGATTTAAAAGTTATTGTGAAGCAAGGCGACAATCAAATGGATATTACAGACGCTTTTGCGGTTCAGTTAACTTTAAACGCTGGCGAAATAACAGGACTTCGCGCGATGGTTTCAACGATACAACAAAGTTATCAAGAAGTTGCTAAATTCATGACTTTGGAAAATAATAAGGATGCAACTACTTTAGATTATGCAGGCCTACTAGTCGATTACGCAGGCGGTTTTCAAAATAAATTTGTCGGTACACTCATAGGCTCTGGCGACGGTTATTTAAATTTTAGAAATTTATTAAGCAGTGGTTTTACAACTAACTATGACGAAAATATCAACTTTCCTGTTTATAATCCATATGCCTTGACGAAATGCCAAAGCATCGAAAATGAAGATGAAATTGTTGCTCGTCAGGGTATCACTTTTGATTGTTATATAAGTGATTTAAGTTATATTTTCAACTATAATTTGTTGACTGTAACAAACAATACTTTTTTACAATGTGACTGCAATGTTACTAATACAATTTTAGATGCATGTAACTTAATAAAATCGAAACTTGCGAGCGGTATTTTTATCGAAAAAATAGAAAGGTCTTAAAGTGAAAAAAACAACGTATTTAGACGGGCTGCGCGTATTGAGCTATAACGCAATCATAAATGAAATCGATAGTAATCGTAATTTTGGTAAAACTTGGTGTTTTTTAAAACGTGCTTTTAAACGCGGTCTTAAAAAAGGAAAAAAGACATTATACGTTAGAACTTTTAAAAAAGAAATAAAAGAAGCTGTTCAACAACTTTATCAACAAAGCGATTTGCAAAAATTTTGCGGTATTGAATTTTACGACCCGAAAACGAAAAAAGGAAACTTCAAAAAAGTCGGAAGAACGTTTTATGTGAAGCATCAAAATAAGTGGATTTGGTTTATGAAATGTTACGCCGTTAGCGATGCAAACGCGGTTAGGTCCTGCGACGACCCAAAAATGGACACAATCATTTATGAAGAATATCGAACGACAGCACAGCAAGAAAAACACTTCCGCGGCAATCGTATTGACTTATTTATTGATATGTTTTTCACAGCAAAAAGAAATCATAAAGTTACTATTATACTGCTTGGAAATCGCGAAAACCCAATAAATCCATTTTGCACTTACTTCGGAATACCACAACAAAAAAATGATTTTGAAGGTATAAAAACGTTTAGAAATGGAAGTTATCTAATTTGCCAAGTTAACAATAAACAACAATGTAATAATGATTATGACGCGCAAGTACAAAAGCTTTTTAAAGGCACTGCATACGGACGCTATTTATACGAAAATGAAGCAAAAGGACAAAGCAAGTTACAGCTTAAAAAACCACCCGTCGAAGCTTTTAGCTATGTACAGCTTCATTTAAACGGCTATGATATTAATGTTAAAAATCTAGGCGGTACATTTTATATAAGTGACAAAATTGATAAAAATAAGCCTGTTTACGTTTTGGAACGATGCAACAAATACAAAATCGAACGCATACTATTAAAGCGTTATAAAAGTCTTTTTACAAGTTTTATAAATGCTGTTGCATCTAACAATGTGTTTTATAATTCACATGCAACGTACGCAGCAATACAACCATTTTATAAGTGGCTAAGTATATAGCAACTAGCTAGTACTAATATAGTACTAGCTTTTATTTTGTTGTTGCGTTAGTGTTGGCAAACTTGCATGATAAGATGCGATGCGACGATAGTAATGTTTGA
>ULZH01066929.1_pt1 | contig 11755 bp, 8 predicted proteins | sample 1962951 | NCBI WGS metagenome assembly ULZH01 (sample SAMEA4835884, study PRJEB28245) | human gut metagenome | biome: gut microbiome; material: fecal sample | place: Denmark | collected 2008
GATGCCGCTTCCCATAAAGGACACTGGAATGAAATATTTGGAAATGACCACCCGATCCGCATTGAAATCGGCATGGGCAAGGGACGCTTTATCATGGACTTAGCTGCCCGGAATCCGGATATCAACTATCTTGGCATGGAACGTTACGAAAGCGTATTGTACCGCGGACTCCAGAAATTGGAAGAAAATCCACTGCCAAACTTACGCCTTCTGTGTGAAGATGCGGCACTTCTGCCGGACTTTTTCGAAAAAGGCGAGTTAGACCGCATTTATCTTAATTTCTCCGACCCATGGCCAAAGGACCGCCATGCCAAAAGAAGACTGACCTCCCGCCAGTTCTTAGAGCGCTATGACAAAGTCTTAAAAGGTGACGGACAGATTGAGTTTAAGACCGATAACGTAGGACTTTTTGACTTCTCCTTAGAAGAAATCGATGCTGCAGGCTGGAATCTGGACGCATTTACAAGGGATTTACACCATGATACTGCCATGAATGAAGGCAATATCATGACCGAATACGAAGAGAAATTCTCTTCCAGGGGAAATCCTATCTGCAAGCTGATTACTTCCAGAAATATTCCTTTATGACCTTTCCGATAGTGCCAGTGCACGGACACTGCCGGATGCATGACCCATGAGATGAACCATTTGCCTGAGCAGTCGGAGTTGGTTTATCAGTGAAATTTTTATAAATTTTTCTTTTTTTATTGTGGCTTATCTTCTGAGGGTTTATAATACATCATAGCATAAATCATTGATATAATGTAAGGAGATGTATACCATGTACGAATTTACAGAAGATTGTATGATTCATATTCCACAAATAGATGAGGAACACCGCAAATTATTCCAGATAATAAATGATGCTCTTTCCCTTGTTAAAACAACCGAAGATATTTCCGGAATTGCCCAGAGCCTGCTTCTTCATCTGAAGGATTATGCGAATACACATTTCGCCCATGAAGAGGCTTATATGGAACAGATTCATGACCCGGAGCTTCCTCTTCAGAAAAAGGAACATGCTGAATTTGCTGAGAAAATCAATTCCTTTATTTTAGATAAGTCTTCAAAAGAGGCTGCCAGAGCATCTTTCGAAGAACTACTTTCCTATCTGGTACGCTGGCTGTACCACCATATCTTAAGCAGTGATATGATGATTGGAAAAATGTCCGCAGTTGAAGGGACTTCCGAAGACCCATTTGCCTTTACGGACAAATACAAGACCGGCATTGACCTTGTGGATAAAGAGCACCGCCGTCTCTTTGAAATTATAAAAGAGACCAATGACCTGATTCAAAACGATCTGCTGCATGACAAATATGATGAAATTATGCGGCTTTTAGTGAAATTAAAGGATTATACACAATTTCATTTTGCTGATGAGGAAATGCTGATGGAGAAGATGCACTATCCGGAACTGGCTGCCCAGAAGCGCGCCCACACTGCTTTCGTTGAACGCCTGGTAGAAATTGACCTCTCAGAACTTGACGATATGGACAATAACCAGCAGACTTATCTTCTGGAACTGATTCAGTTTCTGCTGGGCTGGTTATCCAACCATATTATTGGTATGGATAAAAAAATTGCTGTCTATATGGACGAAATGAAAAAATAATAAACTACAGATTATACATCATAAAACCGGCTTCCTGATATTAGATTTTATTCTAAGTCAGGGAGCCGGTTTTCTTATATAAAGTGTCTTTCTGTGACACGCTCTCCTTTTTCAAGATGAACGAAATTACAATCCCATTTTCCAGATAAAAGCTTTCTTATAATATTGCAGTCGGATGGCTCAACCGCCAGCTTCTTATTTAGAAGTTCTGCAGGTCTTTTCAGTCCATCTTTGGTTTTCTTTATATCATAGCTTTGCGTATCTATTAAAGTAATCTTCTCATAACCGCCATAGATTGTATCTAAGACTTCCATCCCCCGTTCTCTGCCATAAGCAGCAAGAATGGTGCTGCACTGGCCTCCAATGGACTCCTTGTCAATTGTCCACGCTCTTGTCGCATAAAGAGAATTCTTATCCACATGATTCTCCAAAAGCTGATGGATACAGTCGTGGAAACGTGGCATTACAAGCTCGGTATTCCAGCTCACAATCCCTTCCGTGCCCCGCCCGCACAATCCATAGGTGAGCAGAATTATATCCACATCCTGGTGCCTGTCAATCTCCTGCTGCAGCAGATTTCTTAATACAGACGGGTTTCTATGCAATCCACGTTGCAGATATACAACAGGATATGTTATATTTAATTGTTTTCTGTACTTTTCAATTTCATCCTGCTGCATTGCACAGGCAATCAGAATTTTCTTTTCCAAATGATTTCCTCTATATTTATATATTTATATATTTTTCTATATCCTTTTGCATATAATATCTAAAAAAGGGTATGCCCTCATGAAATTCAAATCAAACTGCTTTTCCAGAAAGGCTTTGCTTTTTTCCTACCGTAAGCCTGCCCTGCATACTAAATTTACTACAATTCAAAGGTCTTTTAAAGAAGTAAAAAATATACTGAACAAATAAACGATATCTTCATCATTCCTTATTTACATCTACAGAACCTGCCACTGACAGCTTCTTACGGATTTTTTATAACAAAAAAAAGCACCAACCCCATGGCTCCACGTCCACAAAATCGGTACTTTACATGCGCCACCAGGGGTTCGAACCCTGGACACCCTGATTAAGAGTCAGGTGCTCTGCCAGCTGAGCTAGTGGCGCATTGCTTAACGCAAGGACTATTATATAATAGAATTTATCGAATTGCAAGTAATTTTTTATTTTTTTTAAAAATTTTGTAAATTACATATTAGCAAATAATGCCGCAATTTCTTCCGGTGTCATCATGTGATTCGGGTCAGAATTTGCCTCGATAACAGGCTCTGCTGCCGGTTCTTCCACAACCGGTTTTTCCACAGGTTCCTCTTCCGTTATCGGCTCAGATTCTTCTGAAATAGCATCTTCTGTTACAACTGGTGCTTCTTCAGCTGCTGCATCAGCATTTGCAATCAAAGCTGCAATCTCTTCCGGTGTCATCATATGATTCGGATTGGAATTCATTTCCATAACCGGTTCATCAATGGTATTTACCATTTCTTCTGTAAATGCAGGTTCTTCCGGTTCTTCATCTGCAAATCCAAGTGTATCATCAAAACCAACTGGTTCTTCTGGTTCCGGTTCATTGTTTTCTTCTGCAGATCCGGTTTCTTCTGCTACTTCTTTTGTAGTCTCAGCTGCTTCGTCATTTCCGAATAAAGCATCTATATTTAATAAATCATCTTCTGCTAAATCCGGCATATCCTCTGCAGCTGTCTCTGGTTCTGTTGCCGGTTCTTCCGGCATCACTTCGTCGATTGGTGCTTCCGGTTCTTCCGGCATCACTTCATTGATTGGTGCTTCCGGTTCTTCCGGCGTTACTTCCTCAACTGGTGCGGCTGATGATGGCTGTACCGGTGCTGCTGTATAAGCAACAGCTGGCGCACCATTTATTTTTCCAACTTCAGCTAATATGGTATTGTGGATGGATAATTCCATTTCTTTCACGGAAGCTGCCATTTCCTGCTGTTTTAGCAGAAGGTCTTTATTGGCATTCTCAACTATGATACGCTGCTGCTCTAACACGTTCTTCTCAAGATTATCCAGACGGTCGGAAAGATTAAATATCTGCTCTAATAATTTGTCGTTGGAATTCATCAATGCATCGGAATTTTCTTTGTTACGGCTTATGGTAACTTTGGCAATGGATTTCTGTGCATCTATGATGTCCTTTGTCGGTGAACCGGCTGCCTCTTCGATACGATCAAGCTGATCCGCAATATCTTCAAAGGATTTGCGGGTTACAAGATAAGAAGCTTTTTCTGACTTAAACAGATTATCATACTGTTCGTACTGGTCAATCTCTTTCTTATAATTTTTCTGGATTGCACTGGCAATCAGAATATAAATATCAGCCAGTGCTACAACTGTAAGTACAATCAATGCCACATAATTGGACGGATAGTTAATCATCACATATAATTCCCCTAAAACCAGCACTGTTAATACCAGTACAGCCGTCACAATTCTCAGATTGTAAGAATCCTTCTTTTGTTTGATGTTCTGCTTTGCTTCTTCCATTGTAAAAATCCTCCATGATTTTTTATTTTTCACTAAATAGCAGGAGCAAACCGTAAAAATCTGTCACTATACTGGCAGTTCCCTGGATATGTCCTGCAGCCGGGTACTTACTTTCCCTGTAAGTATAATTAATTTTATTCTATCACAGGTAGAATTTTCCTTCAAGAAGCCTTTTCCAAAATAGAAATGAAAATTAAGAAAGTTTGCTAGTTGATACCTTTACATATGAACTGATTTAAAAACTGATTTTTATCACATGGTCTGCCAAAAAGATAGCCCTGCAGATAATCAGCATGTATTTCTTTCAGCTTTTGATACCACTCTTCTTTTTCTACACCTTCTATACATATTTTGATATCTATACTATGTACCAGTTCAACTATTTTTTTTAACAGCTCAAAGTCCCTTGTTTGACTCATAGCTTTTGCTGTAAAATGATTATCCAGTTTCACATAATTAGGATTCATGTTTACAATACAATGTAGATTTGAAAAACCTGTGCCAAAATCATCCAGAATAAACTGTATTTTTTTCTCTTCGAATTTCTTCCGAAGCGTATAAAAATACGGTGTCATATCCGTATATCCGCTTTCTGTCAGTTCCGCACACAGGCTCTCCGGCGGAAGATTATATTGTTCTATAGACGAAAGTATGTCCTTCCAGATATCACTTTTCATCATCTGAATATAAGATATATTTACATTAACCTTAAATCCCGGTATATACTGCCGCATTTCATGGCACATTGCCGCAGCTTCATTTAATACAAATCTTCCAGCCGGAATAATAAGCCCGGTTTCTTCCAGTAATGGTATAAATTCCACAGGCGAGATACTTTCTTTTTTTCCACCTGAATACATGGAAAACCTCATAAGCGCTTCCGCACCAATTATATTTCCCGAGGAACAATCTATAATCGGCTGATAGTATACTTCAAATCCTTCAAATTCATTTGTCACGGCACCTCGAAGTGCACTTTTTATTTTCTCTTTTTTTAAAAATAACTTATAATCTTCTTTTTCAAAAAAATATACTCCGTTTCCTCCCATGGACTTTGCCTGTTTTAAAGAGAAAACCGCTATTTTACGATACTCGTCATAATATTTTAAGAGCTTCGTTGCATGGATAATTCCGGTAGATACTGTAAAAACCACCTTATATTTTTCAGAAATAATAAAATCTTCTATTTTTTTACATATTTCCTTCTGCAATAGCATAACATCATCTCTTGTATGGCTTTCCAGATCAACAATCATATACTCATCTGCAACAAGATGGTACAGCTGCTGGTTATCAGAAAGACATTCCTTGATACCGTCAGCAACACTTTTCAACACATAATTTCCATAATCTACGCCTAATGTACCATTAATCGCATTAAATCCATCAATCCCTATATGTATTAAAAATACTGACGAGCTGTCTTTTATATGGGAAGAAACAAAGGAATGCATTTCTCTTTCACCCAAAAGTCCGCTGATATTATCTGCCCGCTGTATATTTCCAATTTCGTTTACACAGCCTATAAGATAATGAGGTTTTCCATCTTTATCATGGATTATCTTTCCACGGCAGTTAATCCATACCGGCATCCCTTCTTTATCAAGCCATCTGTAATGCAGATTGTGATTTTTTTCGTTTCCATCCGCAATCCGCTGTAAATGTTCCCTAATCATCGGACGGTCTTCTTCATATACAAAATAGCGGACACTGTCGGCAGCATTATCAAATGAATTGCCCGGCATCTTAAAACGCTTCACCGCTGCCTGTGAAATGATAAGGGTATTTTTCTGTAAATCTATAATATAAAGATAGTCATCCATACATGGTGCAAATACTTCTATTAAATCTTCTGCTCCTATTTCCTTGAGCAGTCTGCGTATGTTTGTATCCATAGTATAAGTGCCTTTCTTACAAAACTTTTATACTGATAAACTTTCTATTCTGTGTTAGAAATTATAGCTGGAAATCATTATCGTATTATACTGTTTTTTCTAATTCTGCCAATTTAAATTTACGAATCATTTCACGCAGATTTTCTGATTCGCTACTCATCTCCTGGCTGGCAGCTGCACATTCCTCAGATGTTGCAGAATTGGTCTGTACAACATCATTAATTTGTTCAATTCCTTCATTAATCTGCCGGATTTCTGTTGTCTGTGTTTCTAACGTTTCCGCAATATTTGTAACTTCTTCTGTAATTATTTTAGAGTTCTCTGCAACATCTTCCAATTGCGCCGCAGTCTGTCCTGCAATCACCATACCCTTTTCTACTGCCTTCACAGAGGTTTCAATCAACATTGCAGATTCTTTCGCTGCCTGGGCACTCTGGTCCGCTAACGAATTTACCTGATTTGCTACAACTGCAAATCCTTTTCCGGCTTCTCCTGCCCTTGCTGCTTCGATAGAAGCATTCAATGCAAGCAGATTTGTCTGGGAAGCAATTTCATTAATTGTTGCAATAATTTTGTCAATTTCTTTTGATGCTTCATTAATTTCATGCATGGAATCAACCATTTCATGCATCTTACCATTACTTTCTAAAATGGCATTTCCAAGCTCATCCACCCTTCCACTAATTTCTTTTGCAGATTTTGAATTATTTTCTACCTGTTCAGATACACCTGCAACTGTTGCTGTCAGTTCCTCTACTACTGCCGCCTGATTTGTAGCTCCATCTGCAAGATCATTAGAACTTGATGCTACCTGGTCTGCTGCACTTGAAACTTCATTGGAAACATTTTGAATTCCTTTAATCGTTTCTCCTATACTTTTTTCAAATTGCATAAAAGAATTTAAAATTCCGACAAAATCTCCCCGCCACTCTACTTCCGGTTTAACATCAAAATTTCCTTCTGCAAACAATTTCATTGCACGGTCAATATCGTCTACATAGCTTCCCAGGATACGGATTGATTTACGCATACTGTGTGCCAGTCTTCCAATCTCATCTTCTGAACGATAATCCAGTGTACTGTGTAAATTTCCTTCTGTCAGTTCCTTTGCGACATCCTCAACTGCCCGTAAAGGTTCAAGAATTGTATCCAGGACTTTTTTACCTGTTTTCTTTGTCAGTATCCATGCCAAAAATAAACACACTATAATACATACAATTCCTGCTATAGCAAAAGTAAATGTAGTTCTGGCAGCCCTGCTGCTCTCCTGGTCTGTCACATCATCTAATCTTATTGCGATTTCCACCGCTTTATTTAATGCAGGTGTGCAATCATTCATGATTTCATCAACTGCTTTTTCCTTATCACCACTTTTAATTTTTTCTATAATAGAATAACCAATGTTTCCCCAATCCGAAAGGGCTGATGAATATTCCTCATAATCTGAGTCAGGAATAATTCCGGTTCCCTTTAAATTTTTCAGTTCAGAATCAACTTCTTTCAGCAGCTTTTCTACTGTTTTCTCATAACCGGCATATGAAGAAGTATCATCATCTAATGCCATTTCCCTGATATTTCTTGCTGCCGCATTCACATTAATTCTACATATTTTTACTGCCTGATCTGCTACAGTAACATTTTCTATATAATGTACCATATTAGCAAATAAAACACCTATGACCACTATAGAAAGCAAGCCTGAAATTAACATCATAATAATGACTTTTCTGTAGCCATAGTTTATCCTTTCCTGCAGATGCATGTTTTCTAATTTACTTTTCATTTTATCTTTTTGTGAAAACATTGATTCTTATTTCCTTTCTCTTTATTTTAATTTTTTCTAGACCTTGTTATATCAGAATTTTTTCAAAAGTCAACGACTTTTCAGCTTTAATTTTCAAATTCTATTTTTTTGATAAAATTTAACACTTCCTGCTTTGGTTTTTCGTCATTTTTAAAGACAGCTATTTACAGTATTTTTCTATAAAAACGGCTGCACCATCTTCTATAGCAGCAAAAGCCATCTTATCGTCTGGCCATGATTTTCTGAGTGCCACATAAGAAATCAGAAAATTTGCAAGCCAGCCAGCCGGTACAGCAAGCCAGACAAATGCAATGCCAAAACGCGGTGCGAGTATCAAAGCAACTGACAGACGAATTGCAAGATTTACCATATTTGCAATGAGAAATGGACGCATGATTCCAAGTCCCCGAAGAACTCCGTCTGTTGCCATCTTGATACCCATGAAAATGAAAAAGAAGCCGAGCCATCTCATATAATCTCCAGACACCTGATATGCCAGCGCTGTTCCATCTTTACCCAGAAATAATGAGGAAATCTGTGTATGCAGTGTTTCAATGACTATAAAAGCAAGGACTGCAAAACATAAATCTAACACCAGTGCAGCGTGGTATCCTTTTTTTATACGCCCGATTTTCTTTGCGCCAAGATTCTGGGAAACATACGGCGAGACTGCATTGCCTATGGACACAAATATCAGTGAAAAAACATTCTCTACCCTCATCGTTGCCGCATAACCTGCAAGAGCCTGTGTACCAAACGGATTTACAACCGCCTGTACAATCATCATACCAATTGACACTGTTGACTGCTGGAGAACCGACGGTACAGCAATGCGGAGCATGGAACGTAATTCCCTCCCGTCAAACCAGCGAGCCGGACTCTTATACTGGCGTATCCGGTATAAAAAGATTAAAAACGAAAATACTGCCGAAATACCTTGTGCAATAAGCGTGGCTAGGGCTGCACCGAACACGCCCAGACCAAGGCCTGCTACCATCCAAAGATCCATCATAATATTCAGAACAGAAGAAAAAATCAAAAGGCATAATGGAATCTTTGATTCACCGATTGAAGTAAACATCGTTGAAAGAACGTTGTACATAAACAGAAACGGAAATCCCACAAAATAAACACGAAGATATAGTACTGCTTCCTCCAGTATATCAGCGGGTGTCTGTAATAAGCCCATCATGGAACGTGAAAAACAAAAGCCAGTAACTCCCAGAAGTATGCTAAGAACCAGAAAACTAATCAATGATGTTGATACGATTGTTTTCATTTTACTATAATCTCTGGCACCAAAATAACGGCTCACAAGTACACCTGCACCTACACCTGCACCAAGTGCTATACAAATGAATACATTCGTAAGGGCAGCACAGGCACCAACAGCCGCAAGGGCAGAAGATCCAACAAACTGACCCACAATGATTGAATCAGCCATATTGTAGACCTGTTGAAAAAAGCTTCCGAAAATCATTGGCATTGCAAAAACAGTCAGTGCTTTAAGGGGAGCATCTGTAATTAAATATTCATCTTTTGACATGTTCTTCTTCCTCTGTAACTATTTTAAAGCACTATTACTGCGGCATCAAGTCCCTCAACTTTTCCGTCAAACAGTTCTTCTTCAAGCAAATTATATTTTCCCTCATACTCATTAAATCTCTTCTCACTGCTGCTGCAGTTAAAAATCAATGCCATGGTCTCTTCACTATTTTTTCTAATCAGAACAATGGTTTCTTCCTCATCCCTTGTGATTGCCTCAATCAATTCACCTTCTACGATACATTTATATTTTTTTCGAACCTGTAACAGCTGTTTATACCATTCAAACATCTCTTTATCCTGGTATTCTTCATCCCAGTACATGCCACGTCTGCAATCCGGATCGTTTGCTCCCGGCATCGCATACTCATCTCCATAATAAATCATCGGCATTCCCGGCAATAACAATTGAAAAGCTGCTGCCAAATGCTGCTTTTTCTTATTATTCTTACATAAATGTAAAAATCTTGCTGTATCATGGCTGTCTATCAGATTCCACATAAGAGGATAACATTTCTTATTTAAGCGTCCTTTCAAATATCCAAGATTCTGTATAAACTGGCTGACCGTAATCTTTTCATCTGCAAGCAGATCTATCATATTCAGATAAAACGGATAATTCATGACCGTATCCCATTCATCTCCCTCAAGAAAATCTCCTGCATAATGCCAGATTTCTCCAATTATCAGCATATCTTTCTTTACTGCCTTAACTGCTTTTCTAAAATTCTTCCAGAAAAAATGGCTGATTTCATCTCCTACATCCATTCTCCATCCGTCTATATCGCATTCCCTGATCCAATAGCATGCAACATCTGTAATAAATTTTTCAACTTCAGGATTTTTCAGATTTAATTTTGGCATTCCACCATAATAACCAAAGCATTTGAAGTTTGGAATCTCTCCCCTTTCACTTTTAAGTGGAAATTCATCAATAAAATACCAGTCCAGATATTTAGACTTATTTCCCTTTTCCAAAATATCTTCAAATGCAAAAAATTCATTTCCTGTATGGTTAAACACCGCATCCATAACCACTTTCATTCCATATTCATGCGCTTTTTGTACCAGCTCTTTAAGATCCTCTGCTGTTCCGAATGAGGGATCTATCTGATAATAATCAATGGTATCGTATTTATGGCTTGAATTTGATTTAAAGATTGGTGTCATATATAAAACATCAATTCCAAGACTATGGACATAATCCAGATGTTCTATAATTCCTCTGAGATCACCATGCAGATTATCCATAGACGTAACTGGTGCTTTATACCATACTTCCTTGTCTACCGGCTGTGATGATGCAAAGCGGGACGGAAAAATCTGATATACGACCTTATTTTCTGCCCACTTTGGCACCACAAACATTTCTTCCTCCCGTAGATTCTGCGGGCAGTCAAACATTCTGTCCCTGTTTGTAATACATTCCTTACTAAACTCATAATTGCCGTAATATACTTTTTCCCCCTGCATATCTGTTAATTCAAAAAAATAACGGAGACATATCAGATGCATCTGGATCTGTGCTTCATAATAATCCTGAAACTGTGAGGTGGCAACCTTCTTCATTGGAATTGTCTTTCGTGTATCCTTCCATTCCATTGGTATATACTTATCCTCATAATGAAGAATTATTTCCTTTATATCATCTCTTTTTACCTGGATGCGTATCACAAATAAATCCTTATCTATTGCATAGCAGAATCTTTTGTCCATATCATGAATAATTGCAGAGTATTCCATTCATTTTCTCCTTTACATATTCTGTTTTCTTCTTTCGTATTACTTACTTTTTCTATATCTTAACGTGATAATCCTGGCTTGTCTATAGATAAATTTCTCTGCAGCTTGCCGATTGATAAAAATATCCGAATCTTTATCCGGATCTGACCTGGATTCCGATTCTATCATACACCGTTTCAAACCGGGTGTTGCATCAGTTGATTGAAATGACCCAGATTGATAAAATCTGCTGGGGATGTGATACCTGGACAGTAGATGAAAGCTATGGTTCTCTTCTTGCTTTCCGCTTTTCGATGTGTAAGGTTTTGATATAAAATATAAAACACAGTTATTGCCTGGACGAAACTCCCAGATATCATCATCAAGGTGTTTTGTGATAATTTCATTAAGCCGTGTACCATTATCTTCGAAGATCTGGATGTACAAACTGATCTGCCATTGGAATCTTCGTAAAATATCTTAACAGCTCCATTTCAATTTCAACTAATTTTTCATCCGAATCTCTGTTATCCGTCTTTTCTGTCAATGACATTTTCTCCTTTTCCCTGAACGAAAAAAATCACCCAGACTAGAATTTTTAATCTAATCTGAGTGATGCTTCGTCAGGCCTGTTTTCATCTCTGTAAAGCACCTTTCGGTGCT
>ULZH01001310.1_pt1 | contig 11736 bp, 11 predicted proteins | sample 1962951 | NCBI WGS metagenome assembly ULZH01 (sample SAMEA4835884, study PRJEB28245) | human gut metagenome | biome: gut microbiome; material: fecal sample | place: Denmark | collected 2008
TGACCGCATAGCTGAATTAAGGTATAATTTAGCTATACGAAGGAGGTGCGATTATGCCGAAAATTACTTCCAGTGCAGATTTGCGCAACAACTATAACGATATTTCTAATTTCTGCCATCAGTATAAGGAGCCGGTTTTTATTACCAAAAACGGCAAGGGCGATTTGGCTGTCATGAGCATTGAAGCCTACGAGGAGCTTACAGCAAGGTTTGAGTTGTATGGTGCGTTGAAGCAAGGTTTAGATGATATTGAGGCGGGGAGAGTAGTTTCTGCAGAAGATGCTAAAGAGATGTTCAGAAAGAAATATCCTGGAGCAAATATATGATGACGTACAAGATAATTTATACACAAAAAGCATTGGCGGATTTAGATGCTGTCGCTAGTTATATAAAGCTCAAGTTGTGTAATATCTCTGCGTCAGATCGTATAGTAGAGAATTTTTTCGGCGAAGGAGATAGCCTTGCTTCTTTTCCGACTCGTTATCCCTTATGTAACGACGCATTTTTGCGTGCGTGGGGAATCCGCTTCGTGCCCATGAAAAATTATCTGCTGTTTTATGTCGTGCGCGAAGATGAAAGTGCTGTTTATGTCATTCGTTTTCTGTATGCTAAGCGTGTTTGGCAAAATATTTTGCGCGAGTATGTCAAAAAAGAAGGCGGCGGATTTATGCCTGTTTTTACGACGAATTACGTACAGGAAGAATTGGAAAAGTATGGGAAGTGATATATTAATATAATGGGGGTGCGCTGATGCCAAAAATTACTTCAAATGCAGATTTGTATAACAGTGATTATGAAGAATTAACAGCACGTTTTGAATTGTATGAGGTGCTAAAACAAGGATTGGATGATATTGAGGCGGGGAGAACGATACCTGCTGATGAGTTTTTGGCTGAATTAGAAGCAAGAAATTCAGGCAGTAATAAGTGAAAAGGTGACAAATACTGATAAAAAATTAATATTGTTTGAATTTGGTCTGTATACTTATGGGGATGCAGATTTTTTTGGTATAACTACTGTTATTAAAATATAGTAACTTAATATATATACTGACTAATAGTAAATAGAACTATATAATTGAGTCGTAGTAATTTTGTTTCTATGCGTACTTGAAATAAGAAAGAGGGATAGGCATGGCTAATCAAAATAAAGAATTACAGTTAAGCGAAGAGAATTTTGACTTTGACGAATTAGAAAAAGCGTTAGAGCAAGAATTAGATGCAAAAACTTTAGATTTAGAGTTAGCTACTAAGGATAGAGAAAAAATTGGTAATCCAGAAAGTTTAGCGGAAACAGTGGGTAATGTTGTTTGGGAACAATTTATTAATCAAGTAGCTAGTATAGCTGGTGATGATTTTAAAAAAGAAAATTATAAACAAATAATTGAAAATGATAAAAGAAAAAAAGAAGCGTATAAACAGTTAATATGGGGTGATTCAACGGAAAAAGGATTTTATGAAAAAATAGTGTACGATGATTTTTGTAATAATAGAATTCCACTTGATTTACGTTATTCGGCGCATATCCAGACGCCAGAGAATTTTGAAAAGGGTAAAATTGCGACTCATAATTATCAAAGTATTGACAAATTAGAAGAAAATTATAAAAGATATAAAGATACACCACATAGTAAGTTTCGAGATAAGTTTGTTGATAAAGGAATGGATAAGACATTAGAGAGAGCAGGAACGCTGTATAAAAAAGGTATTGGAACAGTAACTGATATTTATACGGGTAGGCAAATTTCCACACAAACAAGATTAGAAGATGGAAGGCAAAATCCAAATGCTGCCGAAAGAGAACATGTTATACCTTCAGCAAAACTTTCTAAGGATTCGTCACTTCAAATGGCGAATACTAGTAATGAATTAGCTGATATCATTAATAATCCTGAAAATCTACAAGGATATACGACAGCAAAGAGAAATCGCAGAAAAAGCGATAGTTCTCCTATAGAAATGGAAGAACGGGATAAAAATAAACATTGGGAAAAAGCTAATAAAAAAGCTGAAGAATTTATTGATAAGACAGAAAAAGAGGGAGAGGCTCGGTTAAAACAAGAAGGTAGAGAAACGTGGACGCAAGAAGGTAAGCTTATTGGTGGAAAAGCTATTCGGACTTTGGTTATGACTTTATTAGCTGCATTAATTAAAGAAGTTATACAAAAACTAATTGCGTGGTTTAGAGCAGGGAAAAAAAGCATTTCTACTTTTATAGATTCGGTAAAAGAGAGCGTAAAATTCTTTTTGTCAAATTTAAAACGATACTTGATTGATGCAGGAAGTGCTGTAATGACAACTATTTTTACAGCTATAATTGGCCCTATAGTAGGCACAATTAAAAAAAGTTGGATTTTATTGAAACAAGGATATAAATCAATTAAAAAAACAATAGATTTTTTCAAAGAACCTGCAAATAAAAATATGCCGTTTAGTATAAAGGTAATGGAAGCTGGCAAAATAATTACTACTGGTATAGCTGCTGGTGGTGCTATTTTACTAAGTGAAGCTATAGAGAAAGGTTTAATGACTTTCCCAGCTTTTGCTTATCCCATTCCGTTGTTAGGCAGTTTAGCTAGTTTGTTAGGATTATTCTTTGGTGCATTGATTAGTGGTATTATCGGAGCTATTGCACTAAACTTAATTGACAAGCTGATTGCTGGTAAGCAACGTGAATTAGCCGATAAAAAAATAATAGAAGCAGGCAATCACGTGCTAAATGTTCAAAGTAAGCAGATAGAGCTTGCAAAGCAACGTACTGCTTATGCTAAGGAGAAAGCTAGAACGACAATTAATAATAGGCATACTAAAGCAGCTGAGTTTATGAAAGAGACTATCACTGATGTAAAGAATATAGGTGAGCAAATAGCTGGAAATAAGCGTGAAAGACAAACTAATACTACAGTTGAAGATGATTTACAGGCAATTTATAATTTACTTAATAAACAAAACTAATGGAGGATTGCGTTATGACAAACTTACCGACGAACTATCATAACTTTGAAATACAGAAAGAAAACATAAGAAAATTTTCTAATAAGATTCTTGAGCCAGTGGAGTTGAAGGCAGTAGATGAAAAGTTTTTATGGAAATTTGATCATAGAGTTACTGGTACTGAATTTAATGCTGCAATTGAGCAAATACAAGAAGCTTTCAAGAAAAACTATGAGATAAGCAAGGATATTGTACGAGAATTTAAAGATGTATACAATACATTTGAGTCTCTAGACAAAGACTATATTCAAGGTATTTGCGCTTCTGTTGCAACTGCAAAGGAATCTGCTAAGCAAGCATTGGAGGCTTCTAATCAAGCTAATGATTCTTTTGAAGAAGCTCGTAGTGCTCAAGAAAGAATAGAAAAGACGACTAATGCTTTGCGTTATACTGTTGAAAAGTTTCAGGAGAGATTTGAACAGGTTGATTTTAAAATCAGCCAACAAGATGCATCAATAGAAACACTGTCAACACGTATCTATTCTGAACTTGAACAGCAAAAGCTGTTACGCGAAAAAATAACATCTGATTTAGAATCGTATAAAGCGAAAATTGCTGAACAAAGCAGAAGCATTCAAGAAGTAAATGGTATAATAAATTCTTATGTTGAATATTATAATTCTAAATTTGATGAACAAAGAAGCTTCAACATAGAATTGAGTACTAAAATTGATGCCTATAAAGAAGAGTATCAGGCAAAATTTGGTGAGCAAAATGCAACTATTGAGGAATTAAATAAGAAAATAAAATATGCTTATATAGTATCCGCAGTTGCAATAATCGCCGCTTGCGCAAATTTTTTTGTGAAATGATTTGATAAAATGGCAGGTAAATATGAAGAAGAGCTGCTAGATGCAGCTCAAAAATTAGATTTACAATTAAATAGAAATGCTGTTTTTTATCAATATAGTATTAACCTCATCCAAAATAATGATGAAAATACTATAAGAGAAATTCTGCAAGAAATTTCAATGCTTAAAGCTGCTAATGTTACAAAGGATACTTTGCAGTTAATGATGCTTCTGAAAGATAAGTTAGTTAGTTATTGTGGATATGTGCGTATTAAGGCTGTTTATAATAGAGGTTTTTCACCTAAAGATGATACAGATAATAATTATACACTAGCAGAACTGCAACAGGAGTTAAATGAACTTGTTGGGTTAGATGCTGTCAAAAGCAAAGTAAACGATTTGATTGCATATCAGAAAATACAGCAATTACGCCAAACCCAAGGTTTGCTTTCCTGTAAGGGAACTATGCATATGGCTTTTACAGGAAATCCTGGCACAGGTAAAACCACTGTAGCTAGAATTGTTGGACGGATGTATAAATCTCTTGGGTTACTGTCAAAGGGACAATTTATAGAAGTATCAAGAACGGATTTGATTGCCGGGTATCAAGGACAAACTGCGCTAAAAGTTAAAAAAGTAATAGAAAGGGCTAAAGGTGGTGCGTTATTTATTGATGAAGCTTATAGTATAACGGAAAATGAACATTCTGATTCATATGGTAGAGAATGTTTGACGGAATTAACAAAGGCGTTAGAAGATTATCGTGATGATTTGGTTGTCATTGTGGCAGGCTATACTGAACCAATGAAAAATTTTTTCGAATCTAATCCTGGGCTTAAATCACGTTTTAATACTTTTATAGAATTCCCCGATTATACAGCTTTTGAGTTAATGGAAATTCTATATAATATGTGTCTAAAAAATGATTATATGTTAACTCCCACTGCCAAAGAAAAATTGCAAGATATATTAATAGCTAAGGTTGCATACAAAAATGATGAATTTGCTAATGGGCGTTTAGTAAGGAATATTTATGACGACATAATCATGAATCAGGCAAGAAGATTGATTAACGTAGATAATCCGACTAAAGGTGAGCTAATGCAAATTTTGGATGAAGATGTTAGCTATTAAAATTTATGCTAAGCATGTAAAAAAGCAGACTCCCTCGTGCAATAGCACGCCAGAGTCTGCTAATTTTTTACCCTTTTACTCTTCTAACTTCTCTACTTCCTGCTCTTCTTCTGCCAGCTGCACCTTCAGCTCTACGCCGAAGGTTTTTTTGAACCATGACAGATGTTCCTGAATCTGATGCATTTCAATACTGGGAATACCTTGAGCATAGAGCTTTAAGGTAGCAGTCTTTTTGTTGATGCCAGGTTCAATAACATGAATCTGGGATGTTTCCGTATAATCGAGGCTTTCAGCTAAGGCCAGCAGCAGTGCCAGCTTGTTGATTGTTTTCCAGTTGGCGTCGCTAAGCAGTTCCTTGTAGAAACGGTCCTTGAAATAGTTTTTGGAAACGCCGTTATGCCAGCCGGCGATAGCTGCCGTGATGACCTGCTCTTTGTGCGTCAGACCAAAGAGCTTGGCATTTAAAATCATATAGGCACTGTGACGTGCGTGACTGTAGAAGTTGATGGTGATGCCGATGTCATGCAGCAGCGCAGCGGTTTCCAGCAGGCGGCGGTAATTTTTGCGTAAGCCGTGCAGCTCGCTCCAGCCGTCAAACATGGATAACACCAGATGGGTGATGTGACGGGAATGCTGCTGGTCGGGTTCATATAAGTTTAACACATTTTCCCTGCTCATTTTAAGGATATCCTTCGCTATAATGGGCACGTGGTTTTCCTTGGAATAATAATCGAAGAACAGTCCTTCGCGCAGGCCGCAGCCGGAGGTGATGAGCTTTTTGGCACCGGTGGCCTCCAAAAGGCAGCTGATAATGCTGCTGCCGGCCAGAATGATATCACTGCGCTCGCTGCTGAGACCGGAAATCTTTTTGCGCTGATCCAGATTTGTGTTGCGCAGTCTGTTGAAAAAGCTGCGATAGGTTTGCGCTGTATAGGAATAATTATGGATTTTAGTCGCCGGGTACTTCTTTTCGCGCTGGATGATTTTGGCTACGGTACGCGCTGTACCGCCAACGCCGATAAGCGGCAGTCCGTTTTGCTTAAGCCAGGGGTACTTTTCCAAACGGCTCATGATAAAAAAGCTGACATCGCTGAAGACATTGGCGGGCATGACGTTACGGGTATTGAACATGGAGGTGGTATTGACTGCACCGATGGGCAAGGACACGCTTTCCAAAATTTTACGGTTCTTGAACAGAATCAGCTCGGTACTGCCGCCGCCCAAGTCGAAGATGATGCCGTCCTTGACGTTGAGGGTATTGATAACGCCAAGGTAGCTGATGTAGGCTTCGGTATTGCCGGAAATGATGTGCAGCTGGATGCCTGTTTCTTCGGCAACGCGCGCAACAAGCTCGGCGCCGTTGGCAGCGTTGCGGATGGCTGCGGTAGCAACGGCAATGGTCTTGTCAGCCTGATAAATTTTGCACATATAGGCAAAGCTTTTCATGGTTTCGATGGTGCTGCTGAAGGCTACTTCTGTAAGCATGTTTTTTTCGTCGACCTTCTGACTGAGGCGCAGGGCTTCTTTTTGGTTATAGACCATATTATAAGCACCATTCTTATAAATATGGCTGATAACAAGCCGGGCCGAGTTAGAGCCGATGTCAATAATTGCGATTCGTTGCATTTTCCTTTTCTCCTTGTGGGGTGTTTCTATAAACTCCGATTATTCTATTTTAACGATATATTTATTATATTACCCGTAACCTGAAAAAATCCTGCGTGAAAAAGTAAAATTCGTGTTAACTTGTTAAATTACTGTATAATTTTGATTTTTTCGCAGGATTTTTGTTAAGAAACCCGAATTATAACAATAACATACTGTTTTGGAGGCTTAGTTAATGAAGCGTAAAAATTACACAACCTTTGCTGCTATTCATCTAGGCTCGGAGATGCTCAGTATGCAGATTACCGAATATCACAATACCGAAAGGTATAAGGTTATTGAGTGCTGCAACCGACGCATTCGCCTGGGTGAGGCAACTTTTAAAAATAAAATAATTCCTTTCCCGCTGGTTTCCGAAATCTGCGAAATTCTTATCGGCTTCAAGCGTCTGATGAAGGAATACGGGGTCGAGGAATATGTTATGCAGGCAACCACTGCTGTGCGTGAGGCCAGCAATCAGGTCTTTCTGCTGGATCAGATTTACAACAAAACCGGTCTTGTGGTCGATGTTGTTGATATGCCGAAGGAGATTTATACAAAATTTGTAGCCATCCGTAATACGCTGAAGGCAGAAAAAATTTCTACCGAACGTGAAGGCATGCTGATGATGGATATTTCCTCCGGCGGCTTGGGTGTAACGCTGGTGCGTGATGAAAAAATCTGCTATCAGGGAAATTTCCACATCGGTATTATCCGTATTAAGGAAAGCTTTGAGCGCAACCGCCGTGAAAGCATGCATTTTAACAAGGCGCTGACGGAATTTCTCAGCAGTACAATCGGTCCGGTAAGAAACGAGCTGGGTGACAGCAAGGTGCGTTATCTGGTGCTTTCCGGTACAGAAACCGAGCTTTTGCTGCGGATGCTGGGACTTGATGAGCAGCAGAAGGTGCATCGCATCAAGGCAGCGGATTTCCATGCCTTTTTCGACAGCATGCGTCAGATGAGCCTGCCGCAGCTGATTCAGGTATACAAGCTGCCGGAAAATGTTGCGGAGCTTGTACTGCCTACGGTATTGCTGTATGAACAGCTGCTGCATCTGATTCCCGCCAAGGAAATTATTATTACGGCAGACCGCTTTATCGACGGCATTCAGCTGTTGCATATCGGCAATAAAACGAATCCTGTAATGCGTAAGGAGCTGGAGCAGGAGCTTATCAGCCTTTTCCATACTATCGGCAGCCGTTATATGTATGACAAGAAGCATGCCCAGCAGGTGGAGCGTCTGTCGCTGATTATTTTTGATAAAATTGCCAAGGCTTACGGCATGGGTGAGCATGAGCGTCTGCTTTTGCGTGCAACCTGCATTTTGCATGATATAGGCAAATACATCTGCATGCGCAGTCATTCTATCTACACCTATCAACTGATTATGTCTACGGATATTATCGGCCTGAGCGAGAAGGATAAGAAAATCGTAGCGCTGGCCTCGTATTATCATGCCAACAGACTGTTTGATAAGACCAATACGCGTGCTCCGCAGGTGGAAAAGGAGCTGGTGCCGGTTGTAGCCAAGCTGGCTGCCATTGTGCGTCTGGCCGATGCCTTAGACCGCAGCTATATGCAAAAAATCCACAGCTGCAGTGTAACGCTGAAGGATAATAAGCTGAAGGTTCTGGCAGCAAGTAAAGAGGATTTAACGTTGGAAATCTGGACGTTTGATGATAAATCAACTTTCTTTGAGGAAGTTTTTGGTATTGAACCTATTTTGGAACGGGTGAATAAGTAATGGGAAAATTAGATTTGACAAAGCCTGAGTATTTTTATAACCGCGAGCTGAGCTGGCTGAAATTTAATCTGCGCGTACTTAAGGAAGCGATGGTTAAGGACACACCGCTGCTGGAGCGCCTGAAGTTTATCGCCATTTCGGCCTCTAACCTTGATGAATTCTTTATGGTGCGCGTAGCCAGTTTGTGGAGCAATTTTGACAGCGGCGTAGAAAAGCGCGATGCCTCCGGAATGTCGGTGCATGAGCAGCTGGTGGCTATTTCGCAGGCAGCGCATGAGCAGGTGCGCACTCAGACAAAATCGCTGATTGCGCTGATGGCAGAAATGGATGCGGTGAAGCTGCATTTCCGCCGCGTTAAGGATTTGAGCGAGCTGGGCAAGGACTGGCTGGAGGAATATTACCGTGAGGTTGTTTTCCCGGTATTGACACCGATGGCGGTAGATGCTTCGCGCCCCTTCCCGTTTTTGGCCAATAAAACACTGAATCTTGCTGTTGAGCTGATTAAGGCCGACGGCGAGCACAGCATGGGCCTGATTCAGGTGCCGAGCGTGCTGGACCGCATTGTGGAGGTTGAGCCGGAGGGCAAGCGAACCTTCGTATTTTTGGAGGATATTATCGCCAGCCATTGCCACGATTTGTTCAAGGGCTGCCATATTCTGGATATGGTGTCCTTCAGAGTAACGCGTGACAGTGACCTTGACTTGGAAGAGGATGACAGCGTTGACCTGATGAAGGAGGTTGAGGAATCACTGCGTAAGCGTAAGCGCGGCGCTGCTGTACGTCTGGAAATCTTCAAAACGAATAATAATCGTATCAAAAGATTCCTGGAGGAAAATCTGGATGTTACGGAGATGGAGGTTTATGAAATCAACGGACCTCTGGACCCGACCTGCTTCTTTAAATTTATCGGTATGAAGGGCATGTGGCCGTGGCTGTATGAGCCCTTTGTGCCGCAGCGTCCGCTGGAGCTGCCGGATGACAGTGATTTGTTCGCCGCTATCCGTGAAAATGATATTTTGCTGCATCACCCATATGAAAGCTTTGACCCGGTAGTTAAGCTGGTGAGCGATGCTGCCGATGACCCGCAGGTGCTGGCAATTAAGCAGACACTGTACCGTGTGAGCGGCAACAGTCCTATCGTTGCTGCGCTGGCGCGTGCTGCGGAAAACGGTAAGCAGGTAACGGTACTGGTAGAGCTGAAGGCGCGTTTTGATGAGGAAAACAATATCCTCTGGGCGCGTCGTCTGGAAAAAGCAGGCTGCCACGTTATCTACGGCTTGGTAGGCTTAAAGACGCATGCCAAAATTATTCTGATTGTGCGCAAGGAAGATAACGGCATTAAGCGTTATCTGCATCTGGGCACAGGCAACTACAACGACAGCACCGCAAAATTATACACCGACCTTGGCCTGATGACGGCGAACGATGAGTTTGGCAGCGATGCTTCGGCGTTCTTCAATCTGCTCAGCGGCTACAGCGAGCCGCCGGTTTGGAATAAGCTGGTTATGGCGCCGCTGGGACTGCGCGAGAAAATTTACGCGCTGATTGATAATGAAATTGCCATGGTGCGTTCCGGTCGTGAGGGCCATATCATTGCCAAGATGAACTCACTGATTGACCAGCCCGTAATCCAGAAGCTGTACGAGGCTTCTGCCGCAGGCGTGCATATTGATCTGATTGTGCGCGGTATTTGCGGTCTGCGCACGGGCATCGAGGGCATCAGCGACAATATTACGGTCCGCAGCATTGTTGGCCGTCAGCTGGAGCACAGCCGTATCTTCTGGTTTGCCAACGGCGGCGAGGAGCAGCTGTATCTGTCCAGTGCCGACTGGATGCCGCGTAACCTTAACGACCGCGTAGAGCTGTTCTTCCCAGTAGAAACCGAGGAGCATATCCATCGCATCAAGGCGCTGCTCGATTTGTATCTGCGCGATAACGTGGGCGCGCACATGATGCAGTCCAACGGTACCTATCGCCGTGTACGCAACAAGCTGGAGCCTGTGAGCGCGCAAAGCACCTTGTACGAGATGGCGCAGCTGGCGGTGACTGCCGACAAGCTGCCGATGGAAAAGCGTCTGCAGCCTGTATTCAGCCGCAGATAATAGTGCCGCATTATATTTATCAAGGATTACAGGCTAAGAAAGACTTATATTTTAATTGCTTACTTAAATCCTTATATTGATATTATGTGCTTAAGTTGTTATAATTAGTAACAAGAGCAGAGGGGGATTAAAATGAGTAATTATGCTGTAACCTTGAATTATAATTGCCATTATGGCTATGTAGAATATAACGAAGCGGATAAGACTGCCGTAGTAACCTTGCCGGAGGCTGTTGCCGAAGCTAAGGCTGCTGTCGAAAAGTATCTGGCAACTCCGTTGAGCCTGGATGTACCGCAGGGTGATACTATCCGTGATTTTGCTACGATAACGCTGGAGCCGCTTTCCAGTAAGGAGGCGTTTCAGGTAGCGCTTACCCGTCTTTGGGGTAAAACCGGCGTGCGTGTTGAATGGAGCATGCCTCCGGGAATGGCTGACGATATCGCCGCTGAGGTGCTGGCAGAGGCACATTAACTGCTGCTTGTTTGAGGGCAGACTCTTTATGTAGTAGAGTCTGCCTTTTTGTTTATAAAAATTGTGTGAAGAATAGGAGAAATGCAGATGCTGGATATCAACAAATTACGCAATGCTTACAATGTTATTCACCGTATGAGCCAAAACAGACATCCTTTTGCCGAGGAGGAGCTTTCACTGGAGGCTGTACAGAGCGCGCAGGTACAGGAGGCGCTTACCGATGCCGCAGAAGTTATTGCTGTTTACGGCAAGATTATGAATCTGGTTTCGCAGAGCACGAGCTTTAAGGTTGCACCCAAAACTTCTAAGGCAGTTAAAAGCCGCTTTGTTGTGGAACAGGATGACCTGAGCAGGCTGCAGCCTATGACTGAAGCTACCAATATCACAAAGCTTGTAAAATATATTAATGATACCTTTGCAGATAAGGAAATGCATAATCTTACCACGGTGGAGCTTGGCAGATGGTTGGAACATACAGGTTATCTGCAGTTGCCGGAAGATGGGCGCAATAAAATTCCGACAGAAAAGGGTTCTGAGTTGGGTATTGTTACCGAAAAGCGTGTAAGACAAGCTACCGGAGAAATTTATTATATTAACTTTTATCCGCAGGCAGCACAGCAGTTTATTTTTGATAATCTGCCTGCTGTGGCGGAGTTTTTGGCAAAGGAAAAAGAGGAGAAGCTTGCTGACGCATAACTTGCTGTTTCCGCATTGCCAGTAGACTGTTTTTGCGGTATAATATTTAGTACAGCTTGGGCGGAAAGGCTTGAGTTCTGCCTGAGCTGTTGTTATGGTTCCGTAGCTCAGTAGGATAGAGCAACCGCCTCCTAAGGTTGTGCTCTACCAGCTGCCTT
>ULZH01008985.1_pt1 | contig 11579 bp, 7 predicted proteins | sample 1962951 | NCBI WGS metagenome assembly ULZH01 (sample SAMEA4835884, study PRJEB28245) | human gut metagenome | biome: gut microbiome; material: fecal sample | place: Denmark | collected 2008
GAATTATGGTGAAACAGCGGCAAATATTTTATGCTTGATGCTTGAGAAACCGGAAAACACTTTAGATAGTATTGCGAACACGCTTGGTGTTACAAGAAGAACTGTTGAAAAACGGGTAAAGAAACTGAAGGAAGTTGGAATTGTTAGTCGTGTGGGAAGTAATAAAAGTGGGTCTTGGAAAGTTGATATAAAAGAGGATAGATAGTTATGATTGCGAACGCATTGCGTTCGCAATCGTAATACCTAAAAAGGATTAATATAATTACGGGAGGACAAATGATGGCGGCAATAATATCATGGGAACAATTTTTAACATGCAATATTGACATACGAGGAATACAGTTTAAGTTTGAAGATTTATGTCGTCAGTTATTTGTAAATGAATTTCTTACAGAAAATAAGAAACAACGTCATTTACATTGTAATCCCAACAATCCGGGACTTGAAGCGGAACCTATTTATGATGAAAAGAACGAGAGATGGATAGGTTATCAAGCTAAATTCTTTGAAAAAAATACAGATTACAGTCAGATTATGGATTCTGTTGAAAATATAGTTAAGTATTACAAGGGAAAAGTGGAACATGTATATTTGTTTTGCAATAAGGCACTTACGACCAACTGTGACAGTTACATAAATATTGTAAAGAAACTTGAGGAGGCGGGCATAACTTTAGAACCGATTACGGATGTTACGATTTTGGATATGGTACGTAAATATTCATATCTTGGATTATATTATTTTGACCAAAATTTTTTGAATATAAAATGGCTTGAGAATCATACGCAGGAAGTATTGAGCAAATTAGGTGAAAGATACAATGACGAATTCAATATAGATACGAGAGCATCCTTATATCTTTCATTGTTTGTACATGACGATAGAGCATTGCAATATTTTAATGAAAAGAAAAGTATGTTGTTAAAAAAAGTAGATGAGTTAGGATGGAAGTATGATGCTTATGCTGAATATAAAGACAAAATCCGAGAAGCAATTAATCAGTTAGAAGTTATTGGAACTGACACAATTTTGAATGTTTTGCAGTGGGATAATAGGATAAAAGAGGCTGTCAAAGAAGATATTGATGATTTTGAGAAACAAATGTCAGAGTGTAAGGAACAGAGAGAGAGGTTATTGACGAAGTTACGGGAGAAGAATAGTCACGATTCATCTGAAGAATTGAATCGAATAGAAGATAAGATTGATAAATTGTATACGCTGATAGAACTTGCATCAGGACTGCAAATTCAAGAAATTGAAAAGGCAGTTTTACAAGGAAAGTTCCTTTTTGTGGAGGGAAAAGCAGGAGTAGGGAAATCGCATACATTTGCAAATGAAGTGTTAGAATTATTAACGAAAAAGCAATATGCGTTGCTTATGCTTGGGGGTGACTATCTCGATGACTGTCCTATACAGGAACAAATTGCGTCCAACCTTCGCATAAACTACTCGTTTGAAGAACTAATAGATATTTTGGAAGTTTGGGGATCCGTAAACAATTGTATTGTTCCTGTTTTTGTAGATGCATTGAATGAAACATGGAATTTAACATTATGGAAAAATGGAATACCGTCAATTTTTAATAAAATACAGGAAATGGAACATGTGCGTCTTGCAGTGTCCTTCAGAGAAGAATATAAAAAACAATTATTTGCAGATTTAAAAATGGATAAATATGAAGTATGCCATATCCGGCATAGAGGATTTGATGAAAATTCTATTGAAGCGGCACAAAAATTTATGGATCATTACGGGATTCCTTTTACACCATTACATTTATTTACGACAGGAATTACAAATCCATTATTTTTGACACTATATTGTAAAACATATCAGGGTGATGAAGTGAATTTGCCAACATTGTATGATAGAATTTTGCAATATGCTAACAGAAATATTCATCGAGTGTTATTAACAAATATAAGAGCGGCAGGGTATGATTCAGCAGAGGATTTGGTTACGCCAGTTGTTAGTGGGATTGCAGAATATATATTAACTACGGGAAAAAGAGTATTTACCAAGCAAGAACTTAATCAATTATCGGTATGGAATGATTTGGGCTTAAATGCTCGCCCTTTTGTTACACAAATGATTAGAGAAAATGTTTTACATAGCTATGTATATTCTGAAGAAGAGAGAATATACTTTTCCTATGATCAAATGAATGATTATTTTTGCTCAAAGGAGATTATGTCTATATGTAAAACAAAGGATGCGGTTATTGAATATTTGATAAACGATGTATTATCTATTAAAGATGGAGAAATAGGTAAATACGGAAATCGTGATTTATTTATTAATACGTGTGCTTTGTATGCAGAAAAATATCAAGAAGAGTGTATTGGTATTATAGATGCAATAGAAAATGAACATGATAGAAATGATTTGTTTGACAGCTTTGTGGATTCACTTCAATGGAGAAAGAATATTTCGATTACTGTTGAAGATTTATTAGTAATGTTTTCAAAATATTCTGCCGGAATTGAGAATGTATGGGAAATGTTTATCTCAAACAGTGTTAAGATTACTAATTCATTAAATGCAGAAGCGTTGCATGAAGTTTTGTTGAATTATCCATTAAATAAGAGAGATTATTTATGGACGAGATATATTAATGGCTTAGAGCAGGATTCTGAAAATAGAATTGTTCAGCTAATTAATATGTATGATAAGGGTGAACAACTTAAATTTTCAGATATAAAACAAAAGGAACTTTTGCTTATATTATTTGGTTGGTGTCTGTCGTCTTCAAATCGGTGGTTTAGAGATGTTACATCAAAAGCAATGATAGAAATTTTAAAAGAAGATTTTTCGTTGTGTGAATACTTGCTTACAAGATTCCAAGGAGTTAATGATCCATATATAATTCAAAGATTATATGGTATTGTTTTGGGAGCCTGTTTAAAACGGAAACAGGTAAATAAAGAAATATTCCAATCGTTAGCAGGGTATGTATATGGCAAAGTATTTGATTGCGAGAAGGTGTATCCAGATATTTTATTAAGAGATTATGCAAGGCTGATTATTGAAAGATTTGTATATGAATTTCCAAGTGAGCCAGTTAAATTTGATAGCGATAAAATTACTCCACCATATCATTCTGCTGATATACCAGAGATAGAAGAACAGGGATATTTAAATGGAAATTTCGAAGGAGGAATATACTCAATAATTAGTTCAATGAAATTTGAAGGTATGGGAATGTATGGTGATTTTGGCCGATATGTGTTCCAATCGGCATTATCTTCCTTTGAAGTTGAACGCAAAAAGATATTTAACTATGCGGTTTATTTTGTATTGCATGAATGTGGATATGAAGAAAAACTTTTCGGGGAATATGATAGGAATTTAGGAAGGTACAACTATAACCGACACAATGTGGCAAAGTTGGAACGTATAGGAAAAAAATATCAATGGATTGCAATGTATAATATTCTTGCACGGGTATCTGACAATTGTGCAAAAGTAGACTGTTTTGAAAAAAAGGAAGAGGTATTTGAGGGGGCATGGGATCCATATGTCAGAGATTTCGATCCTACGTTAAATAAGCATTTTATGTTGTGTCAAGATGCTCCGATTTTTCAATGTGTTGAAGAACACTTTAAAGCTTCGAGAGAAGAAAACATAAGGACATTTCCGCATGGTAAGGTTGAGGAAAATGAATGGATTGATTCAGTGTCAATATTTTTTGAATTACAAAAAGAAGATTTAATTCTGACAGACACAAATGAAGTTCAATGGGTGGTTCTTACTAAATATGCAGATACAGATAGAGATAATTTAGCAAGTGACAAATTGCTAAATTGGAATTGGTTATATGGATATTTTGTTACAGATGAACAATTGGCACTTTTGGATAAGTATGTTAAGAAAAAAATAAATATGCTTGATAGCAATATAACATGGATTCCGGAGACATACACTTTGTATAGTCGTGAATTTCCTTGGTCACCAGGAAGTAAAGATTTCAGAGAACTATTTTGGAAAAATATTGAAGTCAGAACTGGTGAAAAAGAGATAGTTACCGAAAAATGTGAAGTACCGGATTTTTCCCAATTTGAGAATTTACTAAAAAAATATACTTCCGATAGTTATGAAAACAGTAATGAGCAACAAGATGGCGATAAGGGAATTGTAATTCCTATGAGAGAAGAAACTTATACAAAGGAAATTGACATAGTGGAGAATGTGGGTAAAATTCTATCTGCAACGGGATATTTACTTTGGGAGGAGGAATATGATGCCTCGAAGGAAGAAGCTATTTCGTATGGTGTTCCGTGTGCAGAGATTGTTGAAAAAATGAAATTGTGTCAATTAGAGTATGATGGATATTATTATGATCAGGAAGGACAGCTTGCATTTTTTGATACGGCATTGACAAAACAAAAGGCTGGAATCATTATTCGAAAGGATATATTGGATAAATTCTTGGTACAGATGAAAATGCAATTGGTGTGGTTTGTCAATGGCTCGAAAGAGATACATTTAAATGACTTGAGTATAGGCAAATACAGTGATTGGACTGGAGTATTAAAATATGACGGTGTTCAAGTTGTAGGAGAAATTTACAGAACGGAGCGAATGTACGAGTAGATTCCGATGTGAACTGCTAAAAAAATAGAAATGGATTCTGTACTACCCAAGTTGTGATACAAACTGGTGCAGATGATATTAATTTGAAAGTTGACATAGGCAGTGACAACGAGGTGACATTGACGGTGTCACTTCCTATGTAAGAACCTATAAAAACAGTCATTACAGTGCTTTAGATGGATGATGAGGTGACAAGGAAGTGACAACCCATATGAATTTGCACGAAAATACTATTTAGAGGATATAAGCAGTTTCTGCTTATACCCTTCCGCCAACTCCGTCTTTTGCCACCTGCGGTACAGATTATATAGGTACTGGCAGGTGGTTTTTGAATATCCGTTATCTTCTTCCAAAATTTCATTGAAAACAGCTTCTGCTGATAGTAGACAGACCTCGGCATTTGCTGGCTTTCCAAGCGCATAGGAGATGATGCCTTTTGCAAGCAGACAGACACCGTAATCTATGCAGTCTTTGCCAAGATTTTCCAGTACCAGATTTTCATAAAATGCAGTCAAACTTTCGGCTGCATCAAAATCCTTAGAAAGGATCAGCATGTTTAAAAGGTTCATCATCTGCTGTAAGATGTCGTGTGTTTCCAGAAGTCCGTAATCGTCATATTTTTGCCGTATTTTAAATGCGGCTTTCAAAGTAGTTACTGCATCCTCCGATTTTCCCATAAGCAGATAAGTGTTTGATAAGTTGTTGTAAAGGTTGGAAAGCAGATTAGCGGAGCGTTCTGTTACTTCACCTGTGTGATATTCTTCCAAGAGTGCAACAGCTTTCTTTAATTTCTTTACGGCATTATCGTATTCCTTGTGTGGAAGCAGAAGTTCTGCTTTATAATCAAGAATCAGTGCTTTGTCACAGACTGTAACGGTATCCATTTCACTCATCACATATTCCATGCGTTCCACAAGCTTCGGCAGATAATCAGTTACCAGATATTTGTCAAAGTATGGGAAGGTATCCTGTAAAAAGAGAAGGTAATATTCCGGCATGTCATTGATAATGTGGTCGCAGATACTGATAAGGCTGTTAATAATGCTCTGTGGTTTCCGTACATCCAGTCCGTGTGCCAGACAGATGAGATGCAGACTGTCAAGCATGGTTTTACAGTTTGATATGGATGGCATGGTTTCTAATAACATAATCTCCTGAATTAACGGATGGAGTGCAATCTTTTTATTTTCCGCATCTTCCATGATAAAACCGTAGCGGATAAGGTAATTGATTTCATTAGCATTATCAAGGCACAGCCATTTCCTGAAATATGCTTTGAAGATGCCGGAAAGCGGAAGCAGAGACAGATTGCGTAAAATATTAGTCTGCATTTCCGATAATCCGCTTAACTGTAAAAGCTTCCGCAGATGTTCCATCATGCGGGCGTCCTGAAATTCTTCGTCCTTGTAGATTTCGATTTCTTCACTATTATCCATGTTCAGTCCGCAGGACTTTAACTCCTGCAACAGTTCTTCCGGCTCCATGCCGCCTGCTTCAAGAGTAAGGGCAGCCATGCAGACAGTCAAAGTATGATTCTTGACTTCTTTGATAATAGCAGCTACAGTATCCGACTCTGATTTGGCAGAGGGACAGTAGCGGCAGAATAAATCCTGCAGTTCATTCTCACTATCTAATTCCTTGATTTCAATAGTAGCAAACCTTGTGATTTTACATCTTGTGGTAATCAGTATCTGAAAGTCATTTTTAATCAGCTCCCGGAAAAAGTTATCATCCTTTGGCAGTACATTGAAGTTATCAATGATAAGCAGGCTGTCGCGGTGAAGCTTCTGAAGGGTTTTGTAATGGCGGTCAAGTAGTTCTTCTTCTGTCATTTCCAGAGTATCATCCGCAAAAACCAGTCCTGCAATATTCTTTTTCAGACTGCCGGAATAATGGATATAGATAATATTGGTGTATTTCTTTTTGTATTTCTCCGCAAAGGCTTTAGCAAATTCACTTTTACCGATTCCTGCAATTCCGTTCACGAATAAAAGAGAATGTTCAGAAATCTGTTTTTCAGCTCCTTTCAGTTCGGTTTTCCTTCCCACAAATTCAGAAGTGCAAGAAGGACATTTTGCACCCAGTAAAATATCTGAGAGGTCAGGGGAGAACAGGCTGCTGTTGTTATGGTCATTTAAAATGGCATAGCGGACAACGGCAGTAAAGAAAATATGGTTTGCTTTAATGGAGTAGAGATCGTCTGCTTTCTCTTTTCCGATGACGGAAATGCTGTCTGTTATCAGTTCTTCCATTTGACTTCGCGCCTGTGTTTCATTAATGAGATTCGGGATAATCTTTTCTTCAAAGTCATCTTCCATGACATCCCAGTTATCATCATCTTCATAGCAACGGATAATATCAAGCGGTATCGGTCTTGCACCGTTACACCAGCGGCTGTACATGGTATTATCTTCCGCAATCAGTTCAGAGCCTGTCAGCTCATCATCAAGGTACGCAGAGAAAAGAGTGCGTATCATCTGGTATTGCGGATATGTTTTCTTTTTATTTTCTAATAACACGCCAATCACGTTGGCAAAAGTAAGTCTGTGTTTCAAACAATCAACTCCAGTCTGTATCTGTAAAACTTTGTTTCAAGTTTCTTTAAAAATATTTGTCAACTTTCAGTCAAGTCTCCGTCAATGATGTTTTCCTTCTAATCTTGCTAAACTTAGCCCATAAAACGTAGCCAAGCGAAGCTGAAAAGCGGAGCAGGCGGCTACAAAATAAGTATAACACACCACAAACAAATGTTCTACAAGAACTTTTGGGAAATGGTAATGTACCTTGAAAACTAAATGAGCTGTATCAGATGCCAACAGTCCCTGCGAGGAGACTTGCCATAAGGTGAGAGGAGCGGGGAAAGACACTTCCGTCAAGGGTGGGAAAGGAACTCGAGCAGGAGTAGCCCACAGGCAGTGGCAGGGAAACCGCCAATATGCTAAAGGTCAGCCGGAACGCTGACAGCATCTGATACGAATGGAAGCCAAACAAGTCCTATTGCGAACAGTCAATCACTTGAAAAACCACGCAGTGGGTAAGAAAGAAGGTGATAACAGGGAAACTTTGAAAGGGAGGTGCAGGAGTATGACAAAGGATTTGGAATTAGCGAAGAAGCTTGCGGTTCTTGGTTGGATTCACCGGAATGGATTTATTTCTGATGATGAATATGCAAGAGCTAAGAACCGTATTATGAGCGAATATAATATTTGTTCTTTTATGGCAATTTAAATAGATTCGTACATTCGTTAACATTTTGTTTTTGATGTATAGTAATGACACAAGGAGGTAGAAAAAGTATGGCAGATACAGAGGTACAGGTAATTAAGGCAACAGAAGGTCCGATTGTAAGGGACCGCAGGTTAGTGGGAAAACCTTTGACCTTAAAACGGAAGCGTGTAGCGGCTTATGTCCGAGTCAGTACAGACGGGGAGGAGCAGCTACAGAGCTTTCAGTCACAGAAGCAGTATTATCAGGACAAAATTTCAAAAAACAAGGAATGGGCAATGGTAGGGATTTATGCAGACGAAGGCATTACGGGAACGAAAACCGATAAAAGGGATGAGTTCTTAAGAATGATTGAGGACTGCATGAATGGGCAGATTGATGTGGTTATCACAAAATCAATTTCCAGATTCTCCAGAAACCTTGTGGACACACTGACTTACACACGAATGCTTAAGCAGAAGGGGGTGACGGTGATTTTTGAAAAGGAAAACATCGACACTTCCACAATGGAGAGTGAGATGCAGCTTTCTCTCTTATCGGCACTGGCACAGAATGAAGTGGAGTCATTATCGCAGAATGTGAAGATGGGTGTGCAATACAAGATGGCAAGAGGGGAGCTGATGGGATTTAACGGCTGTCTCGGGTATGACTACAATCCAGAGGATAAAAGCATTTCGGTCAATCCGGCAGATGCAGAAACGGTTCGACTGATATTTGATCTGTATATTCAGGGATACGGAGCAAATACCATTGCCAAAAGACTTACCGAGCTTGGAAAGGTAAACAAAAAGGGTATTGTCAAGTGGACAGACAGTGGCGTCAGAGGAATTATCAAGAACGAGAAGTACAAGGGCGATTTGCTGATGGGAAAGACCTATACGGTAGACCCGATATCCAAGCGGAGGTTGGAAAATCGTGGAGAGGAAAACCAGTATTACACGAAGAATCACCATGAAGCCATTGTATCGGAGGAGATATGGAATGCGGCACAGGAGATTTGTAAAAACCGTTACCGTTCCAATTCAAATGTGGAATCCGGTACCCGGACAAAATATGCCCGGAAATTTGCTTTCAGCAGTATGTGTGAATGCGGCTTCTGTGGTACGAATCTGACGAGACGTTCCCACCATCAGGATACACAGCATAAGAAACCGGTATGGAAATGCAGGGTGGCAACCAATAAGGGCATTGAGAACTGTCCTAACAGCAAGGCAATTGATGAGAGCATTATCGAAAATGCCTTTTTGGAGATGTTCGGACTGCTTGCAGATAATTTCGATGATGTGCTGGAATCAGTGCTTTCTTCTGTGGAAGAGACAATATCTAAGGATGAAAGCTCCGGCAGATTAAAGCAGGTGGAAAAGGACATTGCTTCTCTTGAAAAGAAGCGAAACAAATTGACTGATATGATGCTGGATGATAAAATTTCTAAAGAAGCATACGATGAGAAGTACGAAGAATTGAATCGGAAGCTGAAAAAAGCCAATGATGAAAAGGATGTATTATCGCAGAATGTATTATCACAGAAAAACATTCAAAACCGTATGCGGGAGCTTCGGGCAAAGCTTGCAGGTGCAGATGTACTTGATAAGTTTGACAGAGTTGTATTTGAAAGCATTGTGCAGAAGGTAATTGTGGGAGAAGTGGCAGAGGATGGCACTGTAGACCCATATAAGCTGACTTTTGTGTTAAAGGGTATGGACAACAGGTTCATTCCAGACGCAAAAAACAGATATAAGAATCTTCACAAGCAGGCGGTATAACGCCTGCCTGTGATATAACTCAACAAGGAGGTGAGCTTGAATGAGCGTTCACGAAGACTTGTTGAATAACGGAGAAAATAATTGTTCTTTTACCGAGGACGAGGTAGACATTATGTGTTCCAAGGACGGAGACGCCGCATATAGAAAATATTGTGGCATTGGTGCAGAAAATTCGATAATGACAGTATATATTGCAGATTTCTGCGTGCTGTGGAGATACGAGTGATTTGTTGGCTCAGTATTTGCTGGATAAGGATATCAAAGCAGATTATGTCTGCGGAACGTATTGGGGAAAAACAGATGAGAATGGAAAAGTCGCTTTATGATTAAATACGTCTGGACATGGGCGTGAATTATAATAAGTCCAAGAAAGAGAACCCAGAGGTGGAGTATATTAAGGATGCGTTGAGGTATTTTATCATTTACGAAAGTAGATCCGCTTGATATGGAAGCATATAAAGAGTGGATCCAAAGGTTATGATGAATGGCCAATTTCTGAAGAGATGCTGTCTGCTGGTAGAATTAAAAAGAAAAAAATTAATGACATACACCACAAATATAGTTATAATTCTAAACATTTGAATTATAACTATTTATATGATAAAAGAAGAAGATAAATAATAAATGGATGCTTCCGTTCACTACTTGTCTATGATAAACCATATGATTGTCCAGAAAAAACTAATGGAACAGCTGAAAGATACAGGTCTTACCTTGGGACAGCCCAAAGTATTGGATTACCTGAAAGAACACGATGGTGCCAGTCAGAAAGAGATTGCAGCAGGATGCCTCATCGAGGCAGGATCTTTAACGTCCATTTTGAACCGTATGGAAGAAAAAGACCTGATCGAAAGAAAAATGCTCAATGGAAACCGTCATACTTTTCATATTTTATGACAGAATCCGGGAAAAAAATCAGAAGCTTGTGGAGGAGGCTTTTAAGAAAATAGAAAAAACTGCATTAAATGGTATTTCCGAAGAAGAGCAGAAGCAGTTTATGGATATTTTTTGCCGGATCTATCGAAATCTCGCAGATATGAAATAATCCGGCGATAAAAAATATGAAATGAGAAGGAAATAAAAAAATGGAGACACTAAAACGATATTTAATATTTCTGGTGGGATTGTTTGTAAACTCCCTGGGAGTCAGCCTGAATACAGATTTGGGAGAAAAATTTATTGAGAACTGCATCCGCAGTGCTATGAAACTGTAAAAATATAGAAAGCCTTATAATATTTGTTGTAAATGATATAGACCCTTAAGGAACAGTCAATCTAAGCAACTGGGGATGGCAGATTGATCCAAAAGTACGTCGTTATATTCTGAATAGAATGAATACAACAAAAAAGTGCAGGAATATAAAGATATGGAATTAAGATTATTGCGCTATTTTTTAACAGTAGCAAAAGAACAGAGCTTTACAAAAGCAGCAGAACAATTGCATATTACCCAGCCAACGCTTTCAAGACAGATGGCGGCATTTGAAGAGGAGCTTGGAGTAACATTATTTATTCGAAGCGGGAAGAAAATTTCGCTTACTGATGAGGGAATTTTATTAAAAAGGCGTGCCCTGGAGATTCTCAATCTTGAGGAAAGGACGATTGAGGAACTGAAAGGAAAAGAAGAGGTTGTAGAGGGCACGATAACCATTGGATGTGGTGAATTTGCGGCAGTGGAGACATTGGCGAAGATATGTAAAACGTATAAAGAAAAATATCCGCTGGTTCAGATTGTATTACATACTGCAACAGCAGATGCAGTGTATGAGATGATGAACAAAGGACTTGTAGATATTGCATTATTCATGGAGCCGGTGGACACCGAAGGGCTGGATTATATCAGAATCACAGATTGTGATCACTGGTGTGTCGGAATGCGGCCGGATGATCCACTGGCAGAAAAAGAGTTTATAAAAAAAGAAGATCTCATTGGAAAACCATTGATACTGCCAGAAAGAGTGAGTGTTCAAAGTGAACTTGCCAATTGGTTTGGAAAAG
>ULZH01038405.1_pt1 | contig 11436 bp, 13 predicted proteins | sample 1962951 | NCBI WGS metagenome assembly ULZH01 (sample SAMEA4835884, study PRJEB28245) | human gut metagenome | biome: gut microbiome; material: fecal sample | place: Denmark | collected 2008
ATATTGAGTCGTTATTTTTGGTGGAAGGGGAATGATTATCTCATAACGTTGACTACACATTTCTGCTTCGTTTCCATAACCCCCAACGCTTTGATATGTCTAAACATTCTTGTTGTCCCTTTCTGAATTATCCAAAATATTCTCTTCATATATTCGCTATACTTTTTACGGTAAATAACTATTTCATGTAATGCTCTCACTACACTTACTATTTGAAGTGCATTTTGGAAACCGATTGGCAAAAATGGTTCAACGATGTCAAATAACGAGAAAATCCTAAAATTGTCTATTAGCAATATGCAAAATCCGTGCCAATTTGAACAAGACACGGATTTTGTTGTCAATTTGTCAGTTGCGTCAGGGTACATACAGCAGCGCAAACTCCGCTTTCCTACGTTTGAGCAGCATGGCGTGCCGTTTTCCCTTGTAGTTACAGAAAGCAATGTATTCCTGGTAGATGTTGCGGTCGCCTGCCTCTAACTTCCTTATCAGCTTGCTTTTGGGTATTTTGCCGCTTCCCAAGAGTCTATACGGGCCGACATTGTAGGCAAGCGTGGCAAGCAAGAGAGAATCTTTCCCGAACTTGCGGAACATGACACAGAACTTTCTCAAATCCTTACGCAGCAACGCCTCGCCCTGCCTGCGTGTCATTGTCCTTGCCGAATACCTCTCGCCCGGTTGCAACTGATGACCATATCCAACGTACGGATGATGCTTTTCGGTGTGCCACCCCTCGAAGAACTTGATGCAGCGCACCGCCCTCTCAAACCGGGGCAGGCGATATATCCTTGCCGTCTCCATGCGGCCGCCCTGTGCAAGCAGAGGGCAGACCGTCAGGAGCGTACAGCAGATTGCCATGAATATCCGCATCATCACGACAAGGGCTTGAAGTTACCGATGGGGACTACGGACAGCGTTTCGTCCTTCACGTTCTGGTTGTTGAAGTCAAACTCCAGTTCATAGGCGTTCCCAAAATTGTCCTCCACCACCACGATGAAGTTCTGCGCCTCACTGCATCCCGATGTGTAATACAGTCGGAACTTCTCGTTTTCGAGCAGGTAGCGGTCGTTGGGCAGGAACGTGATGCCGTTGTCCATCTTCAGCGTTCCCTCACCCTCAAACTGGAAATAGCGAATGGTGTAGAGCGCATTGGCATAGTTGCCCTCCTTCTTCATCTCGCAGCGTATCTCCACCGTCTGCCCCTTCGTCACCTTGCCCGGTACGGGCATCGTCTCCACCGTGAACGGATAAGACTGCTGTATGTCCAGCTCGTCATCGCAGGAGGCGAGGAAACACCCCATCAGCCCCACGAACAGGACGGTTGCCATACTCAAAAGTTTCACTCTCAGGTTCTTGTTGTTCTTGTTATTCTTGATGTTCATTGTCATTCTTTGTTTTGATGGTTACTGATTTTCTGTTTGGCCACAAGGTACTCGTTCAAGTCCTTGTAGCCCGAATAGAGTCCGGAATGGTCTGTCACACACTCCCCAAAATGCTTCCGCAGGACTTCCACCGTCCTGCGTCCGGCATCGTCATGGTCGAGGTGGCAGACTATCTCTTGGTAGTTCTCCAAAGCAGGTATTGCCTTGTCCACATTGGCTACGGAGTTCAGCACAAGGCTGTCCTCCGTAGTTCCAATGCCCAAAGTCAGCGCAGAGAGCCAATCCATAAAGCCCTCGTAGAGGTGGCAGCGACTGCTTCCCTGTCTGGATGAAGAAAAGTCCTTTGGCGGTATGCACCCCTTGAAGAAGCGGTTGCGCAGCTCAAAACCACGGCTACGATTGCCGAAACCGATGGCAAAGTACCGCTTGCCGTAGAGTCGGAAATGGACTTCCTTGCAATGCCGTTGGGCAATCGCCAGAGCAATTCCACGCTCCTCCAAATACGAGAGCAATGCCCGATGACTTAACGGACTTATCTCCATCTCCTCAAAGACAGGCTTCTTTTTCACGGTCTTATGAGGACGAGGTTCTATCTGCGGAAGCGGAACGATGCCCGCTTCCGTTATGAATCTTGCCTGCTCCATGAAGTCGTTGCTGTGGACAAACTCGCCTGCCAGCGTGAAGATGTCACCGCCCTTGCCCAGACCGAAGTCGTACCAGAGTTGCTTGTCCACGTTCACACGGAACGAGGGAGTGCGCTCCGTGCGGTAAGGTGCGGCATACCACCATTCATTTCCCCTTCTTCGGATAGGTTCATGCCCTAAACGTGCGAGAAAGTCCGCCAGTGGTATCTGCCTCAATGCGTCAATCTCCATGCGCTCCGTCAGTTAATGATGAACTTCACGCCCAAGCCGAACTGCGTATGGAAATGCCCCGTGGAGTTGCCCCACAGACACCGTTCCCGAAGGTTGGCGAGCAGGGCTACACGGTCGGCCACATAAAACTCCACATCGAGTGTCAGCGCACCGCCATAGATGAAGGAATCTTTATCGTGGAGCATCGCCCCGTCATGCAGCACCTTGTCTCCCCAGTTCACCGTCTCATAGCCTGCGAGAGCCGAAGCCCCAGCATAGAGAAACACTGTTTTACGGGCATCGGAAAGTATCTTGAAATAGTAGCCACCCTCCGCCGTAAACTGCGCCACGGGTATCTTCTTCTCCTTGTATGGCTTGTTCTTCAGCAGGTATTCGCCACCGAACACCCACTTGTTCCCCTTTGGTATAAGTGGAGAGTGCCGCGCCAAGACTGTACCCGCCATCGTTGCCACCAAGTTTGAAGCCGTCAGCCATGTTCGCCTTCACCTCGATGCCCTGCATTTTCGGGAGGCATCGCTGGGCGTGCGCCTGCCCCATGAAAAGGGCAAGCGACGCGAAGATTATTACGATGTACTTTCTCATGGTCAGCGCACTTGAAGTTCGTTGATGGTACCCGCACGCACCAAATCCTCGTTCTCAATCACGAACGACTGGTGACGGCCACCGTTCTTCTCGTTCAGTTCCACCACGAGGCACTTGTCGTCAGGTATGGTGAACTTTGCCATCGTGAACACCGTGCGCTCACTCTTCTTGCCCGGCACGCAAGTGGCATAGTTCTGCGCACGCAGCGGCAGGATAACCTGTTCCTGCACGGCGGTACGCTTCGCCACCTTCTTGTCCACGATTTTCCATGTGATGTAGTCCACATCAAACGGCACGTTGCTCTGGTTCTTGATTTCCGTGTGGAAATACAGCAGTCCGTTGTGCGTATAGATTCCTTTCAGCAGGTACTGGATGCCGAAACGCTTGCAGCCGATGTGCTTCACCTCACGCTTGTTCTGCTTGTGGATGGACTTCATGATAAGTCGCACCAGCATCGGACTCTCGCTGCCCAGTTCCTTCAGGTAAATCTCCTGTGCATTATTCGGACGGTTCACCGCCTCGCCGTCGTGGATGAAGTCGCACATCTCCACGTTGAGCAGCAGCGGCTCCTTGGCATACTTCACGTTGAAGGTATAGAAGTTGCCGTCCTCCGTGATGACGCTCATGTTGGTTTCGTTCTTGAAGTTCCTCACGGTCGCCTTCACACGGATCACGTTCTCCGCACCATCCGCCTTGCCCGCTATCAGGTTGGGCGAACCCAAATCCACATAGCGCACCTCTGCCGGGAAGATGATGTGTACGGTCTTGTCGTACGTCACCTCCAGCCCGTGGGGCGGAATCATGCGGTCGAAGGTCAGCTTCTTCGTCAGCCCGTGATACAGGTCGCCCTCCGTCTCCTTCTGCGGATAGGCCTCCTTGGTCAGGGTCGGTTGTCCGTCACTCCCGTTACTTTCCTTCACGGTCTTGTTCTCCTGCGCATTGGCAGTTACGATGCCCATCGCGAGGGCAAAAATCATGATTGCTTTTCTCATTTCACTTTGGATTTTAGTGGTGAATAAAAATTGGATGTTGTTACTTATTCTGTTTTCAATCTTTATCTTGATACAGCATCACCTTGTAGCCCGCCTTCAAATGCACCTTCACGGTACGCATCTTCTTGGCGATATACTGGCTTGTGCCCTGTATCAGTCCCTTGCCGAGGTCGGAGGCCAACTGTGCCCCCGCATTGGTGGAGATGTTGATGCTGCTGCCGAGCGAGCCGCCCATATTTGCGGCAACCTCCCGCACCGCATCCATCTCCATCGAGCCGGGGATGAAGATGCCCTGCTGCCCGTCCGTGTCATAGACCGAAAGCTCCACAGGCACGATAGTCCCCTCATGCTCTATCGAGGTGATTTCGATGCCGAGGCGTTCGCCCTGCACACGTGCCGCACCTACCACCACGGCATTTCGGGGGATAATCCGTTCTGCCACGGCCATCGGCTCCAGCAGTCGCAGCTTCACCGCCTGCCCGTCCGTCACGCTCTGCGCTCCATAGACGCACGCCGATATGGTGTTCTTGTCCGACACCCCGACCTGACCCACTGCGGTGTTGAAACCATAGTTCCGCTCCTGCGCATGGACAGCGATGAAATCCTCGTTGCTCATCGGCTGTCCGAGAGCGGACACCACCTGCTTTGTTACCTGTTTCACGGGAGTGACGCTGTTCTTCCCGGCTTTGCTCACAGTGGCAGGCATTGCCTCTTGCTTGGGCTGTCCGCCATTCTGACCGCCCATGTACTTTGCCGCCAGTTCATAGGACTTTTCCATGAGTGCCACTTGGTCGTCCATATCGGAAGCCTTGCCTTTCTCGCTTTCAAGTTCTGATTCCAGCGAGGCGATACGCGCCAGCAGTTCCTCCATCTCCGCACGTTCCTCCTTTGGCTGCTCATAGAAACTGCCAAGCGTGGTGTTCAGGTCACGGTAGGCGGTGGCAGACGAACGGATGCTTTGCGGCGTTGCAGGCTTGCTCTTTTCCGTGCTGTCATTATCGGTCAGGCAGAAATCCGCAGAGGATTCGTTTCCAGCCACTTCACGGTCGAACATATCGCCCAGCTCCATCATCGAGCGGTTGCGGTTTTCCTTGCGTTCCTCCATTGCTCCCTGCTCGTAAGCCTTCGCCTTGTCGCCGATAATCTGCCTGTCCGCCTTGTCTGCATCCGGCATCTCCATGTTGTAGCCGTCCATGCCCGGCTCTTTCGTCCCGTCAGACGATGGGGCGAAAATCAGCCACATCGCACCGAGGAACATCAGCACCATGGCAGGCAGCACTATCATCTTCTGACGTCTCAGCCGTTCCGCCTCCGTCAGCGGTGTGCGCTCCTGCTTGGGCTTTTCCTTGCCTTTCTCCTTGTCGGGAGTCTTGTCCTGTACTTCAATCTTCGTCTGTTCCATATAAATAATTAGGTGTTGAATGATTACTAACAGTGGGCTTGATGGACAGTTCCACCTGCCCTGCATGGTCTATCTCCATTTTCCGGCTTTCGTCCCTTCCGATGTCATAGACGGCTTTGCCGAAAGTGTAGAGGGCAAGCACCGCAAAGACGGCGAGCATTCCCAATACGATGCGTCTCTTCGTCCGCTGTGGCAGACCCTCCAGCCGGTCTTTCACCCTCTCCGTCATCTGCTTTCTTTTGTCGCGGAGACTCCAGAAGAGCCTCCACGCCGATTTCCTGATTCTGTTTTCCTTCATGCCCGTCATCGTTTGATTGTCTGTAAGTCCTTGTTCTCAATGATGGTGAACCCCTCGATAGTGAATCCGTTGGGATTGTCGTCCGAGCGTGAGGCGTTCAGCAGTCGGCATGTCGTCACGAGGCTGCGCTCCGTGATGTTACTCTGACGGATAATCTGCTGCCGTGCGTAAGTGGTGGCATGGTACGGATAGCCGTTGAAGTCGCACACCACGCTGTCCACTTTCAGCACCTGATTGATGTTGCCTGCGATGATGCGGTTGTAATAACCCTTTTCCGCAAAGTCCGAATAGTAGTTGTACACGCTGCGGTCGGCCAACAGCAGGGCACGCTTCACGTTGTGTTCAATCGCGCTCTTCTCCGGCGAGAGCGTAAAGAACAGCTCATGGAAGCGGCGTACGTGCTCCCTCGCCTCCGCCGGACGGTTCTGCGACAGGTCCTGCGAGAGGGCCAGCATCAGCGACTTGCCGTTATCCAGCACATAAATCTTTTCCCGCTGCTTCTCCGCAAAGCGGTAGGAACTCCACACGCTCCACACCGTCACCACGGCACACAAGGCGAGGAACACCATGCTGAACAGGCGAATCTGCCTGAACGAGGTCTCGATGTTCTTTAATGACTTAAATTCCATTTTCTTGTTTTCTCCTTGTCTTGATGTAACACATACTTTTCTTTATCTCAGCAGTTTCCCGACACGTCCGGCCACATTGCCAGCGGTGGCACCCGCCACGCTGCCAGCGAAGCCGCCAGCCTTGCCTGCCGTCTGGTTCACGTTGCGCCCGTAGTTGCCCATGCCCCCGGCCTGGATAATCCAGCCCGACACGGTGGGGATGGTGAAGTAGCCGATGATGCCGATGATCAAGAACACAATATACACCCCGTCGCTCGAATCCAGCGAGAAGTTCGGGTCGGCCTGCATCCGCTCGATGTCGCTCTGCAGCATCAGCACCTGTATCTTGGCCAGTATCGTGCTGAACATGTCCGACACGGGCAGCCACAGATACACCTGTACATAGCGGCATATCCACTGCGTCAGCGTGCTCTGGAAGCCGTCCCACACCGAGATGGCGAAGGCTATCGGTCCCAGTATCGACAGCACCACGAGAAAGAACGTCCTCAGCGTGTCTATCACGAGGGCAGCGGCCTGAAACAGCAGCTCCAGCAACTCACGGAAGAAGTCGCGCACGCCCTTCTTCATCTGGTACATGCTCCGCTCGATGTACATCCCCGCCATGGTGACAAGGTCATCGGGCGACCACCCCAATTCCTCCAGTTGCTTGTCGAACTCCTCGTTCGACACCAAGTAGGCCGTCTCGGGGTTGCGCTTCATCGCCTCGTATTCCAGCTTGTCCTTCTGCTCCCGGTACTCGTTCATGTCCAGCGTCTCCGCCTCCAGCATCTTGGCCGTGCCCTGCACAATCGGCGAGAGCACTCCACTGAGTGTGCCCAGCACCACCGTTGGGAAGAACATGATGCACAGTCCTATGGCAAACGGACGAAGCATCGGGAACACGTCTATCGGTTCGGCACGCGCCAGCGACTGCCAAACCCGGTAGGCCACATAGAAGAGCGCACCCAGTCCGGCGATGCCTTTCGCCACGCCCGCCATATCCTCGCACAGCGGCATCATCTCGTCGTAGAGCGACCGCAGTATCTGGTGAAGGTTCTCGAAGTCCATAGGCTACCAGTATCTTTCGTTGGCACTGCCGTAGAGTCCCATCATGCGGTCGAGGTCATTCTTCTTCTTTGCCCGCAGGTAACTCACGCTGATGTTCTTGTTGGTGTAGTAGCTCACGAGGTTGCGGTATCGCTTCATCTTCTGATAACAGCCCTCCACCACGTCCATACGGTCCTTGTCCGTCATGGAGAGCGTGGTGATGTTCACCACGTTCTTCAGTTCCGTCAGCACGTCGTTACTCTCCTCCAGCAGCTTGGTGTAGCCGAAGGCGATGGCTGACAGTTCCTCCACCGTGAAATTCTCGTCGCGCATCATCTTCTGGAAGCTGTTCATGTAGATGTCCGTGATGTCGCCCACCATCAGGATGGTCTGCTGCACCTTGCGGGCATCCTTGACGAGGTTGTTCACCGATTTCAGGGCATCGTAGTACTTCTTACCCTGCTCATAGATTTTCACTGTCTCCTGAAAGTTCTTAACCATGTGGGTCGCCGTGGTTGATGTGTGCGCCACGTTCTTGGAGGTGTTCACGATGCTTTGCGCAATGTTGGACGGGTCTATGACCGTCCACTGTGCGCTTGCCTTGCCCGCAAGGAACAGACAAAAGCATGTTGTCAGAATCTTTGTTTTCATTCTCATTCTTACAATTTTGGTGTTACAGATTGTCTTTACTGGGACAAATTGTCCTTAGTCGCTTTAACTCTTACATAGTCCCCGTTGGGCGAGAAGGTCAGCACGTCCGTCTCCTCGTTGTAGGCCACGTCGATGCGGAATCCCGTGTTCATGAAGAGGTTGCCGTTTTCCATCTGCAGGAGGTAAGTCTGCGGTTTCAGCTCGCGTCCCAGCCCCTTGCGCTTGAACACTGTCACCTTGTATGCCTTCCCCTCCTTGTAGATGAGCACGTCAGGCTTGCCCTCCACGCTCTCCCAGTTGCCGCAGAGGGCGGGACGGTCGTCCCTCGCCGCCTCACTGCACGACTGCATTGCCATACTCGCCATTCCCAGCACGATGCCGCAAAGGAGCAGCATCTGTCTGCTTGATGTCTTGAATCTTCTTCCCATGTTCTGAATCATTGTTGAATGTGATAAAATCTGGTTGTGATAAATGTCATGTCTTGCTACTCCTTCTTTTCTCCGCCAGCTGCCGGATGGCGGCTTCGATGTCACCGCCCAGTTGCTCCGCCAGCCGATATACCTCCACCTTCTCCGTTTCCTCGGTGGTGTAGGCGAGGTATTCCTCTGCGCTCACCTCGGTGGCATAGACCGCCGACTGCGTGCCGCCCAGTCCGATCCACACCTCCTTGTAGAGCCGTGACGGGTTGTTGGCCATGTTGATGGAGAGAATCTGAGACTTCTCCTTCTCTGTCAGACCGAGCAACGCCTGTATCTGGTCGAACTTGTTCATGTACTTCCGCTGGTCGAGGAGTATCTTGCAGTCGGAATTATTGATGATGCTCTCCTTCACCACGGGCGAGGAGATGATGTCGTCCACCTCCTGTGTCACCACGATGGCCTCGCCGTAATATTTGCGCACGGTCTTGTACATGTACCTCAGGTATTCCGCCATGTTCGCCGAAGACAACGCCTTCCATGCCTCCTCCACAATCAGCTGCTTGCGCACGCCCTTCAGACGGCGCATCTTGTTGATGAAAGCCTCCATGATGATGATGGTCGTGACCGGGAACAGGATTGGATGGTGTAGGCTAAGCACCCAGCGCCTTGCCATATTACTATGGTAGGTTTCCAAATGCTCGCCCCCGAACCGGACTTACACATTTCGGCGTATCCGGCTCTCCATTAATTCTATCAGTCTATACTACCGTAATGGACTTTCTTATGGCAGCTACGACATAAAGCTATCGTCTTACGCTTGCGTGCAATCATGTGGCGTTCCCAATCTTCCTTTCCTTGAAGGTCTTTGAGTTTTCTCACATGGTGCATATCAAGTTTTACGTTTTCCTTTCCACACAATTCACAACGGTTTGCCTTTAATCTGTCGATAAGACTTGTTCCGTGGTAAAAGTATTGAACAGGTAATCTGTCATAGCAATCTCCATATTCTTGTTTCTTACGCTTGAACCCATCGTGGTAAAACTGCCTCTTTAAGGTTTGTCCTTTTCTGTTCTTATAGCTTACTGTGAACACTCCGTCTTTCTTGTATTTCTTGCAGATTTGCACTACAGAACTTCTATACTTGGACGCATAGGTTTTGTACATGCTATACTCCATGATATACTTGAATGTATGAAGCGAATGACAATTGTTTGCTATTGAATAGAAGTTATAGATACCTCTTATTTCAGCATTGTATCTTTCCAAGATTTCCAAGTCATCACTGTTGATGAGATATGGTCGGTGCTTAGGCTTGTAAAACTCCTTTCCATTGTGCATCTTTATCTCCAATGCACCATAGTCAAGGAGTTTCTTTCTAATCACTTGCGTCGGCATCTTCAAGTACACCTTATTATTAAAGGGTCTTGTCAATCTGCCAGCCTTGTTTCTCTTGGTCAATACAGATTTGCGGATATAGATTTCATAGCCGAGGAACTTTGCAGACTTTCTTCCATGTGTAATGAGTGTCTTCTCATCTGAAAGTTCAAGCGAAAGCTTCTCGGCAAGGAACTTTTTGATGTCCTGCTTGATGGCTTCCGCCTCTTTCTTTGTTCCAATGACAGCACACAGAAAATCATCTGCATACCGTACATATTTTAGGCGTCTGAAATTTGCATCCATATCCACACCACAAGGAATTTTTGCTCTTTCCTTATCAAAGTGTTTTATTTCTTTGACTATGGATTTGCGCTCTTCCCTGTCTGTTACCGCTTTGAGTTTCAACACTGCACGACTTTTGCCGTACTCAAATTTCACCCTTTCGGGATTGTCTGCTCTTTCCTTGCCCTTGTTGAATTTTTGGATGTATTCACGCATATAAGTGTCAAGTTGGTCAAGGTAGATGTTTGCCAATATCGGGCTGATTATTCCACCTTGTGGCGTGCCACTATATGTTTTGTTGAATACCCAATTTTCAATAAATCCCGCATTGAGGAACTTGCGTATCAATCGAAGAAAACGCTCATCGTCAATTCGCTTCCTTAAAATGTCTATCAATGTGTTATGATTGATATTGTCAAAGAAGCCTTTGATGTCCCCTTCTATGAACCAACGTGTCCCATTGAATGACTTTTGAATTTGTTGCAAGGCTGTATGACAACTTCGCTTGGGTCTAAAACCATGGGAATTGTTGTCAAAGCTACCTTCATATATCGCTTCCAAAATCATTCTGACAACTTCTTGCAGAAGTTTGTCGTTGAATGTGGGTATGCCAAGAGGTCGTTTCTTCCCATTCTTCTTGGGAATATAAACTCTCCTTGACGGTATGGGCTGATATGATTCGTCTTTCAACGAAATTATCAGTTTTTCAATGCGTGATATACTCATGTTGTCAATGGTGGCGTTGTCTGCCCCCTTGGTCATGTTACCCTCCTTTGCATAAATGCGCTGATAGGCAGCATAGTACATCTGTTCATTGAAGAGCAGGCGGTAAAGCCGCTCAAATTTATAGTTCGGTTGTCGGCTGTGTATAGCCAGACTGTTTAATACTCTTTCTGAATTTCTCATAATGTCTCACACATTTTTCATTAATTGTATTAAAAGAATTAACTGCCTCCCTTTGCCATGTGCAGGTCATTATCCTGCTCGGACTACTACGGAGGCTCCGTTGCCTTGTCAGATATTCAGAGGTCTGCACCTCATAGCCTTACAAGTGGCTTTCCGATTTAGGCAATCCCCGTTTGCTTGCATAATAACTCTTGCCTGATAGACAGGAGGATATGACTTTCGTCCTTTTCTGCTTATTGCAGATGCGTCGTGACAAGTACATGCTCTGTTCTCCTCAAAGACTGGAAAATGAGTGTCACGATACAACGAGTTTAGCTATCTTACGTTGCAGGTACGCGCAGATACCGCTTGGACTATCATTCAATCAGTATAGATTTTATCCTTTGTCTATCTTTTCATCCCACCATTCAGTCGCAATCTGATAGCTGATTGACTTATGGATTTCCTACATGCTACACTCCCCATCGTCTTTCGTTGAATGGATAAGTAGGCGGATGATAGGTCTTTTCAATGTACACTTGCCTAATTCCTTGCTAATGGAATAGTTATTTATGCAGCCTTGACGGGCGCACCCTTGATGCTGTCAATCTCGAAGACGATGAACCGCTTGCCGAG
>ULZH01042248.1_pt1 | contig 11348 bp, 12 predicted proteins | sample 1962951 | NCBI WGS metagenome assembly ULZH01 (sample SAMEA4835884, study PRJEB28245) | human gut metagenome | biome: gut microbiome; material: fecal sample | place: Denmark | collected 2008
GGGCCGTACCCTGCATCCCGACAACATGGCGGCCGGCCCCGCTTCCTACGGCATGACCGACACCATGGGTCGTATGCATTCCGACGCCCAGTTCGCCGGTTCCTCCTCCGTGCCTGCCCACGTGGAAATGATGGGCTTCCTGGGCATGGGCAACAACCCCATGGTCGGCGCTACCGTTTCCGTGGCTGTTGCTGTTGAGGAAGCGCTGAAGAAGTAAGGTTAAACCCCTACTTTTGAACCTAAAAAGTTCAAATCCCACTTTTCGCAAAAATGAAGCAAGGAAGCACGTCCTGCCGAGGAAATTCGGCAAGATGTGCTTCCTGTTTTTGCTGTTTTAGGGGTGTTTTTGATGAAGAAAATGAGGATGTGCTTCCCAAGAGAAAAAGAGCAGGTTTCTCTGCTCTAATCATCCGGAATATACTTCATGATGTCCCCGACTTCGCAGGACAGAATTCTGCAAAACATCTCAATGGTATGGGTACTGACGCTTTCGTTCCGTTTTAACCGTGTGATCTGTCCGGGGCTGATATTATACCGTTTGATAAGCGTATATTGTGTGATACCCTTCTCTTTCATGACATTCCATAGATTATCGTAAGAAATCACAGGATGCAGCCCCCTTTCTTACTTGACATAATAACCGAATATGGTGTATAATCATATTGACCAATATCGGTTATTGGTATACTCTAAGAAAGAAGGATCGCAAATGAAAAAGACAATTTCTCTGCTCTTGGTGGTTGGCCTATGCGTCTGCTTATGCGCTTGTGGTAGCAATGGAGGAACAAAGAAAATTGAAGACAGACTAATAGTTGGGAAATGGGTTTCTGACAGGACTGAAATGGATGGTCGACTTACCAACTTCACAATAACATTTTTCAGTGACGGCTCAGCAAAATTGTCCTACTATGATACAGAGTTTAGCAATCAAATAGACAATAGCCTTACATGGACAGTATCCGAACCGAATACCGTTTCAATCGGATTGATTACTTTCAGTAAATACACTTACACGAACGATAATGGCGTTGAAAAGCTTATGGCACCACAAGCAGATGGGTATTGGTACGAACACGTAGTTGAATAAATACAGTCAGGGAGGCGTTTGCATCCCTGACTTCTCATTTTTCCAAGAGATTAATGTATTCATAAACCGTCGTCCTGCTCAAATCACAAACCCTTGCCAATTCTGAAATATTTAACTGCCCGTTTTTATAAGCGGGATAATGCCGGAGGAAGATGCTTATCTGGAAGCTGCCCTGAATTAAAGAAACCGCAGGTTCAAGCCATCGCCTGAACCTGCGGTCATTTCATTCTTCCTCAATCCTCGTCCCAGTTGTGCCAGACGTTTTGGACGTCGTCGTCGTCGTCCATGATGTCCAGCAGCTTCTCCATCAGGGAGATCTGCTCCGGGTCGGTGAGCTTCTGGTAGTTCTGGGGCACCATTTCGATCTGGGCGGATACGAAGCTGTAGCCCTTCTGCGTCATGGCGTCGGCCACGGCGTTGAAATCGTCGGGGTCTGTGTACACGGTAAACACGTCGTCCTCGGCCTCGAAATCATCCGCGCCGCAGTCCATGGCGTCCATCATGACCTGGTCTTCCTCGTAGTCGCCGTCCTCGTTGTCAATCACCAGCACGCCCTTCTTGTCGAAGGACCAGCTGACACAGCCTGTCGCGCCCAGATTGCCGCCGAACTTGTCGAAGTGGTGGCGCATGGAACCGGCGGTGCGGTTGCGGTTGTCGGTCATGGTTTCCACGATCACCGCCACGCCGCCGGGGCCGTAGCCTTCGTAGGTAATGGTCTCGTAGTTGTCGCCGCCCGCGCCTGCCGCCTTTTCCAGGCAGCGCTTGATGTTGTCGTTGGGCATGTTGGCGGCCTTGGCCTTGGTGATGACGGTGGCCAGACGGGAGTTATAGGCGGGGTCTGCACTGCCGCCCTCCTTCACCGCGACGATCAGCTCTTTGGCGATCTTGGTGAAGGCTGCCGCGCGCTTGGCGTCCTGCGCGCCCTTGGTTTTCTGGATGTTATGCCATTTGGAATGTCCGGACATAGGTATATCTTCCCTTCAGCGAGTATATTCAAAAATCTTATCTATTTTATCAGAATCCGTGACAAAAATCAACACTTTCTCAATAGAATTTCATGCAGTCCCGGTGGGTTTCGGAAATTTTCACCTGAATGCCCGGGAACACGGCGGCGATTTTTTCCGCCAGCACGGCCACGACGGGGTTCTCCGTGGCAAAATGCCCCGCGTCGATCAGATTCATCCCCAGCGCCCGGGCGTCCCAGAACTCATTGTACTTGATGTCCGCGGTGACGAAGGTGTCGCACCCGACCTCGAAGGCGCTCATCAGCTCGTCGGAGCAATGCCCGCCGCCCACCGCCACCACGCGAACCGGCTTGCCGCCGTCCACGTAGCGCAGTCCCTCGGCGTTCAGGCTGCTCTTAACGATTTCCAGAAATTGGGAAAGGGGCTGCTCCTCTACCCTGCCCCGGCGCAGAAGACCCCACTGCCGTCCCTGATCGTCCCGGAAAAAGGGCGGGATGGTCTCCACGTCGTTCAGTCCCAGCGTAGCCGCCAGCACGTCGTTGACGCCGCCCGGGGCGCAGTCCAGATTGGTGTGGGCATTGACGGCGCTGATGCCGTGGCGGCAAAGGGTCATGATGCTCCGGCCGACGGTCGTTTCCTCCGTCACGGATTTGAGCGGGTCAAAAATAATTGGATGGTGGGTGACGATCAGCTCCGCGCCCCACTCCGCCGCCTCCCGGCACACCCTCTCGAAGGGGTCGAGCGCCACGAGAACCTTGGTAACGGGGGTCTCCCGGCTGCCGCAGAGCAGCCCCACATTGTCCCAGTCCATTTTCATGTAGGTTGGGGCAAGGGTTTCTACGTACTTGAGAATGTCAGCTACGGTCGTCATCGGTCAGTTCCTCCAAAATCGCTTTGTAGTGCCTGTATTTTTCCTCGTCCCCGCCGGACAGCCCCGCCACGGTCTTGCGAAGGCCGGAAAGGACGCTCTCCCGGAAAGCCGGAAGCAGTTCGCTGCCGCTGCGGCGCAGCGCCGGGGTGATGTAATATTCGCCCTCGGTCAGCGGTTTGCCGGGGGCGTAGACCACTTCCATAACGGGGTAGATGAATTTCCCGTCCTTCGCCAGCGTCTCCTGACGGATGGCGTAGCCCTGACCGTACAGATACCGGCGCAGCTCCGCCCGCTTGCTCTGGCACTGGAGGATCAGCCGGTAGCGTTCGCTTTTCAGCCAGGGCGCGGCGTCCAGAATGGACATCATGGTGTCCGCCCCCATCCCCGCACAGACCATGCAGTCGAATTCCCTGGGGAGATCGCGAATGCCGTCGGACAGGTAGAAGGACATGCGCTCTTTCACGCCGAATTTTTCCGCGTTGCGGATGGCGCTTTGCAGGGGCATTTCCCGGACGTCGGAGGCAATGACCGCGCTGGCGATGCCGTTTTTCAGAAGGTAAATGCCGAGATATCCGTGGTCACAGCCCACGTCCGCCACCCGGTCGCCGGGCTTGACATAGCCGCAGCAGGCCAACAAGCGGTTGGAAAGGGGTATTTTCACGGGCGTCCCTCCTTCTATACGAAAAAAGCCATCCCGGCAATTGTCCGGGATGGCGCTGCCGGTATTTTATCCGTTCTGCTTCGCGGCTTCGTTGGCCTCGTAGGCTTCCAGGAAATTGTTCAGCTGGGCGAGGAACGGCTCGCAGTCCACACCGTGAACCATGCAGGCTTCCTCAACGGTCTCGCCCCGGGAAGAGGGACAGCCCAGGCAGTGCATACCGATGGCGAAGAACAGGGGTGCGGACTGGGGCGCGACGTCCAGAATGTCCCCGATGATGGTATCCTTTTCAATTTTTACAGCCATTATAATGACCTCCTTGTTTTTATCTGCGACTATTATAACCGCACATGTGGAAAAAAACAAGAGGGAAGTCGTAAAAGATACGCAGCCGCCCCGCAGATTTTTCGTGGCGGGTTGGTCGATGATCAGAGCATCCGTCCTCGCCCATCCAGACAACACCCGCAAAATCCGCTTCTTTCCCCATAGAATTGGCCGGGCAGCGCTGCATCCCCTTTGCCACGTCGTTTTCCTGTTCAGCCCCGACGTACCATGTGGTAAAACGCACCTTCTCCAATGGATGTTGTCTGTTGAATCGGCTCGCCGACAATGCGGAATCCCGCCTTTTCATAGCACCTGATCGCCCGCTGATTCCATGTTCTGACTTCCAGGTACATAGGTTTCCCGGGAAACAGCGTCTGCGAAATTTCCCATGCCATTCGGGTCATCTGCTGCCCGTAGCCCTTGCCGCAGCAATCGGGATTCACCCCGATTCCGAAGAACACCCCCGGGTCTTCCCCATTCAGATTGATAAAGCCGACAAGTTCCTTCCCATCATAGAAGGAATACAGGTGGTTCTCGGGGTTTGCAAACCCAAACCCCCGCTTTTTCTGTTCCTCATAGGAAAGGCTGTTGTAAATCGCGTATTCCCCGGGATATTTCCACCGGGCGATGCAGTATTTTTCTTCTTCGGTCATTTTGTGATACTCAAGCATGTTCTTCCTCCTGAAAATGGTTTGATGCTCGGTTTACCCGCTACATTATAGCAAGGAAACGGGAAAAGTCAACCTGCCCGTATCGACCGTGTCCTTCCGATTTCATCAAAACAGTTCGCCCTCCAGCCTGAGAAGTCTTAGGCCGGAGGGCGTCGGTTCTGTTTTGCTTATTTCGTCTCGTCGGTGCCGTAGTAGGCGTTGAGGTACATCTGCTTGATCTCGCTCATGAGGGGATACCGGGGGTTCGCGCCGGTGCACTGGTCGTCGAACGCCTGCTCCACCATGCTGTCCAGACGGTTCAGGAAGTCGGTTTCGTCAATGCCGTAGTCCCGGATGGTCTTTTTGATGCCGATCTTGACCTTCAGCTCGTCAATGGCCGCGATCAGGTTCTCCAGCTTTTCCTCATCCGTGGTACCGCCCAGCTTCAGATAGTCGGCGACCTCGGCATACCGCGCCAAAGTGTGGGGGTGGTCGTACTGGGAGAAGGTGCCCATCTTTGCCGGAACCTCGGCGGCGTTGAAGCGCAGGACTTCGTCGATCATCAGGGCGTTGGCAACGCCGTGGGGCAGATGGTGGAACGCGCCCAGCTTGTGCGCCATGGAGTGGCACACGCCCAAAAATGCGTTGGCAAAAGCCATACCGGCCATGCAGGCGGCGTTCGCCATGTTCTCGCGGGCCTTGGGGTCCTTCGCGCCGTTTTCATAGGCGGAAGGCAGGTTCTCAAAAATCAGCTTCAAACTCCGCAGCGCCAGACCGTCGGTGTAGTCCGTGGCCATCATGGAGGCGTAGGCTTCCAGAGCGTGGGTCACAGCGTCGATGCCGGAGGCGGCGGTCAGACCCTTGGGGGCGTTCATCATCATGTCGGCGTCCACGATGGACATTTTCGGCAGCAGCTCGTAGTCCGCCAGCGGGTACTTGACGCCGGTGGTTTCATCGGTGATGACAGCGAAGGGGGTCACCTCGGAGCCGGTGCCGGCAGTGGTGGGGATGGCGACGAAATACGCCTTTTCGCCCATCTTGGGGAAGGTGTAGACACGCTTGCGGATATCCACAAAGCGCATGGCCATGTCCTGAAAATCCGCCTCGGGATGCTCATACAGCACCCACATGATCTTGCCCGCATCCATGGCGGAGCCGCCGCCGATGGCGAGGATCAGGTCGGGCTTGAAGGCTGCCATCTGCGCCGCGCCCTCTCTGGCACAGGCGAGGGTGGGATCGGGAGCCACGTTGTAGAAGGTGGTGTGGGTGATCCCCATAGCGTCCAGCTTCTCCTCCACCGGCTTCGTGTAGCCGTTCTGGTACAGGAACGCGTCGGTGACGATGAATGCCTTCTTGTAATTTTTCAGCTCGGCCAAAGCTACCGGCAGGCAGCCCTTCTTGAAATAAACCTTTTCAGGCGCACGGAACCAGAGCATGTTCTCCCTCCTAATTGCCACAGTCTTGATGTTCAGCAGGTGCTTGATGCCCACGTTCTCGGAAACGGAGTTGCCGCCCCAGGAGCCGCAGCCCAGCGTCAGGGAGGGAGCCAGCTTGAAGTTGTACAGGTCGCCGATGCCGCCGTGGGAGGACGGAGTATTCACCAGAATGCGGCAGGCCTTCATTTTTTCCGCAAAGGCGTCCAGCTTCTCCTTCCCGCCCACCGTGTCCAGATAGACGGAAGCTGTGTGGCCGTAGCCGCCATCCTTGACAAGGGTGTCCGCCTTGTTCATGGCGTCGGTGAAGTCGGACGCCCGGTACATGGCAAGCACGGGGGACAGCTTCTCATGGGCAAAGGCTTCGGAGAGATCGGTGGAGGTCACTTCGCCGATGAGGATTTTGGTGCTTTCGGGGACGTCAACACCCGCCAGCGCCGCGATGGTATGGGCGGACTGCCCCACGATCTTGGCGTTCAATGCGCCGTTAATCAGGATGGTTGCGCGAACCTTGTCGATTTCCTCCCCGTTCAGGACGTAGCAGCCGCGCTTGACGAATTCCGCCTTGACCCGGTCGTAGATGCTGTCCAGCACCACCACGCTCTGCTCGGAAGCGCAGATCATGCCGTTGTCAAAGGTCTTGGAATGGATGACGGAGGAAACCGCCAGCAGAATGTCGGCGCTGTCGTCAATGACGGCGGGGGTGTTGCCGGGGCCGACGCCCAGAGCGGGCTTGCCGGAGGAGTAGGCAGCCTTCACCATGCCGGGGCCGCCGGTGGCGAGGATCAGGTCGGCCTCCCGCATCACCTGATTGGTCAGCTCAAGAGAGGGCTTGTCTATCCACGCGATGATGCCTTCCGGCGCACCGGCGGCGACCGCCGCCTCCAGCACCACCCGGGCGGCGGCGATGGTGCAGCCCTTCGCCCGGGGGTGGGGGCTGATGATGATGCCATTGCGGGTCTTCAGGGAAATCAGGGTCTTGAAAATGGCGGTAGAAGTGGGGTTCGTGGTGGGAATGACCGCCGCGATGACGCCGATAGGCTCGGCAATGCGCTGAATGCCGTAGGCCGTGTCTTCCTCAATGACACCGCAGGTCTTGGAATCCTTGTAGGCGTTGTAAATATATTCAGCGGCATAGTGGTTCTTGATGACCTTATCCTCCACTACGCCCATACCGGTTTCGGCCACGGCCTGCTTGGCCAGAGGAATGCGCATCTGATTGGCTGCGGTAGCGGCGGCCAGAAAAATTTTATCCACCTGCTCCTGCGTATAAGTGGCAAATTTCTCCTGTGCCGCGCGGCACTTTGCCAATGCTTCGGTCAGTTCCTGAGCGGTGGTTACAGGTGCATATGTTTTATCCATGAAAATCGACCTTTCCGAACATTGATTATCAGTATTTTGTTACCGATATATTACTATCGATATAATAGCACATATCTCTGAAAAGTCAATCCCCATTATGAAATTTATTCGTAGGCAGAAATAGCCGGGCCTTCGGAGCGTATCGCTCTGAAAGCCCGGCTGTGCCGTTTATTCATTACGTGCCAAGATAGGCCGCCTTCACCGCTTCATTTGCCAGCAGCTCCTCGCCGCTGCCGTGGAGGGTGATCCGGCCGGTCTCCATGACGTAGCCGAGATTGGCGGTTTTCAGCGCCATATTGGCGTTCTGCTCGATAAGCAGCACCGTCACGCCCTGCTTGTTGATCTCCTTGATGATCTCAAAGATGCCCTTGACGATGATGGGCGCAAGTCCCAGAGACGGCTCGTCCATCATGATGACCTTGGGACGGCTCATCAGCGCACGGCCGACCGCCAGCATCTGCTGCTCGCCGCCGGACAGCGTGCCGCCCGCCTGCCAGGAGCGCTCTTTCAGCCGGGGAAACAGGTCAAACACCCAGTTCAAGTCCTCCGTCAGATCGTCCTTGCGCAGGTAAGCGCCGATTTTCAGGTTTTCCAGCACCGTCATGTCCGGGAAGATACGCCGTCCCTCGGGTACCAGCGTGATGCCCTTGGACACGATCAGGCTGGAATCCATGCCGGTGATGTCCTCGTCCAGAAAGGAGATTTTTCCCGCGGAGGGCTTCACCAGCCCCGCGATGGCGCGGAGGGTGGAGCTTTTGCCAGCGCCGTTGGCGCCGATCAGGGTCACGATCTCCCCTTCCGGCACGTCCAGACTGATGCCCCTCACCGCTTCGATTCCGCCGTAATGCACCTGCAAGTCCCGAATTTCCAGAATGTTACGCATCCTCCGTCACCCCCAAATACGCCTCGATCACGCGCTTGTTCTGCTGCACTTCCTTCGGCACGCCCCGTGCAATCTCACTGCCGAAGTCAATGACATAAATGTAGTCCGAAATCTTCATGACCAGATCCATGTGATGCTCAATAAGGAAGACCGTCAGATGGTGTCTGTCCCGAATCTCTTTGATGTACTCCGCCAGTTCCTGCGTCTCCTGCGGGTTCATGCCCGCCGCCGGTTCGTCCAGCAGCAGCAGCTTGGGGTCCGTCGCCAGAGCGCGGGCGATTTCCAGACGGCGCTGCAGGCCGTAGGGCAGGCTGGTAGCGATCTCGTCCTTGTACTGCTCCAGTCCCTGCTCTTTCAGCAGCTCCATGGTTTCTTCCCGCATTCTCGCTTCTTCCTTGGCGTTCGCCCGGAAAATGGCGGAAAACACGTTCTGCTCCGCCCGCATATGCTTGGCCACCAGCACGTTTTCAAACACAGTCATGCTCTTCCACAGGCGGATGTTCTGGAAGGTACGGGCAATGCCCAGAGAGACCACATGATCCGGAGTGGGGTCAATGTTGCGCTCATTTGCAAACTTATCCCCGTTGGTGCCCAGATAGTTCTTTTTCATTTTGCCGGTGGGGTGGTTGCGGATCATGGTCTTGCCCATGAATTCCACCCGGCCGTTGGTCGGCTGATACACACCGGTGATGCAGTTAAAGGCCGTGGTCTTGCCCGCGCCGTTGGGGCCGATCAGGGCGACAATCTGACCCTCCGGCACGTCCAGAGACAGGTCATCCACAGCAACTACGCCGCCAAACTGCATGGTGACGTTTTCCATACGAAGAACGTTTCTTTCGCTCATGCCGCTTCAGTCCTCCTTTTCCGCCGCCGGGGCAGCCTTTTTCCGTTTCTGAAACAGTCCGCCGATGCCCTTCCAGCTCAGCTCCTTCTCTCCCATGATGCCCTTGGAGAAGAACAGAACAATAATCATGATGACCACGGAGAATACGACCATCCGGAAACCGCTGCGCAGCAGGGGCACCTTGAACGAGCCGATATAGGTCTCCCGATCCAGAAACCGCAGCCACCACTCAGAGCAGGCCACGTACAGGAACGTGCCGATGACGGAGCCGGAAACGGAGCCGATGCCGCCGATGACCACGATCAGCAGAATCTCATAGGTCATGGTGGAGGTGAACACCTTCGCCTGGGCGTTGGCAACATACATGGCGAACAGCGCGCCGCCCACGCCGGAGAAGAAGCTGGAAATGACGAAGGAGAGCATCTTGTGCTTGAACAGGCTGATGCCCATGGCCTCCGCCGCCACCTCGTCGTCCCGAATGGCCTTAAAGGCGCGGCCGTAGGAGGAGTTGATCAGCAGAACGATCAGGGCAATGCAGATGATCGCCACAAGGAAGGGAACGAATGTACTCAGCCGCAGAATCACCTGCCCCGCACCGTTTTTGATATTGAAATCGGAGAAGGTGGGGAAGCCTTTGATCATATTCGCGCCGTTGGTAATGGGGCCAAGGGTCTGCCACTGGAAAATGGCCCGCAGGATTTCGGCGAAGCCCAGTGTGGCAATGGCGAGATAGTCGCTTTTCAGCCGCAGAACCGGCAGGCCGATGAGCGCCGCGAACAGCGCGGCCACCAGTCCCGCCAGAATCAGTCCCACGAGAACGGCCAGAACCAGCGCCAGTCCGCCGCCGAACCCGGCGCTTCCCAGAAAGCTCTGGAACATATCCACCAGAGAAAACTTCACGGCCGAGCCGCCGTAGAGGTAGTAGACCTGATCCTTGGCAGCCATGGGAACGGTCAGGATGGCGTAGGTATACGCGCCCAACAGCATGAAGCCCGCCTGTCCTAGAGAGAACAGGCCGGTGAAGCCGTTGAGCAGGTTCATGGAAACGGCCACCAGAGAATACACCGCGCCCTTTTTCAGCACGGTAAACAACTGGCTGGTGGGAAGGAAGACCGCAGGCAGTCCGGGAATGCGGTCGCTGATGTTTTCCAGCAGGATAATCAGCAAAAGCAGCACCGAAATGGAGATCAGCGCAGCGAAGCTGCCGTTTTTGTTTGTTTTCTGTTTCAGCATATCCGGCACCTCCTTAAACCTTATCCGTGGCCTTTTCGCCAAAGAGTCCGGTGGGCTTGCAGGTCAGGATGATGATGAGCAGCGCGAAGGTGAAGGCATCGGAGAACACGGAAACATTCCATGCCGAGGGCAGGCCCTTGATGATGGTCTCGCAGATGCCGATCAGGAACGCGCCGATCACCGCGCCGGGGATGGAGCCGATGCCGCCGAACACCGCCGCCACGAAGGCTTTCAGTCCCGGCATGGCGCCCGCCGTGGGAGTGATGGCAGGATAGGTGGTAAAATACAGAATGGAGCCAACCACCGCCAGCGCGGAACCAATGACAAAGGTCATGGAAATGACATTGTTGATCTTGATGCCCATCAGCCGCGCGGTCTCGAAGTCCTTGGAAACGGCACGCATGGCCATGCCGATTTTGGTGTGGTTGATCAACTGGGTCAGCAGCACGATCAGCACCAGCACCAGAACTGGGGTGATGATGACCACCAGCTTCGTGGAGGTGCCGACAATGTCGATGGTTTTGTTCAGAATTCCGATGGTGGGATAAGTCATGGGCTGGCCGCCGGTGACGTAGGTCGCAGTGTTTTCCAGCAGATAGCTGACGCCGATGGCGGAGATCATGACGGACATTCTCGGGGCATTGCGCAGGGGCTTATAGGCCGCCCGCTCAATGAAAAAGCCCAGCGCCACCGTCAGGATGATGACAGCAGGAATTGCCGCGTAGATCGGCAACACGGCGGAAACATAAATACCCAGCAGACCGGCGACCATAAACACGTCGCCGTGGGCAAAGTTGATCAGGCGCAGAATGCCGTAGACCATGGTGTAGCCAATGGCGATCAGCGCCAGCTGCCCGCCCAGAGAAATGCCGCTGAGCAGAATGGATACCATGTATTCCAGAGAAAACAGTTGTTCCACAGGGGTTCCTCCCTTTCTTTACGGAATCCCCGAAGAAGCCGTCAGCAGCCCCGCTCCGGACGGTTTTTTCAGAGATTCCCTGTCATAATAATACGACTGTTTGGCGGGGGGATTCGCCC
>ULZH01010555.1_pt1 | contig 11317 bp, 10 predicted proteins | sample 1962951 | NCBI WGS metagenome assembly ULZH01 (sample SAMEA4835884, study PRJEB28245) | human gut metagenome | biome: gut microbiome; material: fecal sample | place: Denmark | collected 2008
AAAATGAAAAGAGTAATTTCTAAAGTTATTCCTGATGCACCAGATGATGTATTTTTAGTATTAGATGCTAATACAGGTCAAAATGGTGTCATCCAAGCTAAAGTCTTTAAAGAGTGTACAAACCTTACGGGTGTTGTAATTACTAAAATGGATGGAACTTCTAAGGGTGGAATTATCTTATCTATACGTGATGAGTTAAATGTTCCTGTTAGATTTATCGGCTTAGGCGAAAAGATGGAAGACTTAAAAGAATTTGATTTGGATAACTATTTATATGGTTTATTGATTGGAGAAGAAGAATGAGTCTATTTGGTGGATTATTTATAGCCATCTTATTATCTTTTGCTATAGATATGGTTTTGTCTATATTCATTTCTAATCCATATTTATTACAGATGGTTTCATCACTTCTTTTAGCATTTGTGTATTCAATAATATTTTTAAGAGGAAAAAGATCAGAATTTTATAAAAATCCAGCTTTTTATACTACATTTGGTTATACAGCAGCTTTATTTTTATTGTTTGATATGATAATGATTTGGTTAGGAGCAATATAATGGATGAATTAGAAAAGAAGGATAGATATAATAAATTATTGTTTATATATGGAAACTTACTAACTGAGAATCGCCTAGAAAAAATTGAATCGTACTTTGCGTTAGATCTTTCTTTGAGTGAAATAGCTGAAGAAGATGGCGTTTCAAGAAACGCTGTTCACTTATCGATTAAAGAAGCTATAAAAGAATTAGAATATTACGAAAGTAAATTGCATCTTTTAGAAAGAAGAGAAAGAATAGAAAAACTATTGGAAGACGATAAAAGTATTGATGAAATTAAAGAAACGTTAAAAAAGGAGATTGAATATGGCATTTGAATCACTTTCAGATAAGCTTCAAAAAATAATGAAAAAAGTCAAAGGACAAGCTAAATTAACAGAATCTAACATGGATGAAATGCTTCGTGAAATTAGAATTGCCCTTTTAGAAGCTGATGTAAATTATAAAGTTGTTAAAGAGTTTGTTGGCAATGTTAAAGAAAAAGCTCTTGGTCAAAAAGTTTTGACAAAGTTATCACCAGGACAAATGATTGTCAAAATTGTTAGGGATGAAATTACAGAACTCTTAGGATCTGGTGAAACTGAAATAAGATTTGAAATGAATAAACCAACTGTTATTATGCTCGTTGGTTTACAAGGTACAGGTAAAACTACTTCAGCAGGAAAACTTGCTAGATTATTCCAAAAGAAATATGGTAAAAAAGTGTTGATGGCTGCATGTGATATTTATAGACCAGCTGCTATTGATCAACTTGAGACTCTAGGTAAAAAATTAAATACTGAAGTTTATACAGATAGAAGTGGAACTTTACCACCAGATATAGCAAAAGCTGCTTATCGCAAAGCGCTAGATGAAAAATATGACGTTTTATTAATAGATACTGCTGGCCGTTTACAAATTGATGACGCTTTAATGACTGAACTTGAAAATATAGGCAAAGAAGTACCTATTACAGAAACTATTCTTTTAGTCGATGCTATGTCAGGTCAAGATGCAGTTAACGTTGCTAAAACATTTAACGAAAGACTTAAACTTACAGGCTTAATCATGAGTAAACTTGATGGTGACTCTCGTGGTGGTTCAGCTTTATCAATTAAACACTTAACTGGTGTTCCAATTAAATTTGCTGGTACTGGTGAAAAGTTAGAAGACTTGGAAGTGTTTTATCCTGAAAGAATGGCAGATCGTATTTTAGGCATGGGCGATATTGTCTCTTTAATTGAAAAAGCACAAGAGAATATTGATGAAGACGTTACTAAAAAAACAGCCAAGCGTATGATGGAAGGCAAGTTTGACTTGGATGATATGGTTGCCATCTTAAAGCAAATGAAAAAGTTAGGAAAGTTCTCTGGTTTATTAAAGATGATTCCTAATATGCCGAAAATATCTGATGATGATGCAAACAAAGTTGAAAGTATTTTAAAGAAAACTGAAGTCATTATTAATTCCATGACAAAAGAGGAAAGAAAACATCCAGAAATATTAAAGAATTCTAGAAAGCAAAGAATTGCTAAAGGATCAGGCACTACTGCAGCAGATATTAATAAAATTGTTGGCAGGTTTGATGAGATGAAAAAACAAATGGCTCTCTTCTCTGGAGAAGCTAATAAAATGAGTAAAAAAGGTAGATAAGAAAAGACTGTTAGAAACAAAAAAGTTTCTAACAGTTTTTTATAAAAATGTAATGGTTTCTAACATTTATATAATAATTTATAGTTTTTATGAACGATTAAGAAGTTATTTAATCATTTGATATTTAATAAAAACTTTTAAATTTTATTTTTTTTATAATAAAATAAAATTAGAGGTAAAGGAAAATGAACAAAATCTCGCTTTTATTTGTAACGTTTATTGGATTAGTTAGTGTTTGATTGCCTAAAAATTCAACGAATTTTGACGAAAAAAATGCAAAAATTAGGAAACAAATAAGTTTTGATAATGATAAAAATGAGATGATAAAATCTGGTACTTAGAATTTAAGTATAAAAAACTGTTAAGAATTTTAAGCTTCTTAACAGTCTTTTTATTATCTCTTTATAAATTTAGCACCTTTAATTTTCGCTTGAGTTTCTAACTTGCTTTCACGACCTTCTTCGAGTTCCTTTAAAATTTTTAAGTCTTTTTTAGAGTACTCAAAATTTTCTAATAAATCAGGTCTATATTTTTTGGTTATTCTAAATGATTCTCTGCGTCTAAAGTGAGCTACAGCTTCATGATTTCCACAAAGTAATATTTCTGGCACTTCATAACCATCATAGTTTAGTGGATAAGTATATTGAGGGTATTCTAATAATCCATCGTTAAATGATTCTTCTTCAATCGATGAGTCAGTTATTGCACCACGTAAGAGTCTAACAACTGAATCTGCTATAGTCATAGCTCCTATTTCTCCACCAGTCATTACATAGTCTCCGACAGAAATTAATTCATCGCAATAATTGATAAATCTTGAATCTACCCCTTCGTAATGACCACAAATCAATACTATTTCATCTTTTTTACTTAATTCGATAGCTTTAGCTTGATTATATTGTTTTCCCCATGGAGTTAATAATATTTTGTGTGACTTTTCATTCGTATTATCCTTTAAACAAGAGACGAGTGGATCTAATTTCATGATTAATCCTGCTCCTCCACCTAAAGGTCTATCATCTACTCGATGATTTTTATCAGTAGAGTATTTACGAATGTCTATTATTTCAAATTGGACAACTTCACGAGAAATTGCTCTACCTATGATAGATGAGTTGATAAAAGATTCAAAAAAATTAGGAAAAAGGGTAAGTATTTTTATAATCATTCGAATATTCCTGCACCTAATTCACTTAAAATTAGTTCTTTCTTTTCTAAATCGACTTTATCTATAAAATGTTCAGTATCAAAAGGTAAATAGTCTTTGCCAACAACAAAATATATTTTGTCGCTAACGTATACTGCTTTTTCAGCAATACCATATTCTCTTTGGTTAGAATCAACAATTTTAAATCCTATTAAATCATCGATATAATAGGAACCGTCTTCTAATTCTAATTTGTCAGCATACATATTTGTATTAACGTATTGCTCAACTTTATTAATGTCTTCGTAGCTTGATAAAGTAACAAAAGCTATTGAATTGCTTTTATATTTATAGTTAAGAACTTTTGCGGTAAGTAAAATGCTATTTGGATTTTCGCCGATATATACTATTGAGTTTTTAGCAAATCTCATTTCAGGATTTGATGTTGTTAAATATATTTTTAATTCGCCCTTAAGTCCGTGTGTATTGACAATTTTAGCTATTCTTACTTTTTCCATAAAAATTCTCCTGTCGCGTTATTTTATAACATTTTTAACAAATTAAAAAGTGGATATTATATAAATATCCACTGAATTTTATTCTTCGTCGTCGAACGATTCGAATTTAATGTGAACGCGTTTGTTTTCTTCTCTAGCGCCAATTGAAACAATTTTACGGATTGAATCAGCAATAACACCATGGCGACCAATTAATCTTCTAATATCATCTTGATCGCAGGCAATTAAATAGTGTTGATCTTTTTTATCAAGATCATCAGCACTGTCCATACGTCTAATTATTATAGCTTCAGGATTTGCGACTAAAGGTTCAACAATTGTTCTGATTGCTTGCTCAATATCCATAAGGAAGCCTTACTTTGCGGCTTTCTTGGCAGCTTTTTCAGAAAGGTACTTTGCATAGACACCTTGTTTGCTTAATAAAGCTTTAACTGTGTCTGATGGGATAGCACCGTTTAAAAGCCACTTAATTGCAGCTTCTTCATTAATAACAGCCTTTTCGAAACCTGCTTTTGGATTGTAGCTACCGATTTGTTCAATATCTCTACCATCTCTGGCTGATCTTGAATCTGCAACAACAACTCTATATGTTGGGTTGAAATGACGTCCGGTTCTTGATAATCTAATTTTTACTGACATATTACTTTCTCCTTCTTAACGTGTTGTATTTTATAACAATAAATAGTGTGTGTCAAGTCTTTTTACTTGACAGGTTAAATTTATATAATAAAAGCTCGGGAAAACCCGAGCTATTTGTCACATAATAAATAAATTTTCTTTTTTGTTCTAATTTATTGCAATTAGAGGATTTCTTTAAGACGAGCTGATTTACCAGATCTTTGACGTAAGAAGTAAATCTTATGTCTTCTAACTTTACCGTGTTTGACGACTTCGATTGAAGCGACATTTGGTGAGTTAACTAAGAAGTTACGTTCGACGCCGACACCGCCAGAAACTTTTCTAACAATGAAGGATTCGCTAACGCCTGTTCCACGACGAGCAATGCAAACGCCTTGGAAGACTTGAGTTCTTTCCTTGCCATTTTCGATAATACGAACACTGACTTTGAGTGTATCACCAGAAGTGAATGCTGGAACGTCTTTCTTGATCTGAGTTGCAGTGATTTCTGAAACTAAATTTTTGTTCATAAATTCTGTTTCTCCTTTTCTTTATTTTTGGATGTTCACAGGTGTGACTTACTGGCGGAACACCACGAAGCGCATTATAAAACGCTCAATAAGTATAGCAGTAGTAAAATGAATATTCAAGCTTTTTGAAAAAATATTAAATAATGCTTTAAATAAATATATTTTATATTTATGATATATTAGGTGTCCGTGTTTTTTATTGAATACTGATAAATAAAATACTTAAATAAATAAAAAGGAGAAATATGGCAAAAATTAAACTTATAGTAAGAAAAATGTCGTTCCTTGCTATTGCAAGTTCTTTTTTGCTAATTTCTTGTAATAGAAATAACGAAATTCACAATGATGAAATTAAAACTATTAAAATCGCTGTAAGCGAAGGACAAAAAAATTATTTCACAATGCTTATTGATAGATTTGAAGAGCTTTATTCAAATAAATATAAAATTGAGGTAAAAGTTTTCGAAAATAATTCGATTATTAACTACTATTTGTCGCACGATTATTTAGATGTTGATATTGTTGCATTTGACAATTTAAATACAGCAAATTTTTATGGCGAATATTTACAGACTTTAAATAGATTTGATGCTATTGGAAATTATCAAAGTTCAATTTCTGATTATTTAAGAACTAGTTCAGGAAAGATCAACGTTATTCCTGGCCCAGGTGATCTATATACATATTGTTATAATACAGATTTGCTTGCTAAAAGAAATTTTAAAATTCCAACCACTGTTTCTGAATTGACAGAAACAGCTAAAAGAATGGGGTCATATGATTATCCTTGTGTAATGATTGATGATGATAGTAGATATGTTGATTCTTTTTTATCTTTATCAGTACCACTATTCTTTGGTACAACTAAAGGAAATGATTTCTTAAACGATTATTTTTATGGTTGTGATAGTATTGCTTCAAGTGATTTCGTAGAAATCTTTAACGAGATATTTTCTTTGTATAAATCACTATATAGATATAACTTTTTTTCCTCTGATGACACTATTACAAGTGAAGAAAAGATAGAAAAGTTCTTCCATGCTCAATCTATGGCTATGTTTTTAACACCAAATATTGATTTTAAAAAAGAATATGCTAGACATAACTCCACATTTAATTATGAAGTTTATCCACTTATAAGTAATTATGATTCTCAAAAGTGGGTTGCCTCTAGACCTCGGTATTATTTAGGGGTTTTAAATAAATCTTATGTAATTAGAGACCAAAGAAAAGCAATTGATGAATTCTTTAATTTTTATTCTTCAGCAGATGGTCAAAAGTATGCCATTATGGATAAAGATGGTTCACTTAAAACTGATATTGTTACTTACATTAAAGATTTGAATATCGAGATGCCAAAGAATTATTGTGAAGTTCAAAACGCTATTAAAAATGGAAGAATTTATATTACTGATACATTTGAAAGTGTCTTTGATAAAGCATATGAAATTCTAAAAGAAATGGCTAAAGAGCGTATATCACAAAATGAGTGCATAAATAAATTGGACGCTCAAGTGAAAAACATATCTTCTTTTGTAGAAGATATATTTGAAGTAACTGATTCATTTGATTACGATGCAAAAACTATTAATAATCAAGAAACAATTATAGGCAATTATGTGGCTGACTCAATTAGAAGTGCGGTAAAAGCTTCGATAGTAATTTTACCTTCTGGAATGATTAAGGGTAATTTGATTAAAGGTGATTTGAAATTGTCAGAGTTAAATACTATTGTTAATAATGTTCAGTGCAAGGCAGTTAGAATACTTGGTACGGGACTTAAAAAGTTGATTACTGATAAATTGAATTCAAAAGATAAGTACGATTATCCTTTAATATCAGGAATTAGATTATATAACGATGAAAAATCGTCTATCCTCGGAATTAGTTTGTCTAATGGTAAAGAATTGACAGCAAACGATTGCGTATATGTATATTTGCCAGTCTCATATTGTGATGAATATTCACAATACATATTAACGACAAGCTCTAGTTCAAATTCGTTTGAATACTTAGCACAAAGTATAAAAAATAAAAATTTAAGATTAACGCCTAAAAATTTAGATGGAAGGTATATATAAAGGTGTATGCAAATGAAAAAAAATGTTTTTAGTTTATTAGTTTTATCTGCAATTACAATTGGGACAGCAGCTTTAGCTACTTCTTGTAATAAAAACAACAATCAAACATCATCGACAATCTCTTCTTCAGTTCAACTTGGAAAAGCAACTGAAATTTCTTGTGTTGGTGGACCAAAATCTGAATATAGTCAAGGTGATAATATTGATTTAAGTGATTTAGCAATTCATATTAAATATGAAAACGGGCAAGATATAATTTATTATTATTATTCAAGCGAAGTAACAATAACTGGTGTTGATACTTCAACCCTTGGTGAACATACTATGACAATTAAGTGTGAAGGATTAGAATACTCATTCAAATTTACTGTTGAAAAAGCTACAGGTGTATTTGATTTTAATGGCGGAACATATGATGAAAAATCATCTACAGAATTGAAAATTGTCGATGGTCAAATCGATGTCAGAAATGTTCAACCAACTATTGAAAAAGATGGTCAAGTATTAAAGTTTGCTGGTTGGTTTACTGATTCTGATTTAAAAAACAGAGCAACTTATACAACTGACGGCTTTATCGATGCTTCTACAAATAAGCATTTCTATGCTGGTTACGATATAGATTATTCAGCAATTTTTAAATATACAATTGATAGAGAAAATGGTACAGTTACTATAGATTCGTTTAACTGGGAAGAAACATATTACGTTTCACTAACTGAACTTTTTATTCCTAGAACAATTGAGTTATATCCTGTAACAAAAATAGCTGATAGATTTATTTATATAACTATGAATGACCCTGATTTTGAAGACTTTTCTTTATCTATGGCTTCTATGGTTTCTTTTACATCAATAAGATTTGAAGAAGGTAGCGAGGTAACATATATAGGTTCTGATTCTTTTAATGCTATATCTACTTTAAAGAAATTAGAATTACCAAGTAAGCTTATATATATAGGTGATAATGCATTTGCTTCAAACTTATATTAGTGGAGAATTAGTTATTCCAGCTACAGTACAAAAAATAGGCGAAAACGCCTTTAGATATATGAACTATAACCTTAAAAACGTTACATTCGAAGGTGATAGTAGACTTAAAACTATTGGTGCTTATGCTTTTTCTAACTGCTATAGTTTAAATGAGATTAATTTACCAGAAGGTTTAGAATTAATTGGAAACTATGCTTTTTCTAACTGCGAGGATTTAAGATATGTATATATTCCAAGTACAGTAACTGAAATTGGCTTACACGTATTTAGTGGTGATAGTGAAATAGAAAATATTGAAGTTTCTTCTAAAAACGAAAATTATTGTTCTATTGATGGGAGCTTATATAACAAAGATGTCACAACTTTAATTAGATATGCTGTTGGTAAAACTGATTCAACATTCTCCCTTCCACTTTCAGTTAAGAGAATTGAAGAAAGTGCATTTAGCGTATCTAATGACTATAGTTATTTAAAACAAATTGATCTTACTGAAGGTGTTGAATATATTGGCGCTGATGCCTTTAATGGAATTTCTGCCGACTTATATTTACCAGCATCTCTTAATTCAGTTGATATAAAAGCATTTATGACTTATAAAGGCTCTAAGATTGAAGTATCAACAGCTAATAAAACATTTAAATCAGTTGATGGTGTTTTATATAGTAAAGATTTGACTGAGTTATATTGCATTCCTTCCGGATTGAACGTTACTGAATTTAAATTAAATGATTCTGTTAAGAGAATTAAGTCTAATGCCCTTTATAAAAACCCATATATTAAGTTTATTACTATCGGTAAGGATAGCGCTCTTGAAAATATTGATGAATCAGGTTTAAACATTTTCACAATGAGTTCATTAGATGCTATCTTTGTTGAAAAAGAAACACCTTTTGAAATTGAAAATGGAGCTTTCTACACTTCAGCATCATTTATCTATAATAACCCAATATTTGTGTTTTCTGTTTCTAATTTTGATACATATAAAACTTCTTGGGAAAATTATGATTTAACTCATGGAAGTGATACATTTAGGATTCAAGGAATAATGTATACTAAAAGCACTTTACTAGAAAATTTAATAGAAATCATGACGGAAAATGGTTTTATATCTTATAGTAAATATGTCAATTTAAAAGGTAACATTAAGGATTTAAAATTAAAGAGAGATTATATGACTTTGAGTGAAGATTATAACAATAGCTTAAACTCTTTGTCTGCTTTATATCATGGTGGATTTATTTCTGAATATGATGAATATTTAAAAGAATATGAAAAGACAATGTATAAGTATATTGCTAAGTATTTTGAAAATATCGACAAATTGAATAAAGTTCAAGTAACAAACTTGTTATTTACATATAACCGCTTAAGTGAAATTCCTGCTTCAACAAGGAGCGAACTTGCTGACCAAGAAAAAGTATTAAAAGCAAAATACGATTTGTATGGTGATAATTTAAAGAAGACAGAAGTCTTATATTCAAACATTTTAAATGAAAAGTGCACAGCAAATACATTTGATAAAGCAACTTTTGAAAAATACTTACAAGAATATGCAGATTTAAATATTGAAAGATTCTCAGGTTATGGCACTGTAGAAAAGAAATTCAACATGCTTCTTGCATCTTATTACATTGATGAATTTTTATCTTATGACACATATAATGATGAAAATAAAGTTAGAGTCTATGCTCTTATTTATGGAACAAGTAATTTAGATGTTGAATACAATTTAGATGGTATAATTAATATTCTTGATATGGGATTAAGATCTGATTATAGACTCAATAATGTATATAGATATAACGAATTTATAACTAAAAAAGCTGAATTTGATGCATTCATTGAAAAAGATAAGAATAAAACATTAAATAAAGTAATTGATTTTGATTTTTTAGCAGATTTTGATTTAGACTCTTATGTTGAAATAATTAATGAAATAAATTTAGTTATTGATTATACAAGATTACTTTCACCACAATTAGCTAAAATATTAATTATTTATTCTGTTTATAATATGAATCTTATACTTTCTAATTATCAAACAATAACAAATGATAATTTAGCAAAAGTGTCTAATTTAATTAAAACAATTAATCAACAACAAAGCAACTCTTTATATGTTCCTGGATTCAATGAAACTTGGACACTAAATGATTTATCATTCTATTCAGATTATGAAACTTACTTATCTACATACAATACCTATGTTGATAATTTAATTGAAACAACACGTAATGAAATTGATAGCTTGGACTGGAATAACGAAAGTAGCACTAAAGATTATGAAAATCTTAAGAATAATTATAATTTATTAGTTGAAAGTGGATTAATAGATCAATTAGATAAAGAGTATTATAACGAAGAAGATGGGCAATGGTACAAAGTTTTATATGTTTATACTATTCAAATTTACGATGTTGAAAAAGAAATTAAGGATTTCTTAGAAACATATGATTCTGTAACAAAAGATAATTACTTTGCAATTGATGATTTCTTAAATTCATATTATAGTGTTGAAGATGATCAAATACATACAGGCTTATTAGAAAAAATTGATGATTTAAGCTTATATGATGAAGACTTCAACAACTTATATAGAATGGAAGATTTTAAAGCAATTGTGAACCAATATTATAGATTTTCGATTGAGGAATAATTAATAAATGCTTGAAGAAGGAAAACTCATTGTTAAATTTTATATCGATTTAACGCGACAAATGGCTTCATTAGATAATTCTAATGAAAAAATGCCACTTGCCGAGTTTTTCCAACGCTTTGTTTCAGAAGAAACATTAGGAATTTCAAATACAAAATATAATTATTCGAAATTTTGTCAGATGATTGATACATCCAAAAATTTAAAACCAGACGATGGAGAAATGGCATCTTATGGATCAGATGATGGGACGTATATTGTTAGATTTATCATTCAAAAAATTGAAAATGAAGATAAAGCTTTTTGTTGTATTTATAAAGTTAAATTTTCTTCAAACGAATCACAAGAACTAAAAAAGGACTATTTAACTGGTGTTTTAAGTCGTGGTGCTTTTATACACGAATGTGAAGAAGATTTAATTAACAAGGTAGGAAACAACTATTTAATAGTTATTGACCTTGATAACTTTAAAGATGCAAACGATACATTTGGTCATACGATTGGCGATGAGTATTTAAAAAATATAGCAGGAAGAATATGTGAAATTGGTGGCGAAAACCATCTTGTTGGTAGATATGGTGGTGATGA
>ULZH01051358.1_pt1 | contig 11170 bp, 7 predicted proteins | sample 1962951 | NCBI WGS metagenome assembly ULZH01 (sample SAMEA4835884, study PRJEB28245) | human gut metagenome | biome: gut microbiome; material: fecal sample | place: Denmark | collected 2008
GGCACCCCGTTTTTGACAGCGAGGGCATCCTGCAGCGGGGCGTGATCCTGCGCCACCTTGCCCTGCCTGGCCATGTGGACGACAGCTTTGCCGTGCTCGATCAGATGGCGGCTTGGAACAAGGCCGACCCCGGGTGCTTCCTGCCCAGCGTGATGAGCCAGTACACCCCCTTCTATCAGGCGGCAGACCACGGCATCGGGCGGCGCATCACCACCTACGAATACCGCCGGGTGGTCAACTACGCCATGGATCTGGGCCTCAGTTCTGGCTATATGCAGCAGAAGAGCAGTGCAAAGGAAGAGTATACGCCCAGCTTTGACCTGACAGGGGTGTGAACCCCACCGTCATCCCTGCGGGATTCTTTCGTCAAAACAACCAAAATTTCTTTTTCTTTTTCTCTCGGCCGAAACAGCATTTGCTTGCTATCCGGTGCGCAGTGCGGTATAATGGATACAACAATGTGTTCTCACATGAAATGGATCCCAGAAACGACTTTTTAGGAGGAGCGTTATGGAACACTACAATCCCATCCTCGGCAGCGAGCCCAACGGCCAGAAATTTATCACCTGCGGCGAGATCATGCTCCGTCTGACCCCGCCGAACTACGAAAAGATCCGCATGGCATCCAGCTTTGAAGCCAGCTACGGCGGCAGCGAGGCCAACATTGCACTGGCCCTGGCCAACCTGGGTGTGGACAGCACCTTCTTCAGTGTAGTGCCCAACAACAGCCTGGGCAAGAGCGCTGTGCGCTGGCTGCGCTCCAACGATGTGCATTGCACCCCCATGATCCTGACCGAGCCCAACGAGACCCCCTCCAACCGGCTGGGTACTTATTATCTGGAGACTGGCTACGGCATCCGCGCTTCCAAGGTCATCTACGACCGCAAGCACAGTGCCATTACCGAGTATGACTTTTCTCAGGTCGATCTGGACGCTCTGCTGGACGGCTACGACTGGCTGCACCTGAGCGGCATTACCCCGGCACTGGGCCCCAACTGCCGCGGCCTCATCATCGATATGCTCAAGGTGGCCAAAAAGAAGGGCCTGACCGTCAGCTTTGACGGCAACTTCCGCTCTACCCTGTGGAGCTGGGAGGAAGCCCGCGATTTCTGCACCGAGTGCCTGCCTTATGTTGACGTTCTGCTGGGCATTGAGCCCTACCACCTGTGGAAGGACGACAACGATCACAGCAAGGGCGACTGGAAGGACGGCGTGCCCCTGCAGCCCAGCTATGAGCAGCAGGACGAGATCTTCCAGCATTTCATTGCCCGCTATCCCAACCTCAAGTGCATTGCCCGCCATGTGCGCTATGCCCACAGCGGCAGCGAGAACAGCCTCAAGGCCTTTATGTGGTACGACGGCCACACCTTTGAGAGCAAGCTCTACACCTTTAACATTCTGGATCGCGTGGGCGGCGGCGATGCCTTTGCCAGCGGCCTGATCTATGCCATGCTGCACAACTATAAGGCTATGGATATGGTCAACTTTGCCGTGGCAAGCAGCGCCATCAAGCATACCATCCACGGCGATGCCAACATCACCGATGATGTCAGCTCCATCCGCAACCTGATGAACATGAACTACGACATCAAGCGGTAACATTCCTTTATACGCAAAGATCCCCTCCGGTACGCGCACACCGGAGGGGATCTTCTTATTATGCTTCAATCTTACAGAAACACATCCAGCATCTTTTCCAGCGGGGTGCGGGTGTCAAGCTCCAACCCGGCTTTCTGTTTCAGCATCAGGATGCGGCGGACGCTCTCGTTGAGGCGTTCCTCGCTGATGGTTCCATTCTGCACAGCCTCCAGTACACCGTTGAAGGCTTCCGGCAGGTCGGGCGGCATCAGCAGAAGATCTGCCCCGGCGTTCAGCGCCGCTACAGCCGCTTCTGCTGCAGAATAGTGGTCACGAATGGCTTGCATGGACAGCGAATCGGTGCAGATGATCCCAGTAAAGCCCAGCTCCCCCCGCAGACGCTCGGTCAGCATAGTGTAGGAGAGCGACGCAGGCAGGCCGTCCTGCGTTGCATTGGGGGTGGTGATGTGGGCGGTCATTACTACGTCGGCCCCAGCTGCGATTCCAGCCGCAAAAGGCTTCAGCTCCGTCTCCCGCATCTCTGCCCAAGTCTTGGTGCTGCTGGCCGTGCCGTAGTGGCTGTCCTCTGCGGTATCTCCGTGGCCCGGGAAATGCTTGAGTGTGCAGAGTATGCCCGCATCGTGAAACCCTTGTACAGCGGAGGCCACCATCTGTGCCGCCACTGCCGGATCCGACGAAAATGCTCGGTTCCCGATCACGGTATTGGCCGGATTGGTGTTCACATCTGCCACTGGAGCAAAGTCAAGATTCAGGCCGTAGGTTTTGAGGTAGCCTCCGATGATCTGCCCCATGGCACGGGCATTGGCCGGGTCCCCTGTTGTACCTACTGCCTGGGCACTCTGGTATTGGGGCAGATCAAAGCCGGAAGCATTGGCCAACCGGGCCACGCTGCCGCCCTCCTCGTCCACGGCGGTCAACAGACCGGTCCCGGATGCTGCCTGAAAATCTGCCAGAAGCTTTTTCAACTGCTCCGGGCTTTTCACATTCTGCCGAAACACCACAATGCCGCCCACCGGATACTTTTTCAGTCCCTGCCGTTCTGCCCAGGTCAGCCTTGTGCTATCAGACTGTCCACTGGGGTCCAGTGCCTCGACCCGCACCACGAACAGCTGCCCCACCTTTTCCCGCAGAGACATGGCAGCAAGCCGTTCCTCTACCGGGTCAATCTGGGCTGCTGCCGAGGCCGTTCCCGTCAGCAGCAGAGCCGCAGACAACAGCACAACAGCTGCCCGCCGGATGATTTTTCGCACGAGAGACACCTCCTCTTTCTCTCAGTGTAGCACACCCTGCAAAGGTGCACAAGATGCAAAGATCCCCTCCGGTACGCGCACACCGGAGGGGATTTTCCATATCAGAAATGCATCAGGAAAGGATCATGCGGTCGTTGGCGAACTCGCCGCCGGACGCGATCTGGAACTTGGCCAGCAGGTCGGAGACATGCAGGTTCTTCTTCTCTTCCCCGGAGACATCATAGATGATGTGGCCCTCGTGCATCATGATCAGGCGGTTGCCGTACTTGATGGCATCCTTCATGTTGTGGGTGATCATCATGGTGGTCAGGTGGTTCTCCTCCACGATCTTGGCCGAGAGGGTCAGCACCTTGAGCGCCGTCTTGGGGTCCAGAGCGGCGGTATGCTCATCCAGCAGCAGGAGCTTGGGCTTGTTCATGGTAGCCATGAGCAGGGTCAGTGCCTGACGCTGACCGCCGGACAGCAGGCCCACGCGGGCGGTCAGGCGATCCTCCAGGCCCAGGTCCAGGCTCTTGAGCAGTTCACGGTAGCGCTCCCGTTCGGCCTTGGTGATACCGATCCTCAGGCCGCGCCGCTTGCCGCGCCGGGCGGCCAAAGCGAGGTTCTCCTCGATCTGCATGGTGGCAGCGGTGCCGGTCATGGGGTCCTGGAACACGCGGCCGATGTAGGCGGCGCGCTGGTGCTCCCCCAGTTTGGTCACGTCGGTGCCGTCAATGATAATCTTGCCGCTGTCCACAGGCCACACACCGGCCACAGCGTTCAGCATGGTGGATTTGCCCGCACCGTTGCCGCCGATGACGGTGACAAAATCACCTTCGTTCAATTTCAGGTTCAGACCATTCAGGGCCGTTTTCTCGTTGACGGTACCGGCGTTGAAGGTCTTGGAAACATTCTGGATCTCAAGCATTTTTTGCATCCTCCTTCTGTGCCTTCTTTGCCGCGGGCTTTGCGAAGTACTTGCTCTTCCAATAGGGCACGGCCAGGAACACGGCCACCACGGAGGCGCTCAACAACTTGAGCAGGTTTGCGTCAAAGCCGAGGGTCAGCACCAGCTGGATAACGATGTAGTAGATGATGGCACCCAGCGAGACGGACACCAGCTTGAGGGCAAAGTTGTGGAAGATGCGGCTGAACAGGGCCTCGCCGATGATGACAGCGGCCAGACCGATGACGATGGCACCACGGCCCATGCTGACATCGGCAAAGCCCTGATACTGGCTCAGCAGCGCGCCGGACAGGGCCACCAGACCGTTGGAGACAGCCAGACCCAGCACCACATTGAAGCTGGTGTTGATGCCCTGGGCACGGCTCATGGCGGGGTTGGAACCGGTGGCGCGGATGCCGCAGCCCAGCTCGGTGCCAAAGAACCAGTACAGCACACCGATGACCACGGCGCTGACCAGAATGACCATGATGATGGGGTTGTGCAGGGCAAGCTCCTTGACCCAGCGCAAGGAGATCAGCAGGTCGTACTTGTCCACGTTGATGGACTGGTTGGCCTTGCCCATGATCTTCAGGTTGATGGAGTAGAGGGCCAGCTGGGTCAAGATACCAGCCAGAATGGCCGGGATGCCCATAAAGGTGTGGAGCAAACCGGTGACAAGGCCGGTGGCCAGACCGGCCAGCAGGGCGATAAAAAGCGCTGCCCAGACGTTCATGCCGGAGAGCAGGCACATAACGCAGACCGCGCCGCCGGTGCCAAAGGAACCGTCTACGGTCAGGTCAGCCACATCCAGGATGCGGTAGGTCAGGTACACACCAATGGCCATGATGCCCCAGATGAGGCCCTGCGCACAGGCACCGGGCAAGGCACCGGGCAGGTTGGCAAGTCTTGCAAGAATATCCAAAACGTTTTCCTCCTGTAACTACACTTTTTTCTGATACGGGAAAGCGGAGAAGAGCAGAAATTCTCTCTTCTCCGCTGATTTTATTGTAAAGTCTCTTCGTTACTGCAGCGTGAACTCTGCGCCCCTATCAGGGGAGTTTTCTGCAAAACAGACTGAGCGCTTGTTATTCCTCAATGGCCTCGTAACCCTCGGGAACGGTCATGCCCAGGTCATCGCAGATGGTCTTGTTGTACTTCTTGGTCACGTTGGTGTACTCAACGGGCATGGTGGAGATATCGGCCTCACCGGTCAGGACCTTGGCGGCCATCTCACCGGTGGTGTAGCCCAGATCGTAGTAGCTGATGGACAGGGTCGCCACGCCGCAGCCGGAGCAGATGCCCTCCTCACCGGCGAACACGGGCTTCTTGGCCGGGCGGCAGATGCCGTCGATGATGCCGGTGTTGGCAGCGCAGGTGTTGTCGGTGGGGACATACACTGCGTCGTTCTCGTCGGCAGCCTTCTGGCAGACAGAGGCCAGATCGTTGGAATCAGAGAAAGCGTACTGGGTGGCGGTAACGCCCTTGGCCTCAAGGTACTTCTGGACCTCGTCTACCTGATACTGGCTGTTTGCCTCGGCAGAGCAGTAGAGCAGGCCCACCTTGGTGGCCTCGGGCAGCCACTCGGTGATCATATCCGCCTGCTGATCCAGCGGAGCCAGATCAGAGGTGCCGGAGACATTGCCGCCCACGGTGCCATCGAAATCGGTCAGGCCCAGAGCAACACCGTACTCGGTGACGGAGGTGCCCAGAATGGGGATGCTGTTGGTGGCAGCCTGTGCAGCCTGCAGGGCGGGGGTAGCGTTTGCCATGATCAGGTCAACGCCTGCGGAAACAAAGCCGTTGGCGATGGTGGCGCAGGTTGCGGAATCGTTCTGGGCGTTCTGGAAGTCAAAGGTGACATTCTCGCCGAACTGTGCGGTCAGAGCATCCTCAAAGCCCTGGGTGGCAGCGTCCAGAGCGGCGTGCTCCACCAGCTGACAGATGCCAACGGTATACTTCTGGCCGTCAGCCGCTGCGGAAGAAGCCGCAGCAGAGGAAGCGGTGGAAGAAGCAGCCGTGGAGCTGGAGGAACCGCCGCAGGCAGTCAGGGCAGCAGCTGCGCCGCAGACAGCGGCGGCAGACAGGAACGAACGACGAGAAATTTTACGCATGATATTACTCCCTCAATTCTACTTTCGCGGCAACAGGACACCGCATGAAAGTCAGTATTCAAGCGGTCTATCGCATCGCGCTACCGCTTTACACTCGTGAAGTATATCACACTTTCCGCTCCAAAACAACCGGGAAACAGCCCGAATTATCAATCAAAGTAATTTTATCTATCATTTTTTTCGATGGTTCTGTGCCGCATCTGCATTCCTTCGAGCTTTTTCAGCTCACCGTCCAGCCAGAGCAGATTTTCTTCCAGCTGGGGGCGGTACTCTTTTGCAAAGTCGTACCGGTAATACAGCGCCTGCCACAGCTTTTCCTGCATCCGCCGGGCAAACACCGGCTCAAACAGAGCGTCCAGCCGCTCCACGGTATCCTCCAACTCCATGCACACCTGCGCCCAGCGCACATCGGTGGCCTCCCGGGCGGGCACATCGTACCGGGCCAGATAATCCCCCACCCTTGCCGCAATGACCTGCCCGCCGCACTGGGTAGGCTGCAAAAAGTAGGATACCTGACCGTCCTTCGTGATCTCCTGTGCCAGCGGGTAAAGGGCGCAGACCAGCGGCTCGGCATCGTGGATGGCGCAGTGGTTCCCGGTGAGGAAGGGGCAGTTGCCGCGCTCCGCCTTCAGCGGGGCCAGCCGCAGCACCGGCAGGTGGCTGACCCGCCCGATGCTTCCCCGACAGAACGCCCGGGCCACGGTGCGGGGCGGCAGGCGCAGGCGGGCCGCAATGCGCCACAGGTCAAAGCCCGACAGCACGATATCCTCCCGCCCCCGGCAGCAGCCGCCGCAGCCCGCGCAGGCAAACGAAAACGCCTCGTCCCGGGCAAGCAGGGGCGCGGTGCGGGTAAAATCGGTGCGGCCGCAGAGATCGACCTGTGAATCCTTGAGCATGATGGTTCTCCTGTTCTGTGAATGGTTTTGTTCCATTGTACCACAAAGCCGGGCACAGAAAAAGGGAGCGCATCCGCTCCCCTGTTCAGGACCCCCGGCTCACACGGCGGTAGACCGTTACGGCATCCTCGATGTGGTAGGGCGCGGTACTGTGGTCTCCCCCTGCCCCGGCCGTGACCAGAATGTATTCCCTGCCCTTCACCTCGGCCAGACTGGCAAGGCAGAGCCCTGCTTCCCCGGTGTAACCGGTCTTACCGCCCAGGATCCGGCCACTGTGCAGCTCTGTGCCGTCCAGCTGGCTCAGCAGGGTGCTGTGCATCGTGAACCCCTGCGGGTGGCAGTTGGTGGCCGGAACGGTATACCGCTCCGTGGTAAACAGCTTGCGGAAGGTCTCGTTCTGCAGGGCTGCTTCTGTCAGCCGGGCCATATCCCGCACGGTGGAAACATGCTCTGGGTCGTGCAGACCGGTGGGGTTGCAGAAATGTGTGCCGGTCATCCCCAGCTCTGCCGCTTTCTGGTTCATCCGGGCCGCAAAGGCTTCCTCGCTGCCGCTCACCTCCCGGGCCAGCGCTTCGCAGCACTCGGCCCCCGAGGGCAGCATGGCCCCGTACAGCAGATCCCGCACCGTGGCCGTTTCCCCGGGCTGAAACCCCGCCAGCGAGGCATTCTGGGCCTGCAGAGCCGGAAAGATCTCCTCGGGCAGGGTCACGGGCGTGTCGAGGTCCGGGTTTGCTTCTATGGCCAGCAACGCCGTCATCATCTTGGTCATGGAAGCCGGATAGATCGTGCTGTCGGCATCCTTTTCGGCCAGCACCTCTCCGCTGTCGGCCCGCAGTAAAATGGCATGGGGACTGTTCAGCCCATCCAGCGTGACCCGCCGGGGCCACAGCAGCAGAAGCAGGGTCGCCAGCACCAGCAGCCAGAACAGCCGCCGGAAGGCTCTGCGCCGGTGCTTCCGGCGGTGCGGTGAAGTTTTCATTCTCGTTCTCATCCTTTTTTGCAAAATCAAAAGCGCTTTCATCCCCTAATACGGGACAAGAGCGCCTTTTTCTGCAAAAAGTGGGGCCGCCCCACAAAAATTTGTGCAGCGGCCCCAAGCCAGTTTAATATTTTACCTTTTTACGTCATCTACAAGAACGTGTTCAGTGCTGTGCCTTATGGAACATGCTCTTGCGCTTACGCTCCAGCAGATAACCGGCAGCCAGCAGGACACCGCCTGCACGCACCAGAACATCTGCCATCCAGTTGGTGGTACCGGTCTGGATCAGCTTGCCGCTCTCCGGGCGGGCATCCTGTACCGGCGGGTTCACGGGGGTCTCCGGGGCGGGCGTGGTCTTAGCGACTGCCTGCTCCACGGCGGGAGTGGTGGGCCGTGCATCCTGCACTGCCGGGGTGGTCGGCGTAATGGGAGCCGGAGGAGTAGGATCGGAATCCTCGGACGTTTCCGGTTCCGGGTTCGTGGGGATCACAGGGTCGGTCACTTCCCGCAGAGCGCCGTAAATGGTCACGGTGTACTGTGCGGAGTCGGTGCCGTCGATGTTCTCGCCGGTGACCTTCACGTTGGAATCCGGGCCAAAGGCATCCAGCACGCCCGCTGCTGCGGTGGTGTTGGGGTTGTTCTGGCTCTCATAGCCCCAGACGATGGTATAGGTCTTGCCCTCATACTCGTACTCGGTGCCATAGACCATATCATAGGCGCTGGGTACACCCTCTGCCTGTTTTTCGTAGTTGCCCCAGATGAGCTTGGTATTGCCCTCTGCATCGGTGGTCTTGGTGAAGTTCAGGCTCTTACCGTTCACCACCATATCCCGCAGAATAACGACCTGATCGCCATTCTCAGCGGTCTGGTAGGCAGTGTCGAAATTGTATCCGGCCTGCTTCAGCTCTTCCAGCACCTTGCCGATGATCTCCGGGTCGTGGGAACCGTCCACATCCAGCATATAGTTCAATGCGGCGGCGGGCACCCACACGGAGAGATACTGCTTCCCGGTCTCCTTGTTCAGGTCAGAGAGGTAGGTGTAGGTCTGACCTTTATAGGAAAGGGCATCGAAGTTTGCGTGAGTATCATCCTTGGTCAGCAGGAAATTGGTCAGCTTGTCGCCCTGCTCGTTCACGGGCCACAGGGTGTTGTCGGCGCTGTAATCATAGGTCAGCGTGCCGCCGGTAACGATGAGCTTCTGGCCCACAGTCGGTATCTTTTTTATCGAGGGGTTAAGGGTAATCGTTGTTGCTTCCACATGGGAATTGTTTTTGATGTGGATGGTGCTGTTATCACCGTATGCAAACAGTCCTGCCTTGTCGTATTTTCCCCTCACAAGAACAGTACCATTATCCACGACCAGTTTAGCATTCTTGCCCAGACCAACTGCCGTATAGGAATTCTCCATATCGGAAATTAGCTGTCCATTGTCATCAACCAGAATTTCATGTCCCCGGGCAGAGGTTGCCTGAATCCCCCAGTTACCCCGCGTACCGCCTGTTAGATGATATCGGCTGTTTCCGGTCACACGCAGTTTTAGGCCCTTACCATCACTGCCGCCCAGAGCATACATTGCCTGATGGGTGTTCTTGGAGGTCACAACGCTGTTGTTTGCGATTTCAACCTTCTGGAAACCGGCGTAAATTCCACGGTTTGTATCGATATCCACCGTGCTGTCGTTCACTGTCAGATTGCCGGTCCCGCCACGCTCATTATAAATGCCCCAGGTTCCCGCATCCGGGTTTTCAGAAGTAACTTTGATTTCGGCCTCTGTGCCATTTTTAAAGGTGATATTACTGTCACCGTGGGCGGCAATGCCATAGCCTGCGGCATTCGGGGTTTCCGGGGTAATATTGATATCGACTTCTGCATTGTCGAACGTGATATCCCCGGCAGATTTGAGTACATTTCCCTCTTTATCTTTTCCGGCACCTTCATAGTCAATGCCGAAGCTGCTGCCAGCAATATTCAGCGCGCTATCCTCCACAGTCAGGCTTGCATCCGAACCTTGGTGGCCGTAAATACCGGTTGTAGCATCACTGATCTCCAGCGTACTGCCATCCTCGACTGTGATATCATCCCAGCTGGCAATGCCAATACCGGTATGCGACGCTTGCTTTGCATTGTCCTCCACACCGTCTATCTTTAAGGAAGAGTCGCCGGAGATGGTCAAATCACCATGCTGGGTCACACCACGGCCAGCCTGCGTAGAACCAGAGGTTTTTGTCTCCTCAATGGTCACGTTCGCCCCGTCTGTGATTTCCACGTCCGAGCCATCTGCCATTACCAGACCGCCTGTGGTATCACTGATGGTCAGCGAACCGCCCGCAGAGCTTTCCGTTTCTTCTGTGTCTGTTTCCGCAGTTTCGGTCTTTTCTACACCGCCGCTGATGGTCAGCTTGGTATTTGCACCCTCATTGGCATCCGAGCTATCGCTTGCGCCTTCGCCGCCCACACGGATGCCCTCAATATTGACGTTATCCTCAGAGATATCGTGTTCTCCGTCCTTGGTCACTTTGTCGATTGCTTCAGAACCATCAATAGTATTATCCCCTTTAAGGGTGATATCCACGTCGGAATTATCCCGTGCGTTGATGCCCGCTGTGGCATTTTCCGTCAGATTGATTTTGGTATTATCCAGCGTCAGGTCAACGTTGGTTTCCTTGTTATCATCATCATCTTTCAGATTCACACCGATATCAATGCCGTTGCCGCCGGTGGTCAGTTTGGAATCCTTGACTGTCAGGTCAACATCTGCACCCTCGCCCACCTTGATGATGGTTTTATCTTCTTTGTTATCTGCGGACACTTCAGTCTGGGTGCTGGTATTCACATTCACACCGTCAAGAATGATATCCACATCACGTTTGCCCTTCTCGTTCGTGACATCTTCTTCCACAGTGACGGTATTATCCGTTTTTGTACCTTCTGCCTGCGTGATGATGATTTGGCCATTGTTTTGGGTATCCTGATCCACATAGACATTATCCGTTTTACCATCAGTCTGGTTCTGATAACTGTACGCACCAGTACCATCTTGACCAACAGTCACATCACCTTTTTCCAGTTGATACGTCACCGCAGAAGCGCTGGGGCCAACCGTGCTCACTGCAACCGCAGTGGCCAGCGACATTGCTGCCAACTTGAATTTCTTGTTTGTCATTTTTCTTCTGCTCCTTTCCAGTTCATGCTCACATGATCGAAAAGTGGTGGTCAAACAGCAGGCCGATCCTTTGTCAACTGTTTTTTGCATGGGAACGCGTTTCTCCCAAAAGCGTTTCCAGCCTTATGATAGCACACCGTACGAAAAAATCAGGCAGAAATAGAAACCTTTGGCAATTTCTTTGCCAGTGAAAGAAAGTACTATGCAAAAACAACAAACCCCCAAGGAATTTCTTCCTCAGGGGTTT
>ULZH01066093.1_pt1 | contig 11081 bp, 7 predicted proteins | sample 1962951 | NCBI WGS metagenome assembly ULZH01 (sample SAMEA4835884, study PRJEB28245) | human gut metagenome | biome: gut microbiome; material: fecal sample | place: Denmark | collected 2008
ATCAAGTTCACCATTGATATAAACTTCATATTTTTCAGCATTTGGAACTTTATCCCATGAGACTATTAAATCGTTTCTGGAAATAACTGGAGCTGCTAATTTAGTAGCCTCAATTGTTGAAGAAGAACTTGATGGTGTAGGAGTACTACTAGGTGTACTAACACTACTACTGATAGGTGTAGTACTAGAAGAAATTGGAGTATTAGAAGACGACGAACTACTACTTGAAGATGGCTCTTTGTTATTTTGACAACCAAATAACAAAGTACTAGCCATAATTACTAATGGAATGATTTTTTTGCTATTTTTCATAATTAGCTCCTTTCATTTATTTTTAATTATTTCCAATTATAATTGAGTCGATATAAATTTGTTCGCCAGAACCATCTCCGTTATCATCTTGTTCAACTAAGATTGCAACGTGCTTTCCAGCAAAAGCTTCTAATGAGAATGTGTACTCAGTAACATTGCTACCATCTTTACGTAAATAGTAACCATGTTCATTAATTTGTGCACCTTCTGGATAACCATCAGTTAAGTGATATGTTTTAGCACCGCTCTTTTCACTTTCATCTTCAACTAAGACTGTAACTCTGAAGTTTGTATCAGCGTTAGAACCGCCTTTAACTTTAATCTTGAAGTATTTATCAGCTGATGTTAAATCGAATTTGTTATAGATATAGGAATTTGGAATAGCATCTTCTCTATCATCCAAATCAGAACCATCTAATAAGATAGAACCTGTACCTTCAGAAGACCAGTTGTTCCAGGCGCACTTATCATATTCAAGTCCGCCACAATTTAAGCTCCAACCGCCTAAATCATCTTTGTTCTTAAAGTGGAATTCTCTTAAGTCTGTTGTTGGATAATCTTTAATTTGTTTGTAATAGATAGGAGTTGAATCAATAGTACATAACTCTTTAATATCACTTGGCTTGATATCGTCTAAAGTATCAACATCTTCGTGAGCGACATTCTTAGCTACCATATCGACCATTTGATCTACAGTAACAAGTTCAACGTGATCATCTAATTGTTGAACAAATCTAGAAATATATTCCATTGTTCCAATTGACCAAGCGTGACATAAAACTACGCTATAGCCTTCAATCTTTGTTGGATCAGTTGAATATTCATTAATTCTTTGAGCAACACGTTCTGTGTAACCATAATAATCGTTGCTTAAAGATCCTGGAATTCTCCATAAAGTATCACGGACTGAAATGAATGGCTTGTCGTTAGACCAATAAACACCGCCTTCACCTTCTAAGTACATATTACCTACTGACCAAATACCGCCATGTACTTGACTATATTGACTAAAGTAGGAAAGTCTATCTGAATCAATGAAGTTATCTAAGAAGTTAATACTTGTAATATCACTTCTTTCTAAATATCCAGCCGTTTTAGCTGCATAATCTTCTAATGAAGATTCGTTATATTCAGCAATGTTGACATAACCTAATCCACTTGGGCCAGCGATGAAATCATCTTTAGCTGTACCACGTTCATAGACAGATTCAAGAAGAGCTGGTGATAAATCGACTAAGCCTGGAGAGACTGTCCAAGTCATTGGGAATTGTCCTCTCTTAGAAGAACCATACCATCTTGAATCACTAGCAAAGCCTCTTTGCATCCATTGAACGTTATCGCCATCAGACATGACTATTGCAACGTAATGTTTACCTTTTTCAGCTTTAACTTCTGTATTTTCATAATTCTTTTTAGTAATTTTATCTGCTGGACGATAAGCAGATTCAAAACTCAAGTTACTTGACCAATCAGCAGCTAATGTGACTAATGATTTTAATGAGTTCATTGAAACAAAGTTAATTTCGTTTTCTGTCCAACCAATGATTGGAGCATTTTCATTTGCCCAGTCAGCGATATCTGAGAAAATTGAAGTATCGTTCTTTTCATAGTCTGTGTATACACACAAAGCTGCACCAGCAATACCGTAGTCTCTTAATTCTACTTTGCTTGGATTTTGGTGAATAATAAATTGTGGATTTAAATAATCTTTATATTCTTCAAAGACGCTACGAGTAGTATAAGAAGTGGCATCTTTACCGAAAATCAATCCGTGTTCCAATGCTTTTGGAACGATTGTCGATTCAACCATCAACCACTTTTCAACACCTGAAATTGTGGCAGCGTGGTTAATAGATAAATCATAGGCAAAACCTGATGTATCAATAGAAGTAAACGAAACAAATCTCTTAGAGTTAATCTTGTTTTTAAATAAATCAACAAGTTTCCAAGCATCATCTTCATAAACTACTTCAAATGTGGAACTATTTTGAATTTGTTCAAAGAACTCTTTATCTTCACCGACATTTTTAAAGTAAATTGTCGATTCTTCTTGAGCCAAAATTCCTTGTAAAGAAACTAACATTATTCTTTCAGCTTTTGTAAGCTTACGAGCATCAACGACATAAACCTTACTAGCAATTTTTGGTGATCTATAATAAACACCTTCTTTAATCATTTGTTCTGTATCTCCTGTATTTGTTGAAGAAGTTGATGAATCTAAAGTCGAACCAGAACTGCTTGTCGAACTTGATGAGATAGGAGTTTCACCTCCTCCACTGTTACTTGTTGAACTTGAGGTATTGGAATTGTTTCCGCCACAGCTTGCAAGTCCAGTAGTAATAGCTACGAATAAGAGTAAATTCTTGAATTTTAAGTGTTTCATTTTGTCCTCCATATTACTTAACACCTGAGAAATTTAAGCCACCAACGAATTGTTTTTGGCAGCAACAATAGACAATAACGACAGGAACTAAAGTAGTAATCAATGCAGCAGAACGAAGAACAGTTTCTTCAAAGCCACCATTACTTTGGAAATACATAAGCTTTAATTGAATAGTAAATAAAGCATCGTCTCCAGTAACAAGCATTGGCCATAAGTAGTCGTTCCATTGAGCTACAAAGGTAAGAATAAAATAAGTAGCCATAACTGGTAAAACCATTGGCAATACAAATTTTAGAATTATGGTTAATTCGTTTGCACCATCTAATTTAGCAGCTTCCAATACTGAGTTAGGCACGTTATCCATAAAGGATTTGACTAGGAATATACCAGTAACGTTAACAATACCTGGCAAAATTAACGATGCGTAAGAAGAAGTCCAGTTTAATTTAGAAACTAATTGGAAGTTAGTAACCATTAACATTTCTCCTGGAACCATCATGGTTAAGACTAGGATAAATGAGATAATCTTTTTACCTCTAAATTCTTTTTTAGCTAAGACATAACCAACAATAAGAATGATTAATCCTGATAAGAAAATAAATCCAAGTGCAACAATTAATGTATTTTTTAAACCAACTAACAAATCGCCTTCAATAAATGCTGTCTTATAGTTTTCAAAGCAAATTTTAACTGGCCACAAATAAATTTTTCCATCTATCGGTGTAAAATCTGTTGGTTGTAACGAAGTTACTATTTGTAAATAGAATGGGAAGATTTGAGCTAATGAGAGAATTGATAAGAAAATAATAATTATAGTAGTAACAATTATTCCAATTCTCTTTTCCCTTTTTAACTCTTTTTCATGTAATGTAAGTACTCTTTTTTCTTTTTTCATAATTACATTACCTCTTTATCTGTAAACTTTGTTTGTATAAAAGTTAATATCAATATAACTATAGTTGTTATAACACCAATCGTACACGCATAACCCATTTCAGTAGTCATGTTGTTATACATGTAAAGAATAACTGAAGTTGATGAATAATTCGGTCCACCATTACTGACCAATTGCATTGGACCAATTACTCTAATTCCACCAATTATCGATAAAACAATGTTATAGTTTAACGCTTTAGTAATTAATGGTAAGTAAATAGATTTAAATATTTGGAAGTTGCTGGCTCCATCAACCTTAGCAGCTTCTAGATAATCTTTATTTATGCCTTTAATAGCGACATAATAAATCATCATTTGTGTTGAGAATCCCAATAAAGTTGGAATAATCATTAAAGTAATTAACGATAGTTTTGGATCGTTATACCAAGCTAATGGTTTTCCACCAAAGAACTGAATGATGGTATTCATAATACCAGTATCAGATGGTGAGAAAATTACTTTTGTAATATCAGAACTAATAACTGCAGAGACCAAAGTTGGCCAGAATAATAACGTTAAGAATAATTTTTGACCTCTTTTCATCTTAGTAATTAAATAAGCAATTAATAGTCCAAATAAATTGTTAAAGAACGTTGTTGCTAAGGTCCAAATTAATGTGTTTCTTAAAGCTATTCCAAATACTTCATCAGTAAATAGTCTAGCGTAGTTATCTAATGATATTTTATGTATCATTGAAATGTCGATACCTAAATCTGTAAAAGAGAAGAAAATTGCTTTTACAAAAGCATATAAGAAGAAAATGCACCACCAGAATATAGGAAATGCGAGTAATGCATAAGCTATCTTTTCATCTTTCTTAAAGAAATTCCTTTTCTTCTTTGTTTTTAAAGAATCGACAATAGGCTTATTCTCCATAAAATAAACTCCTAATTAAATTTACGATCAGTAGCTTCTTGTGATTTCTTTTGAGCTGAAGATATAGCTGAATCAATTCCATCAGTTGTTGGATTTGATACGCAGTTAAATAACATATTAACGATTTGTTGTTCTAAGGTTGGCCAAGCTGGTGTAGCTGGACGAGGAGTAACCTTCTTTAATTGTGATGAGAATACATTTAAGATTTCATCATTGGTATAGTAAGGATCATTTAATGATTCGTTAGTAACTGGTAATAAGTTCTTTTCTTGAGCAAAAGCCATTTGGAATTCTTTATTTGTTGATAAGTATTTAGCAAACTCATATGCTGCTTGAGTGTGAGAAGACTTTTTAGCAACGACGAAAGAATAAAGCCCTAAGCCAGAATAGTTTTCAACGTTTTCTTTCATAGAAACCATTTCAGTAAATCCACAATTAAATATTGAAGTTGAACCTGAAACTTTTGAAATATTCCATGATCCCATTTCAATGAAGGCAATTTTGCCTGTGTAGAACTTACCTTCTTCATATTCGTTTTGAGATGCATATTTAGATAAGCTAACCCAATCATCAACAGCTTCTCTAACTTCTTTACTATCTAATAAAACTTGTTTAGAATCGCTCGATACAATATTTCCACCGACACGACCAACATAGCTTGCAAATTCCATTGCTGCAAACGAGTTGTTAATTGGTTGAGCAAAAGGTGTGTAATCAGTGTTAGTCTTTACCATTTCACAAGCTTCTAATAATTCTGTATATGTCTTTGGTGCTTTAGCTTCACCATTAGCATCAACGTATCCAGCTTCCTTTAAAATATCTTTGTTATACATCAATATAACTGTGTTAGCTGATAAAGGTAAGCCGTAGTTTTTGTTGTTATAAACGTTAGCTGAATAGACAGATGATGGGAAAATATCTTTTGTATCTACATCAGAACCAAGTTCAGATAAGTCTGCTAATTGATTGTCATGAGCTAATGCTTGAACATAGACATGGTCCAAAATAGCAATATCAGGTCTAGCCTTGTTATCGTTTAATGCAAGCTTATAAGCGTCATAGACATCTAAGCCAGCTTTCTTAACAACCTTAACTTTAATATTTGGGTGTAAAGTTGTGTATTCGCTAATGGCATTATTCATTATTTTTTGAAGTGCTTTACCACTTGGCCACCAAATAGAGATTTCTTCATCTTTTAAAACGTTACCGCTTGAATCAGTAATTGGAGTACTGTTAGAGCCATTGTTTCCACCGTTGTTTCCGCCGCAAGATGTAGCAGTTGAAGTTAAAGCAAATGTCAAACAAGCACTCAATAAACATTTAGATAATAATTTCGTATTCATATTTACCTCCTAGAAAAACGGTTTTTGCACTCTGTAAAAATAAAGGAAGCATTAAAATTTGTAAGAGCTTCCATATTTCAATTATAGAAGACAACCGTTTAAAATGTCAATTATTAATTAATTTTTTTAAAAGAATTGTGATAATGGATGCGACTCGTCAATAGCAAATTGGTTTTCTCATTGTTGTTTTCAATAGCATCAATTAGCATTTTTGTCGCCTTTTCTCCGAATAAATTATAGTCTTGAATAGCATATGTTAAACTTGGAGAAAAATTGTTTTTTTCACCAAAAGAATAGCCTAAAGAGAAGACAGCAACATCAGTTCCTATCTCTTTATTCATATCTTTTATAGCTTCATAAGCTCCACGAGCAATTATTTCAGAAGCTGTAATAATTGCATCCGCCCCTTCTTTTATAGCGTGCATGGCGTAGTAATAGCCATCCTCTTTAGTTGAAAATTTTGAATAGAAAATGTGATTTTCAATTTCCTTTTCATCTAAGTTGTACGCTTTAGCAAAGCCAATAGATCTATCTTTTGAAATTGTTAGTTGATCGTTAGAGTTTATTAAATAAATATTATTTCTACCGCTTTCTTTCATTTCACTAACGACTTCTTCGACTAAATGAACATTATCGACGTCAATTGTTGAAAATGGCAAGTTAATATCAGGTCTACCAATAATAACACATGGAATTAATTTTTCTTTAATAGCTTCAATTCTTTCATCATTTAATGATGGTGATAGAATAATAGCTCCATCAATAGGAGATCTTCCCATTACCAGTTTATTTCTTGTACTATCAGAATCTAATCCATAATAAACTACGACATTGTAAGACAAAGAAGATGCATTAACTAAGACCGATTTTATTAATTCATTATAGAATGGTCTATAATCTCCTGATTCACTCGTTTCTAAAAACAATCCTATAAGGTTTGTTTTTTGTTTGTTTGAAAGAGAAGCAGCATAAAAATTAGGTTGGAAATCTAATTCTTTACAAATTTTCATTACTCTTTCGCAAATTTCAGGACTAACGTATTTTTTCTTTGAGAAAACGTTAGATACTGTCGATTTGGCAACACCAGCTTTTTTAGCAATATCATTTATTGTTGTCATTTTTTAACTCCTTTCTTAAACCTCTTTTATAACTATCTGGGAATTGATTGATATTAATATTTTTATCGAACAAATATAAAGAAAAAGCATTAATTATTAAAGCACTATAGCATAGTCCAAAAAATAAAAGCATAACTATGAGCCAAATTGTGTATGGACCGTGAGAGAAAAAAATTAAAAGCCAAGGGATAAGTGCTAATATAATTATTCCTAAAGTGCTAAAGAATCTTTTAAATGTAAAAATAGCACTATTTTTTATTAAATCCTTAAAAGTTAAGCTATAGTTCATATGCATTGTTATTAAATAGAAGACATAAACAAAAGAAATTATAAAAGCGATAGCTGACATAAAGATTAATAAACTAACTAAGAAAAATGGAAGCTTAGAATTACCATAATATGTTATCGTCATAATCATGATAAACTGCATTAACCCTATAATTGCAAATCCTATGAATCCTACAACTATATTTTCTTTCATTCCTTTAAAGAAATCTTTATATCCTCTTCCTACTTTATCAACCGCTTGATTACGTATAAATGCAAGCATTGATATAAATCCTATTCCAGCTAAACCCAAAAGCGGAATCATTATTAAAAACGTTGTAAAGTTATAAGATAACATTATGGTGAGTTTATTTTCCTCAGCAGCATTTATTAGCTCACCATTTCTTTGTGAAAGCATAACCATAAAGAATATAATTGCTGGCAAAACAAATAAGAAAGATATTATTTGATAAACAAATAAATAGCCATAGTTGTCCTTAACAATAGATAAAATTTGTTTCCTTCTAGTTAAAGGAAGTTCTTTTTCTTGTCCATCACCTCTAATAATTTTATTAAAAATGTTTTTTTTCATTGGTAAAAAATCCTTTTTCTATTGTTTCCTCAATCAAATTATATCTATTAAAAATTATGTTGTAAAGACAATTTATAGTCATGAAACCCCTTATTTTCTAAAATAAATGTTATAAATGGCATATATTTGTTATTTTAAAAATCAATCTTCTTGAAAAAAACAAGAAAATGAAATATATTAAATTATGGTTTCAAGAAAACCGATATTTTAGAAAATGTGAGGAAAAGCTATGAACAATAACGTTTTCAATCTACAATATTTCGACAACAATATAAGCGAAATGGAAAGAGTATTAGATAATGAGTTAAAATCTCTAGTTTATACAAAGGTTTTAGATCTCAATGTTGAATATGCTCATAGTAAAGAGCCTGTAAAATTTTCAGACAAAGACAAATTAGAATATAAACCGCTTAAAGTCGGAGAATCTTGGGGGGAATTATTCGATTGTGCCTGGTTCCATTTATCAGGAAAATACGCTAATAACTATAGCAAAAAGATTTATCTTGCTTTAGATGTTTCTGGTGAAGCATTACTCTACTCTAATGATGGTTATCCATTAAAAGGATTCACTAATGGTAGTAGTGCATTTGACACAGCTTTGGGTAAACCAGGAAAATGTTATTACGAAGTTACATCACTTATTGAAAATAACGAATTAAATTTATATTTAGATTGTGGTTGTAACGACCTTTTTGGCAACGTTAAAGACAATGGAGCATTACTCTATGCAAATTTAGTAACCAAAAATGATGATATTGAAAAACTTTATTATGATTATGAAGTTGTACTATCCCTTTTAAAGACACTTGATAGAGATGATGAAAAATTTAAATATATTTTCGAAACATTATCTGAAGTTAAAAATAAAGTTTTATATCAAAACGAAAACTGGATTAACAATTCATTAAGTCTTTTAGAAAAAGTATTAGGCATCAAAAGTACTGTTGATCATGAAGTCACAGCAGTTGGTCACGCCCACATTGACTTAGCTTGGCTTTGGCCTATTAGAGAATCTAAGCGAAAAGCAATGAGAACACTCGCTAACGTTTTCTACTTAATCGAAAAATATGATGATTTCAAATTTGTTCTTTCTCAACCTCAACTTATTGAATGGGTCAAAGAAAACAACTTTGATTTCTTTAATAAGTTAAAAGAATACGAAAAACAAGGAAGAATAGAACTAGTTGGTGGTATGTGGGTCGAAGCAGATACAAACCTTACTGGTGAAGAATCTTTAGTTAGACAAATGCTTTATGGTCAAAACTATTATTTAAAAGAGTTCGGACATAGAGTTAATAATCTCTGGCTTCCTGATGTATTTGGATATTCAGCTGCTATTCCACAAATAATGAAGCTATCTTGCCAAGAATATTTCACAACAATAAAAATCTCTTGGTGCTTAATCAATAAATTCCCTTATCACGATTTTATTTGGAATGGTATTGGCGATAATCAAGTATTAGTTCACTTACCTGAAGAAGGAACATATAACTCACCTATCTCTCCCGCAACATTAAGAAAGATCGAAGACAACGTTACTGAAAAAGACTTTAAGCACTCATTAGCAATATATGGTATTGGTGATGGTGGCGGTGGTCCAGGCGATGAACACGTCGAAAGATTACATAGAGAGGAAAGCTTATATTCATTACCAAAAGCTAAATCTGGTAAAGTTACTGATTTCTTCCAAAAGCTCGAAGAAAAGAAAGATACCTTAAATGTTTATAGTGGCGAACTTTATCTTGAAAATCACCAAGGAACATATACTTCACAAAGTGATAATAAATATTGGAACAACTATTTAGAGTCAAAATTAAAAACAGTTGAAACATATTTAGTTCTTAACAATAAAGATACAAGAATACTTGAAGATATATGGAAAGAAATTCTTCTTTATCAATTCCACGATATCTTACCAGGTTCAGCAATTCAAAGAGTATATAAAGAGTCAATTCAAAGATATAAAGAAATTGACAAACAATTAGATGAAATTGTTAATAATGTTGATAATTCATTTAAAGCTTACAAAGATGAAAATAATCATTTATTCAACCCAACAAAAGATATTTTAGAAACATGTGAAGTTGAAAATGACAAATATACTCTTTTATCAATTGCTCCTTTCTCTACCAGTGTTTTATCAAAGAGAGTAAATGATAAATATACTCAAATTAAAAATAACAAATTAGAGACAAAAGACTTGTCTATAAAATTAGATAAGAAAGGTTATTTCACATCAATAGTTGATAAAAATACAAATAGAGAGCTTGTAATTAATAAAGCAAATGCATTATGTATATTCAAAGACTTTGGTGATGCTTGGAATATCTTAGATCACTATCGTAAACAAGATATAATTCCTTTAGTTACAACCAAACAAATCGTCAATGAATACAATGATCTATATATAATTAAACAATCTTACACCTACGATAAAACAACTATAGAGCAAGAAATATTAATTAATAAACTAACAAATAGAATTGATGTAACATTAGATTGCGATTGGCAAAGTATGAATAGAATGCTTAGATCAGTTTCAGATTTCACTATTAAAGCCGATAATGCCATAGCTGATATTCAATTTGGACACTTTGCTAGAAGTAGATTAAATGACACATCAATCCACAGTGCTCAATTTGAAATCTGTGCTCAAAAGTGGATGACAATCGCTGATAAAGAAAATAGTATTTCTATAATTTCACCAGCAAAACACGGATACTACGTTAAAGAATCTACACTAGATATCAATTTATTAAGATCAACAAATCACCCATGCGTAAATGGTGATATTGGAAAACATACAATTAAATATTCATATTTCATTAAAGATGATGATGACTTACTTAAAGTCGATCAAGAAGCTGAAAGAATTAATATTGTTCCACTATATACTGAGAAAGAAATTAATTCATTAAATTTAGTTGAAACATCACCAGAAATTCAAGTATCAGCTGTTAAAACAAGCGAAGATGGTAAAGGAACTATTGTAAGACTCTACAATAGAACTGATAAAAAAGTTAAATCAACCTTATCAATTGCAATCAAACATTCTGAATTATTTGAAACAAACTTATTAGAAGATGTTGTTTCCAAAGTTAATGATAGCTATTTAGAATTTAAACCATTCGAAATTAAAACACTCTTACTCAAATAACAAAACATAAAAGCGTAACTTTAATTAGTATTATCTAAAATATGTTACGCTTTTTTATATGCAATCAACTTTGTTAATTAATATAGAGGATAAATTG